>ENA-UOOR01000909-UOOR01000909.1-fermentation-metagenome-genome-assembly--contig:-NODE-909-length-37952-cov-182.303929_pt1 | contig 37952 bp, 34 predicted proteins | sample MGYA00245780_ERZ724029 | MGnify/ENA primary metagenome ERZ724029 (study PRJEB28704, sample SAMN03018315) | fermentation metagenome | biome: anthropogenic terrestrial biome; feature: soil... | reverse complement strand
TAATGTGTTCGCAAATACTTATTTTTGTTGAACGAGGTCAGGAGTTCTGAATTTAATCTTTCCGCGATAATTCCGCTGATCTTCTCTACCGGAATCCTTTCCTGCTGCATGGTATCACGCTCACGTATGGTTACGGTACCATCTTCGGGGCTTTGGTGGTCAACGGTGATGCAATAGGGTGTGCCAATGGCATCATGGCGGCGGTAACGCTTGCCAATGGAGTCTTTTTCCTCATACTGGCAGTTGTAGTCGTACTTTAGCTTTTCCATGATTTCACGGGCCATTTCGGGCAAACCATCTTTGGCAACCAATGGCAGTATGGCCGCCTTAACAGGGGCAAGAATTGGCGGCAGTTTCATCACCACCCGCTCTGAACCATCCTCCAGTTTTTCTTCGGTATAGGCATGACTGAGCACGGCCAGGAATGTGCGGTCAAGTCCGATGGAAGTTTCTACCACATAGGGTACATAACTTTCATTGAGTTCGGGATCGAAATACTGCATCTTTTTACCCGAGAATTTCTGATGCGCGGCCAGATCAAAATCGGTGCGGGAGTGAATACCTTCTAACTCCTTAAAGCCAAAGGGAAATTTAAACTCTATATCGGCAGCAGCATTGGCATAGTGTGCCAATTTTTCGTGATCGTGAAAACGGAAATTATCGCTGCTTATTCCCAGAGACAAGTGCCAGTTGAGGCGTTCTTTTTTCCAGTACTCATACCATTCCAGTTCAGTACCGGGACGGACAAAAAACTGCATTTCCATCTGCTCAAACTCACGCATGCGGAAGATAAACTGCCTGGCCACAATTTCGTTGCGGAAAGCCTTACCTATCTGCGCAATGCCGAAAGGAATCTTCATCCTGCCGGTTTTCATCACATTCAGAAAGTTCACGAAAATACCCTGGGCCGTTTCCGGACGCAGATATATGGCACTGGCATCCTCAGTTACCGAACCCATTCGGGTGGAAAACATCAGGTTAAATTGCCGCACTTCGGTCCAGTTGCGCGAACCCGAAACCGGGCAAACAATGCCGAGTTCTTCAATAAGTTTTTTGATGTCACCCAAATCATTGTTTTCTAAACTTTGAATAAACCGGGTATTGATGATGTCGATTTTGGCCTGGTTTTCAAGTACGCGTGTGTTGGTCGCCCTGAACTGGGTTTCATCAAAAGAATCTCCAAATCGCACGTTGGCTTTAGCTACCTCTTTATTGATTTTCTCTTCGATTTTAGCCAGGTGATCTTCGATAAGCACATCGGCACGGTAGCGCTTTTTCGAATCCTTATTGTCAATCATCGGATCGTTAAAGGCATCCACGTGGCCGGAAGCCTTCCAGACGGTTGGGTGCATAAAAATTGCCGAATCAATACCCACGATATTTTCATGGTAGCGCACCATAGATTTCCACCAGTAATCCTTGATGTTGTTTTTTAGTTCAACACCATTCTGACCATAGTCATATACCGCGCTGAGACCGTCGTAAATATCGCTCGACTGGAACACAAACCCATACTCCCTGGCATGGGCGGTTATTTTCTTAAAAGCTTCTTCATAATTTGCCATGCTGCAAAAGTACGGATTGATTGTGATATTTTATACATGTTTTTCAACCTAAAGTCAGACTGAGGTTCTACCTCAGACTTCAGTATTATATCAGGCTGTATGCCTGCAAACAATAATACTTTTGTTGTATCACTGAACCGTTTTCAAAGCAATGCACGTGATCAGGCAGAGCCTGAAAAGATAGTATGGCAGAGGCGGGAGCCTCTGCCAACTGCTGATGTTAGTCTGAGCCAGAGCCTCAGACCAACATATCACTTCAGCTCTATGCCTGCAAACAGCATTACTTTTGTTATGAAAGGAAGCCCAGTAAGATACCTGCTGCTACGGCGCTGCCAATAACTCCGGCAACATTTGGTCCCATGGCATGCATCAGCAGGTAGTTGGTTTTATCGTACTCGAGGCCAATAATATGCGAAACCCTTGCACTATCGGGTACGGCAGAAACGCCCGAGTTTCCAATGAGCGGATTGATTTTATTGCCTTCTTTAAGAAACAGATTAAAGAACTTAACAAACAGTACTCCGGCAAGGGTTGCCACTATAAAGGAACCAGCACCCAGAGCAAATATCTTTAACGATTGTGAAGAAAGAAAAGTAGTTGCCTGTGTGGATGCACCCACCGTAAGACCCAGTAAAATGGTTACTATGTCAATCATTGGACCTTTTGCGGTATCAGCCAGTCGCTTTGTTACACCACTTTCTTTTAGCAGATTCCCAAAAAAGAGCATACCGAGTAAGGGAAGTCCCGAAGGCACAATAAATGTGGTAAGCAACAAACCGATAATCGGGAACATGATTTTTTCCAATTTAGAAACACTGCGCGGAGGCTTCATCCTGATAACCCGTTCTCGGCTTGTGGTGAGCAAACGCATGATAGGCGGTTGAATTACCGGAACCAAAGCCATATAAGAGTATGCCGAAATAGCAACAGCACCCATCAAATCGGGAGCAAGTTTTGAAGTGAGGAAAATAGCGGTTGGCCCGTCGGCACCACCGATAATACCAATAGCTCCGGCTTCTGCGGGCGAGAATCCAAGCAAAAGAGCGGCTGTATATGCTCCAAAAATTCCAAACTGTGCAGCAGCTCCAATAAGCATCAGCTTAGGGTTGGAAATCAGTGCCGAAAAGTCGGTCATTGCCCCAATGCCTAGAAAGATGAGCGGAGGATAAACGCCCTGCATTACTCCAAAATATAAGTAATTGAGAACACTTCCGCTTTCATAAATACCGATTGTCAATCCAGACGTAAAAGCGATATTACCTACCAGCATGCCAAATCCAATGGGAATAAGCAGCAAAGGCTCATACTCCTTGGAAATGGAGAGGTAGATGAAGAAGAGTCCTATAGCTATCATTACAATATGACCTAAGGTCATATTGTAAAATGCGGTATAGGTATAGAATTCCCTAAGATGCTCAGTTATGAAACTGTAAATGTTTCCCGTTTTATCCATGCGTTATTCTCCTATTACAATGAGTACATCACCTTCCATAACCGTATCGTTCTTGTTTACTTTTATCGATACTATTTTTCCTTCCTTGTCAGCACTGATGTTGTTTTCCATTTTCATGGCTTCCAGCATAAGAAGCTTTTGTCCCATTGTCACAATGTCGCCTTCTTTTACAAAAATGTCGAGAATAACACCAGGTAGTGGTGATTTAACCGTACCCGCTCCTTTTGAAGCGGTGGGACTGGCCGTTTTAGCTATGCTGGGAGCAGAGTCGGTTGAAGGAACACTTACCGATCTTACCAGTTTGGGTGTTTTACTCGTCTGCATGGTCTTGTCAACCGCAACACTATACGAGGTCCCGTTTACTTCAACTTCGGCAATATTGTCTTCAATGTTTTGGATGTTGACATCATAAACATTGCCATTTATAGTGAATTTGTATTTTTTCATCTGTTGGGCTTTTTAATTTTGGTTTGAAAGATGGCCGGTTGAAGACCATCTGTATTCACAGACCGTTACTATATTGTTCGGGTTAACTACTTGGACAAATTGCGTAATCCGTAAATTTTTGAACTCCAGGGCGAATAGGTACGAGCCACCTTCTTAATGGTTAGTACAGCATCTTCATGGTCGTGAAGTTCACTCACATAAAGGTGTAAACTTAAGGCGATGGCAGCATTAACCTCTCCGGAAATATCTTCCTTTGTAGCTTTTACAGGAGCCGGTTCCTTTCCCTTTTTCGAGAAAAGGGTTTTAAAGTTAATGCTGTATAGCTGTTTGGTATTCTTAAATACAATATACAACAATATAAGCGCACCAAAAACCACTGACATTGCAATAAAAGCCATTGCTACACCATAAGGATCCAATAATAGAAATTTATCGCCTGAAGTAACGATCTCACCGGTAAAATTATTGGCGGCCGGAGTCGTTTTGTCTAGAAAACCCCATTCAGCATGACCGTCATTTATCCTTCCATAAGAGACATCGGGCGTTTGTTCACCATACTTTAACGCATCAATCATTGTCTTGCCGTTTCCTGCGAACAAGGCCAGGTAATTGGTTTCGGTCAAGGTAAAATTAAGATGCTGTATTCCTCTTGTTGGCAATCCGTCAGCAAAAAACAGTATATAATTGCGCGGCGCTATTTTGGTTATAGGATCGCCAGTCGGAATGGGGTATTTGGTAGGATTGGTCATATCATTGGTAAGATACAGCCCTCCAATGTCGACAGTGTTATATGCTGTATTGAATATCTCTATCCATCCACTGCGCTTTCCGTAATCATCCACATAATTTGAATCGTTGATAACCAGAATCTCATTGATGCGAAGATCGGCTATACTTTGAGCAGAGCTACGACCGCCAGCCAACACCAGCACCAAGACAATGAATGCCCCGGCCAGGTTGATTGTTCTCTTTATTTCAGCCATCATAATAATTATAAAGGAATGTTTGAATGTTTTTTGGGCGGGTTAACGTCCTTTTTGGTTGCCAGCGCCTGTAATGCGCGAGTAATTCGGAAACGAGTGTTGCGTGGCTCAATTACATCATCGATATAACCATATTTAGCAGCTCTGTATGGATTGGCAAATTGATCCTTGTAATCTTCCTCGTTTTCGCGGATGAAGGTTTCACGCTTTACAGGATCGGTGAATTCAGCAATTTTCCTGCTATGGAGCACTTCAATGGCACCTTTTGGTCCCATAACGGCGATTTCGGCGCCAGGCCATGCATAGTTGATGTCTCCTCTGAGGTGTTTGGAACTCATTACACAGTAAGCTCCACCATAGGCTTTGCGCAATACAATAGTTATTTTGGGTACGGTAGCTTCTCCATAAGCATAGAGAAGTTTCGCACCGTGAATAATAATTCCGCCGTATTCCTGAGCTGTTCCCGGAAGGAAACCGGGTACGTCAACCAACGTAAGAATGGGAATGTTGAATGCATCACAGAACCTTACAAAGCGAGCTGCTTTGCGCGAAGCATTGATATCGAGCACTCCGGCCAGATAGCTGGGCTGGTTGGCTACAATACCTACCGACATGCCGTTGAAGCGGGCATAACCGGTAACAATATTGGGTGCGTAATTTCGCTGTATTTCCAGAAATTCACCATAGTCAACAATGGTATGGATTACATCCTTAACATCGTATGGCTTGTTTGGATTATCGGGAATGATATGATTGAGCGCATCATCCAAGCGGTCAATCGGGTCGGAACAATCAGCCAAAGGCGGTTCTTCCAGATTATTCTGAGGCAGGTAGCTCAGCAGTTTTCTTATCAATGCGATACCTTCTGCTTCGTCTTCGGCCACAAAGTGGGAGATACCCGATTTGGTAGCATGCACCATGGCACCACCCAGTTCTTCCTCTGTAACAATCTCACCGGTAACGGTTTTCACAACCTTTGGCCCGGTAACAAACATATTGGAAATTCCTTTACTCATCACAATAAAGTCGGTGAGGGCCGGCGAATATACTGCACCACCGGCACAAGGGCCAAAAATGGCAGAAATCTGCGGAATAACGCCTGAGGCCATAATGTTGCGTTGAAAAATCTCGGCATATCCGGCGAGGCTATTTACCCCTTCCTGAATACGTGCGCCACCCGAATCATTGATTCCGATTACAGGTGCACCCATCTTCATAGCATGATCCATTACCTTACAGATTTTATTGGCATAGGTTTCGCTGAGCGAACCACCAAAAACTGTAAAATCTTGTGAGAAAACGTATACCACCCTGCCATCTATGGTACCATGGCCGGTAACTACACCATCGGAAAGAAATTCTTGTTTTTCAATGCCAAAGTTGGTGCAACGATGGGTCACAAACATGTCAAATTCTTCAAAACTGCCTTCGTCGAGCAACAGGTTGATGCGTTCCCGTGCGGTTAATTTACCTTTGGCATGCTGATTGTCAATTCTCTTCTGTCCACCCCCAAGCTTGGCCAGTTCCCGCTTTTCGAGTAGCTCTTTGATTTTATTTTCAAACGACATAGGATGATTTTTAACTGATCGTGGTTACGACCGATGATGAATTGATTTTATGATTTTTATACTTTAGGATGCTGGCAAAATTCTGTAAGTACACCTTGAGTTGATTTGGGATGCAGAAAAGCAATTTCCAGACCTTCAGCTCCTTTTCGTGGTGTCTTGTCAATCAGTTGAACCCCCTGTTCAGAAGCATGATCCAACATTTTCTGAACATCATCTACTGCAAAGGCAATATGATGAACGCCAGTACCCTTCTTCTCAATGAATTTGCCGATGGGTCCTTCAGGATCGGTGCTTTCTAGCAATTCAATTTTGGTTTGTCCAACCTGAAAAAAAGCTGTCTTTACCTTTTGATCCTTAACTTCCTCAATGTTATAGCATTTCAGGCCAAGTACGTTTTCGTAATAAGCCATGCTCTCTTCCAGACTTTTAACCGCGATGCCAATGTGTTCAATATGTGTAGGTTTCATAGTATTGAATTTTGCCGCAAAAGTAGATACTAATTTAGACATAATGAAGTAAATTGCCAATTATTTCTTTTAAGTTGTAATAAGGTATACCAAAATTGGGGAAAACTAAGATTTTTACTATACATGTTAATTATCAATAATGTCCGGATAAATTTAAAAGATTCATCGCCTCGTTCTGAATGACAGAGTATTACACTGTTTTGGGGAGATTGTAGGTGGGAGAAAGCGCTCTTTCCTCTCATCCTCAATCCCTCTTACTACAAAAATTATATGGCTGTCATTCAGTGAGAAACGAAGTGAAATGATGATTCTTTGCCATAAAGAAGAGTTTCAATCAGTTTCTAATGATAAGATATTATATATGAGCTTAGTATAAAAACTCCTTTTTTGCCACTAAGGCACAAAGACCTGCCCGCTTGCGCCTGCCTGCATGCGTATGCAGACAGGCGCAAAGCCTCACTAAGTTTTAATCACTGATGAATGACAATAGGGTAATTATGAGCTTCTACCGAATGGTTCGTTTTGGACATAAGAAACCAAAGACCTACCTGCCGCAATGCAGCGAAGGCTGGTTCGACATTCTTTTGCTCGTTCGCAGTGGCCTCAACCATACAATTTTATAAACCGGATAAAACATTCTAAGAGAAAGCAATCCCGCGTGGTTTATAAAAATTTTGGGGCCATTTCAATTAAGAAACAGCCCCGCTTTAAATTTATTCTGAACGATTCTTCAGAGTAATCCGCCATTGGCCCGACAATTATCGAATTCTTGTTCATTCGATGTTCGGCGGAACGATATCTACTCCGGATGCAATAATATTAAATCAATTTAAACTTTACAGGCAGGTTTATGCGCACCCTTACCGGTACTCCACGTTGTTTACCGGGAATCCACCGGGGCATAGCTTGTACCACCCTCAAAGCTTCAGATGTACATCCACCGCCAACTTCGCGCAAAGCCCTGATATCTGACAAACTCCCATCTTTTTCTACAACAAAGGTAATATACACTGTGCCGGAAATACCACTTTCGCGGGCCATATGTGGATATTTTGTGTTGCTCAGCAGATACTGCATCAGAGCGGCATCACCTCCAGGGAAAGCCGGCATGTTTTCCACTATTACAAAGGGTTCATCAGTTTCTTCGGGGGCCTCATCGGTGATAACAGGTGCTACAAAGGGAGGAATAACTTCACCGGGGTCAATACCAGCGTCAATAATTAAATCAATGGTCTGCTGATTTTCATTGTCAGTGATCCGCATTAAAGTGGCATTCATCGGTTTGGGTGGTTTAGCTTCCTGTTTGGTTAATATCACGCTTATATCTTCCGGGATGTTGCAAGATGCCGGAGGTGGTAATTTTATTCCTCCATAATCTGGTGTTTTCCATTCGAAGGCCATAAGGATGAGACCTAAGGATACAATGAGTCCGATTTGAAACATCATTGTCCGGCGTTTTTCAAGGTCGGCTTTGGGATTTTTTTTGAGTTCCATGACTGTTGGTTTTAAAGTGTGACTTCTTACTTATGAGATGCATTATTGTGATAATTCCATAGTTAATCTTCCAGAAAATTCAATAAATCGAATTTATATTATGAAATCCGCTCAATTTTTTCATCTTAACCTAAGTTCAATCCTTCTCCGTTCAAGAGAAACACTATTTTTGTTTCAATAATTATTCATCTATGAATCCTGTTACGCCTCCTGATAAATATCCCGAGCACCTGAGTGACAGGCTGTTGAGAGAGAGATTCAGAAAAAGCGGGAATAAAATTTATGTAGGTGAGCTTTACCGGCGCTATGTTCATTTGGTACTGGGGGTTTGTTATAAATACCTGCATAACAATGAAGAGGCCTGTGATGCAACCATGGAAATTTTTGAAAGCCTGTACGAAAAGCTTCATCATCATGAAATCAAGTCATTCAAATCGTGGCTTTACATTGTTAGCCGCAATCATTGTCTTCAACAGCTCAGGCAACAGAAAAAAATGACGATGGTTTCCTTAAAAGAGGAATATATTTCAACTGCTTTTATGGAAAATAATGCTTTTCAGCATCATGATATTGAGCAGGAAGAACTTTTATCGGCCTTACCGGGAATGCTCAATGCACTTACTCCGGGACAGCAACAATGTCTGAGCTACTTTTACTTTGACAATCATACTTATGAAGAAATTTCACTGAAAACTGATTTTAGTATCAAACAAGTAAAAAGCCACCTGCAAAATGGAAAAAGAAAACTCAAACTATTGCTTGAAACCAAATTTAAACACCTTGAACCATGATTCCTCATAGCTATCCAAGATATTTTAGCCCGGATGGCTGCCTCACTTACGAAGGACTGAAAGCAATGGATTCGGGCCTTCAGGCAGATGAGGTGCAGCAGGAACTTGCCGCGCATGTAAAGGTATGTCCTTTGTGTGCAGCAGCGGTCGAGGGATTAAAACTGGCCGGAGAAGTACATTTTGATGAGGCCTGCAAAAAGCTAAGGCTCCAACTGATTCACACTCGTTCGAATGAAAGAACGCGGCCAAAGAATAATGCTGAGATGTTTAACCGGTTCAGGATCAAGCTGACACCAGTCATGATTAAACTGGCCGCATCTGTATTGATCTTACTGGCAATAGGAACAGCCTGGCTGATTGCTACCCAACAGGTAAATCAGTTTACCCGGCAACAATTGGCTTCAAATAGCCAGAGAATTGACCCCCTGGCCTATCCGGAAGATGCGAAACCGGTGCTTACTGCTGCCGATTTCCTATTGCAGGATATTATTATGCTCCCACCCGATCCGCCTCAGATTGTTTCGTATGCCGGAATGCGTAAACCGGAGAGCATTGATTATTCTGAAGCAGAGCAGCAATTGAGGGTAGTTGCCGAGATAATGCCGGAATATATTGGCGCAGTAAGTGAAACAGGTTACGAAACACTGAACGAATCTTCCTTGTTAAAGCTGGCCAATCTTAATGGACAGGTTCGCCTGAGTTTTATTGTTGAAACCGATGGCAGTGTAAGCGAAATAAGGGTGCTCCGGGGATTGAGTCCGTTTCACGACCAGACTGCTATCGCATGGATAGGGGAGGGGGGTACCTGGCATCCGGGAATAATGCAAAACCAACCCTGCCGTATGCTGGTTTCATGTGTGGTTCAATTTACCCAGGGGATTATGGAAATAAAAAAATGTTAAAATTGACTAATATTCATCTTAATATGGTTATTTTTGCGTTTCGACGGCAGGGAAACGTCGTGAAAACCAAATCACATACAGCATTTATCAGGCAAATGGCCAAACCACAAACAGACCGTTCAGCTTTATTTAGTATACCTTCGAGTATCGCCTGAGCATTTGATGGGTTTAATACATTACATATTCATGAAAAAAAAGTTGCGCATTCTTACTTTCCTCAGCATTTTCGGATGCTGCATTACTGGTCTCTTTGCCCAGCAAAAAAATGCCATTGAACCAGATACCGCCCGGCAGGGTTATGAATTTATAAAGGATGATTTTATTGTGGCTGCGCTTGACAGCCTGGCCAATCTTAAATATTTTGAAGGCTTCGAATGTCCAAATGACGAACAGCTCCGGGATGTTTTTGGCTTTACTCCGGGTTTTGTGCCAGTATATGCTGATTCAGTGTACTATAACCGGCTTAAGAAACTGGATGCCAACACTCCAATCTCCCTGACTTACAATCAGTATGTAAAGGATTATATTGAGTTGTACGCAGTTAAAAAGCGTGGGCTTATGGCCAGGGTTATGGGATTGGCTCAGATTTATTTTCCGCTTTTTGAAGAGCAACTGGATCGTTTCAACATGCCGCTGGAATTAAAATATCTGGCTATCGTAGAATCAGCGCTCAATGCTTCTGCGCGATCACCCATGGGTGCCACCGGACTGTGGCAGTTTATGTATGGTACCGGAAAAGCCTATAATCTGAATGTTTCCTCCATGGTGGATGACCGCCGGGATCCAATAAAATCCACGGTTGCTGCCTGCCAGCATATGAACGATTTATATAAAATGTATAATGACTGGTTGCTGGTGCTGGCCGCGTACAATTCAGGTGCGGGTAATGTGAATAAAGCCATACGTCGCTCGGGCGGGAAAATGGACTTTTGGCAAATCCGGCCGTTTTTGCCTAACGAAACCCGTGGCTATGTACCTGCATTTATTGCCGTAAATTACGTGATGGCTTATGCCGCTGAGCACAACTTAAAACCCGTTAATCCACTTTATCATCATTACGAAATTGATACCGTGATTATCAGGGACGTGCTTACTTTTTACCAGATTTCAGAATTACTGAATGTTTCTATGGAAGAACTGCAGTTTTTAAACCCTTCATTCAAAAGTGGCATCATTCCCGCTACACCAGACAATGCTTATACTTTGAGGTTGCAGAAGAAAAATATTCCCGGGTTCGTTAACAATGAGGCCGCTTTATATGCTTTCCGCACCCAGGCCGAAGTTGAAAAAGAACAGGTTCTTGCCATGATGAAAACGGTAACCCAGGCCGAATACCATAAAGTTAAAAAAGGCGAAAGTCTGGGCAGAATCGCTCAGAAATACCGGTGTACAGTAAATGATCTGAAGCGATGGAACCGCTTGAAAAGCACCAATATCCAGATTGGGCAGCGTCTCATTGTGCGACCCGAAAGTGTGATGGAGGTTAATCTTGCAGCTAAAAAGCCTACCCCACAGGTTGCTCCTGTTGCGAAAAACGTTCAAGCCCCAGAGGGAGAAACTCTGGCGCATAATGAACATAAAAGTGACTCTGTCATAATGGAAAGTCCTGTTCAGAAAACCTCCGTTAAAATAGAAAATCGTTATCATAAAGTTAAAAATGGAGAGTCATTGGGACGTATCGCAAACAAATACGGACTATCGGTGACTGAACTCAAAACATACAACAAGTTGAAGAGTAACACGATTCATCCGGGTGATAAACTGATTGTGGGAAAAATTCAAACCACAATTCCAGCCAATGAAGCAGTTGCCAGTGAATCAAACTCCGCCAAAGGGAAGGATCTGGATTTCATTTTCTATACTGTGAAACAAGGGGATACTTTATGGAAAATTGCCCAGCAACACAATGGGATAAGTGTTGAAGAAATAATGAGGCTCAATAATATTAAAAATGAAAAAGAAATTAAACCGGGACAACGCATCAAAGTAGCTCAGAATTCGTAAGACCCGGTAAAATGTTGTTCTTCAATCCGCAGGTATGTCCTTAATAAAAAAAATAAGTATGAAAATTTATCGTGCCACCCGCTTCTGGAGCTGGTTAATTCCGGTTCTGCTTTTGTTTATTGTTTCTTCTTGTAAAGATGACAAACCGGTAAAAGCTTCTTCTACGGGCAGTCCTTCCGAATTACTGGTGGTGGCCGAGAACAATTTGTGGAAAAGTTCTTTGGGCGATAGTGTGCGTTCATTTTTCAATGGGCCGGTGCCTGCATTGCCTCAGCCTGAGCCTCTTTACCGGCTGGTGAATGTAAAAGAAGATGAATTTGGCCGGGTGCTCAAAATACACCGGAATGTACTTATCCTGACCATTGATAGTGCTATGAAACAACCTCTGGTAGAAATGCGCCGCGATGTCTGGGCCGCACCCCAAAGCGTTGCCAAAATTTCAGCAAAGTCATTAAGCGATCTTAAAAGCGCCTTTGAGGAGCGGAAAAATGATTTTCTTAACCTTTATGACAATGCCGAAATTGAGCGTTTGCAGCAGATATATAAGAAATCTCTTAATTTAAAGGCTGCCGAAGCATTGAAAGAAAATTTCAACCTTAGCATGAACATTCCCGCTGATTATTTTCTCGCAAAGGAAAAGGATAACTTTTTATGGTTCCGGCGTGAAGCCAATAAGCTAAGCCAGGGCATACTTATTTATAGTTATCCATATACCGATACCAATGCGTATAACCCACTGAAAATAATTTCAGTACGCAATCAGTTTACCGAACTGTATGTTCCCGGCCCCAGCGACAGCTCCTTTATGGTTATTGCCGATGAATATATGGAACCGGTGAGTCGTACCCTCCGACTGAAAAAAAATCTGGCTACTGAAATCAGGGGCTTGTGGGAAGTAAAAAAGGATTTTATGGGTGGACCTTTTATCAGCTACACGCTCGTAGATACTAAAAATAACCGCGTCATAACGCTTGATGGCTATGTGTTTGCTCCCGGTGAACGCAAGCATGATCTGCTTAAACAGGTGCAGGCCATACTCCTTTCGTTTGAATTTATTGAACAGTAACGGCAAGGTACTGCATTACAAGTTTCAATGTTGTATTTCCGCTGAGGGCCGGTAATTTGAAGCCACCCACTGGAAACCATGCATGTACCTGCCGCTGCGTGAATTACAAAGATAAAACCGTGGGGAGTTCAAAGGTGATAAGGTAATTCTGACTTCAGTAATTCAAATATTAATTCAGCTTTCTGATTAATTTTTTACCTACATTTGCCCATCCGGTTTAACCGGATAATTAAAGTGCTGGTAGAATATGTCTGAGTTGGATAAAAGTACCGAACAAGTTATACTCCGGGCAGCCCGTAAGGTGTTTACACTGCGTGGATTTGATGGTGCCCGCATGCAACAGATTGCCGATGAGGCAGGCATCAACAAGGCGCTGCTTCACTATTATTTCAGAAGCAAGGAAAAATTGTTTGATGCTATTTTTAAGGAGGTCATGCAGCTGATTATTCCGGGCGCGGTACAGGTTTTGCTTTCTGACCTGAACTTTTCAGAAAAAATCTATGGTTTTGTTGAAAAATATTTAGACAGCCTACTGGCTAATCCTGATGTTCCCGGGTTTGTGCTTCATGAGCTGAGCTTACATCCCGAGCGCCTGCTCGATAACATTAAGGGAATGGGTGTGGATTTTAACCTCCTTGTTGGTCAGATTCGCCGCGAAATCGAACTGAAGCACATCAAACCGGTTGAACCCGACCACTTTATGATCAATCTGGTTTCTTTGTGCATGTTCCCCTTTCTGGCGCGCCCGGTCCTTATGGGTTTAACCGGATTTGATCACGGAAAATTCAATGCATTTATTGCTGAGCGAAAACAGGAAATACCACGGCTCATCTTACAATCCATTCTTCCATGAAAACATGGTTCATTGCTTTCGGAATAATGTTGCTTCACAGCCTGCTGCTCACTGCGCAGCCGGCCATCCACCTTACGCTGGATTCCTGCCAGCAACTGGCCATAACCAATCAGTCTGTTTCCCGGCAAACGGAACTATACCGGCAAATGCATAGGTTACAGGTGGAATCCATTAATAACCAGCATCTTCCCAGTTTAAGTATGAACGGGCAGGCTTCCTGGCAAAGTGAAGTTACCGAATTACCCATTCATCTGCCCAACCTGGACATACCAACCATGGATAAGGACAGTTACAAGATTAACGTGGAAGTCAATCAGTTGATTTGGGATGGAGGCGCCATCAAACGGCAGAAAGAGGTGGAAAGTGTATTGTTGTTGCTCAACCTTGGAGCAGTGGAGGTAGAGCAGCATACAATACGATCAAGGGTAAATGAGGTATATTTCAACATACTGTTGGCCAACGAAACGGAAAAATTGCTGAAGATTGCCATGGAAGAAATTGGCGCCCGTCTGGCCCGGGTAAGGGCAGGTATTGAAAATGGAGCAGTGCTTCCGGCCAATGGAGCAGTTTTAGATGCCGAACTGATTAAAACGGAGCAGTCATTGGCTGAGTTGGTGCATAACCGGGCAGCAGCCATTTATCAGTTGGGCGAACTCATCGGTCTGGACCTGGGGACAGATTTAATTTTATCAGAACCGGTTTACGATGATCTTCCGGTCATCAATACCCGGCTGAGACCGGAATATAAATTGTTTAACCTGCAGCAACAGCAACTCAGCCTAAAGCAGAAATGGAGCAAAATTGATTTAATGCCCAGATTCTCCGCTTTTGGACTGGCCGGTTATGGCAAACCCGGATTAAATATGCTTTCTACCGAATTTAACACTTATACCATGGTGGGTGCCCGCCTTTCGTGGGCACTATGGGACTGGAACCAACACCAAAAGCAGCGTGACATTTTTAGGCTTCAGAGTCAAATTATTGAAACGCAGAAAGAAACTTATGAACAGAACCTGCGCATTTTGCTGAGCAACATTAAACAGGAGGTATTGAAACTGGAAACCCTGATTGCCGCCGATCATCGTATTGTAAGCCTGAGAAAATCGGTGGCGGAGTCGGCTGCAGCCCAGCTTGATCAGGGTTTGATTACATCATCAGATTACCTGACAGAACAAAATGCACATACCCGGGCACAACTAAACCTGCAGTTACACCGTATTCAACTGCAACTTGCCCGCGTTAATTATTTAACTACTATGGGTTTCGTTAAGTAAAGCGAAGAATTTAAAAGCTACCTGAACATGAAAATACTTCATCCTTTTTGCATATTGAGCTTTATTCTGGTGCTGGTTTCCTGCGGTAAAAGCGAACCGGAAGCCGATGCCTATGGAAATTTTGAAGCTGTGGAAACCACCATTTCGGCTGAAGCCAATGGACGTATTCTCTGGCTAACGCTTAAGGAAGGCGAAACTCTGGAAGCCGGGGATACCGTTGGCCTGATTGATACCACTGATCTTCACCTGAAACGCAATCAGCTTAAGGCCCAACGCTCGGCTATATCAGGGAAATCAACCACAATTAATGCTCAGTCAGCTATTTATAATGAGCAAAAGCGCAACCTCCAGATTGAAAAGACCCGTACTGAAAACCTGCTAAAAGCAAACGCTGCTACACCCAGGCAACTCGACGATCTGAACGGAAATCTTCGGGTACTCGACCGGCAAATAGAAGCCAGCCGCAGCCAGTTGTCAGGTCTGACTGACGAAATAAAAGTAATTGATGCTCAGATTGATCAGCTCAATGAATCCATTCAACGGAGTTACCTGATTAATCCGGTAAAAGGAACGGTACTCAATCGTTATGCAGAAAGAGGCGAAATAACCGGTTTTGGCAAGCCCTTGTATAAAATTGCTGATCTGCGCAACATGGATTTACGGGTGTACATTAGTGGAGATGAGCTTTCGGCAATTAAAACAGGCGATACAGCTACCGTTCTCATTGACACTCCGGATGGACTAAGAAAACTGCACGGAAGCATTACCTGGATTTCGCCTTCGGCTGAATTTACACCTAAAATAATTCAAACCCGCGAAGAAAGGGTGAACCTTGTTTACGCTGTTAAGTTAAGTGTTCCAAACGATGGCAGCCTTAAAATTGCCATGCCCGCTGAAGTAGTTTTTAAAAAATAACTATCTTCGGGAAGAATTTCATCTAAAACCAAAACCTATGAAAAACACCATTTTAATTGGTCTGCTATTTATTGCTTCTTTACTTCCCTCTACACTGAAAGCTCAGGCAAAAGCCGACAAGGTTCTCGGCTATTGGCTAACTCTGAGCGAGGAAACCGGCAAGCCAAATTCCCAGGTAAAAATCTCTAAAGGGACCAATGGGAAGTATTATGGCGAGATTGTCTGGTTACAAAACCCACTGGAAACCAATGGCAGAGAAAAGCTCGATAAACATAATCCTGATGACAAGCTGAAAAGCAGTAAACTTATTGGTCTGCGCATTTTAAATGATTTTACCTATGATGCTTCAGAAGATGAATGGAGCGGCGGTTCCATTTATAATCCAACCACCGGTAAAACCTACAATAGTTACATGAAGGTGGATGGAAATAAACTAAACCTTCGTGGATACATAGGTAAAGCATGGATGGGGCTGGGCAAAACCGCTGTATGGACCAGGGAAGCATCTCAACGAAAATAACAAGTGAACAATACTGAAGTATATGGACAGCAGCTTACCAAAAGCTATGGAGAGCATCAGGCATTAAACGGCCTTTACTTTGAAATAAACAGGGGTGAAATATTTGGCTTTATTGGGCCAGATGGTGCCGGTAAAACCAGTCTGTTCAGAATACTTACTACCCTGCTGTTGCCTGATTCAGGTGTGGCAAATGTTGCCGGTCTGGATGTGGTAAAACAATACCGACAGTTACGCTTGATACTTGGCTATATGCCGCAAAAGTTTTCGCTATACACTGATTTAACTGTGCGTGAAAACCTGGACTTTTTTGCGGGCATTTTTAAGGTGAAGGTAAAAGAAAACCTTTATCTGGTAGATCAGATTTACGGGCAATTGCAACCCTTTGAAAGCCGGCGTGCGGGTGATTTATCCGGCGGAATGAAACAGAAGCTTGCCCTTTCATGTGCCCTTATTCATAAGCCCAGGGTACTTATTCTGGATGAACCCACCACCGGTGTGGATGCAGTTTCCCGGCAGGAGTTCTGGGAAATGTTGCTCTTGTTGAAAAAAGAAGGCATCACCATTCTGGTGTCCACCCCTTATATGGATGAAGCCCGCCTGTGCGACCGCATTGCACTGATGCAGCATGGGATAATAATGGCTACAGGCAGTCCGGTAGAAATTATTTCCGGTTTTTCAAAAAATCTGTTCAGATTAAAACCTGACAATACACTCACAGCTTTACATCAACTCCGGCAAATGTCCGGCATACACCGGGCTGAAATGTTTGGAGCGTATATACATTTGAGCACCTCATCAGAAATAAAAACTCCGGCGGCTGTTGCACAGAAACTTCAATCAGGTAACATCCATTACACTATGCTTGAAGCGATAGAACCGGGAATTGAGGATTGTTTTATTGAATTGATGCAACAAACTTCAGAGCCATGAATAAACCGGACGGAAATAAGTGGAAGGTGATAGTGGTAGAAAACCTTGTAAAAAAGTTCGGTAGTTTTGTGGCAAATGACCACCTTAACTTTGAGGTCGGGGGGGGAGAGATTTTTGGCTTCCTTGGTGCCAATGGAGCAGGCAAGACTACAGCCATGCGAATATTATGCGGCCTGTCAAAACCAACCTCGGGTAACGTCAAGGTGGCCGGATTTGACGTTTATACTCAGACAGAGAAGATCAAAGCTCACATAGGTTATATGAGCCAGCGGTTTTCTTTGTATGAGGACCTTACGGTATCAGAAAATTTTCAGTTTTATGGTGGCATTTACGGTTTAAACCGAATGCAGATCAAAGAAAAGCTGGAAAATATGCTCAGCCGCTTGCAGCTTGAAGCTATGCGCAAAAGGCTGATCAGGACGCTACCACCCGGCATCCGGCAAAAAGTTGCCTTCTCAGTGGCCATTATGCATGAACCCGAAATTGCGTTTTTGGATGAGCCTACCGGTGGCGTTGATCCCATTACCCGCCGTCAATTCTGGGAAATGATATACGAAACGGCAGCCAGGGGCATTACCGTATTTGTAACCACTCATTATATGGATGAGGCTGAATACTGTGACCGCATTTCCATTATGGTGGATGGCCGGATTGAGGCCCTGGATACGCCTGCTGAACTGAAGAAGCAACATGATGTATCTTCTATCAATGATGTTTTTCTGAAACTTGCCCGCAAACCGGCCAGAAACATTCAGCTATGAAACGATTTGTGATCAAGGAATTTCTGCACATTTTCAGGGACATACGTACCATGGTAATATTGTTTGGTATGCCGGTGGTTCAGGTATTGCTTTTTGGCTTTGCCATAACCACCGATATTAAGGATGCGTGGATTTCAGTGGTTGATCCATCGCACGATCAGGTTACGCTGGCTATACAGGACAAACTTTTTGCTTCGGGCTATTTCAGAGAGGCAGAAAAGAGTAACTCTCCGGAAGACATCGAGGAGCAGTTCAGGTATGGGAAAATTAAAATGGTGGTTGTTTTTGAGTCAGGCTTTGGAAAGAAGCTGCAAAGAGGCGAGCAACCTTCTGTACAACTGATTACCGATGCTTCCGATCCGAATACTGCGCGCCTGTTGGTGAATTATGCCGGCGGAATCATCAATGACTATACTACTTCGCTAAATCCCAATACCCCTGCCCTTCCATTGGTGTTACCTGAATCGCGCATGCTGTATAATCCTTCCCTCAAAAGTGTTTTTATGTTCGTACCAGGCATCATCACCATTTTACTCATGCTTGTTTCGGCCATGATGACCTCTATTTCCATAGCCCGTGAAAAAGAAACCGGAACCATGGAAGTATTGCTGGTTTCACCGCTTAAGCCATACCAGATTATTATTGGAAAGGTATTGCCTTATGTGCTGCTCTCCTTTATCAATGCAGTTATTATATTGATAATGAGTTATTTTGTTTTTAATGTTCCCATGCAGGGTAACCTGATATTATTGTTGGTTGAAACCATACTTTTTATCATTCTTGCACTCTCCCTGGGCATTTTTATTTCTACGGTAAGCAATAACCAGCAAACGGCGATGATGCTTTCCATGTTTGCCCTTATGTTGCCAACAATTCTACTCTCCGGCTTTATCTTTCCCATCGAAAATATGCCGGAGGTACTGCAATGGTTAAGCGTATTGATGCCACCACGCTGGTTTATCGTCATCATCAAATCTATAATGCTTAAGGGCACCGGGCTGTTTTATTTTTGGCAGGAAACGCTTATTCTGATAGGCATGACCGGTATATTTATAGGAGCCAGCATTATGAAATTTAAGGTAAGATTAGCTTAAAAGTTAGCCACATCATGAGAAAGGTTTTCTACATAGTGAGGAAAGAGTTTTTGCAGGTGTTTCGCAATCGCATGATGCTACCTATTATTTTTGTCATGCCCCTGGCTCAATTGCTTATTCTTGCCTATGCTGTAACGTATGAGATAAAGCATATAGACCTTTTCATCTGTGATATTGACAATACGATGATTTCTCGTGAATTCACCGGTCATTTTATACATTCACCATTTTACAATGTTAAATATCAGGAAAGAAGTATAAGTAAGGGAATGGATGAACTACGGAAGGGGAAAGTGCATCAGATGATTGTTATTTTGCCGGGTTTTGAAAAAGCACTGAATCAAGGGCGGCCCGTCAGGGTTCAGGTAATTAATGATGCCATTAACAGTAGTGCAGCAGCATTGATGAATGCCTACACTTTGTCCATCATTCAGCATTTTAACCGCAATAACATTGAGGCTCATTTCATAACCCGGGGCACACCTGCACAAGTGAATCTGGAATATTCCTATTGGTTCAATCCGGATCTGAATTATAAAACTTTCATGGTTCCGGGCATACTGGTATTGTTGGTAACTCTTATTGGCATGTTTCTTTCTGGGATGAATGTAGTGCGGGAAAAAGAGATAGGCACCATTGAGCAGATCAATGTTACTCCATTGAGAAAAACCCAGTTTATAGCCGGCAAATTAATTCCCTTTTGGATTATTGGCCTGTTGGAACTGGCCTTCGGTCTGGTTTTGGCACGTTTGTTTTTCAATATCCCCATTTTGGGGAACATTCCGCTTATTTTTATGGTTGCTGCTGTATTTCTCTTGGTAGTTACCGGCCTGGGCCTGTTAATTTCCACCCTGGTCAACACCCAGCAGCAATCTATGTTTATCTCATGGTTCATTCTCGTTATCTTTATTTTACTTAGTGGATTGTTTACGCCCATTGAAAGTATGCCACAGTGGGCGAAAGTGCTTACTTTTCTTAATCCCATCGCCCATTTCATCGAAATAATGCGGTTGGTCATGCTTAAAGGTGCAGGACTGAAACATATACTTCAACCGCTTGGAGTATTGGTGCTTTATGCAGCAGTAATATTGTCACTTGCAATCAAGAAATACCGAAAAACCACCTGACGCGCCACTGCAGAGCGCTAATATACCATAAATCAGTCTGGTGGCACGGTATTTGTAAACGTGCGACCCGTCCATAATAATGAGTCAGGATACTGTGAATTGTGTCATCTTTTTTATCACTGAATACCCATGACACAATAATGTTTCACCTAACCATTAATAATGAAATTTAACTTTCTATCGAAATTACTTGTTGCATTCATTGCAATTTTCATATTAGCTTTACCCGAATCATGTACTATTTCCACGGGAAGTAGTCTTAGCTTACACGAAGACCGCGGGGGTGTTCTCAACAGCATTCTTGAACGCGGATCGTTGATAGTGCTGACAGATGATAATCCTTTTAACTATTTTCTGTTGAATGGAAAGCCCAGTGGTTTTCAGTATGAAATGGTGAAGAAATTTGCCGATGAGCTGGGTGTAAAGCTGATTATTGATGTTGAACCCGATCCACACAGAGCCATTCAGGCCCTGAAACACCGCCGGGTGGATATGCTTGCCATGGAGATACCAAAGGTAAGCGGGAGTAGAGATCCGCTAACTTTTTCATTGCCATTATTCACTACCAGGCAAGTGTTGGTTCAACGGAAGAAATCAGGCAAAGAGGTTACGCCAGACACCGTGAGTGAGCTTGCGCAGATGAGTGGTAAAACCCTGTATCTGCCCAATGGGAAATACAAGCAGTTTGATCTGACCACCCTGCTTCATGATACTCACAATAACCTGGATATTAAGGGAATAAATAATGTTACTTCTCCCGATCTGGTGACACAGGTGGCCGCAGGTAAAATTGATTATACCATTGCCTGGGAGCATCATGCCAAAGCTCTTGCCAACATTTATCCCAACATTGAAATTGGCCTGACGGTTACTCCCGAAATGGGTTCAGGCTGGGTAGTGCGTAAAGGTGCCGATCAATTCCTGGATGTGGTAAATGATTGGATAAGCAGCAGCAGTGAGCACCGAAGCTTTAAATACACTATTTCAAAATATTATCAGCATCCCCGCTGGGCACGTTTGGCAATGGGTAAGCCATTGAGCCGAAACGATATATCGGTTTACGATGACATTATTCGCAAAACGAGTAAAAGCATCAACTGGGACTGGCGTTTGATGGCAGCCCTTATTTACAGGGAGTCTAAATTTAATCCCAATGCCATTTCCCGCGTAGGAGCCTTCGGTTTAATGCAGCTTATGCCGGCCACTGCTTCACGTTTCGGAGCAAGCCCCGAATCTACGCCTGCTGAACAAATTGCCGCAGGAGCCAGATTAATAAAAACACTCGACCGTCAGCTTAAATCCAGGGTTCCCAACGACGAAGAAAGGATAAAATTTATTCTTGCAGCTTATAACATTGGATTGGCGCATATTTATGATGCCCTGAACCTGGCAGAGAAATATGATAAAAATCCTGCCGTTTGGGAAGGAAATGTTGAATATTACCTGCTCGCAAAATCAGAACCGGAATTCTATAATGATCCCGTTGTAAAATACGGAAGGGTGAAAGGAACCGAAACCCAGCGGTTCGTAGCTGATGTAATGGAGAGCTACCAGCACTTTAAGACTCTGGCCGCCAATTAATTTCAATTTTTATTTTCCAGTTCCGGAAGCATGGCCTGGCACACTTTTGTAATTACCTCAGGCAATGGAGTGTATTCAAAATCAATGGCAGTAAGCAATTTCTTTGAACTAAAGCTAAGATTGTTGAGAGAAGTCCTGGCTGTTTCACGGGTAATCATTGGCTGATGACGGGGATTAATCCTGGCTAATATCCACTCCAAACGCCACACTGCCCCAAGCACCCAATTGGGAATAGCAAAACGTGGAGCTGTTTTCCCAAATCCCTGGGCAATCCACGAAAAAACCTGTTGGTAAGAAAAATCGCCGGCTGACACAAGAAAGCGTTCATTTATGATATCGCTTTCCATCAATATCACCATGATCCTGGCTACATCACCAGCTCCTACAAAACCCGTGGAACCCTTTCCATAAAAGTGATGGTGCTTATGGAGGGTGCCAAACATCTTTGTGCTTCCACTGGAAGGGTCACCATAACCAAAAATTATGGATGGATTAACAATAACTACTTCCAATCCTTCTGCTGAACCGCGCCAGACTTCCCATTCTGCCGCAAATTTACTTAACGCATAATGAGAATTCAGTTTAGAAGTCTTAAACTGAGAGTTTTCATCGATAACCAGAGTATCCTCGGTGCGCCCCAGAGCAGCCACAGAACTGCTGTAAGCGAGCTTTCGCACACCTGATTCAAGGGCGGCGTTTACTACATTGGCGGTGCCTTCTATGTTTATCTTTTCCAGTTTTTCCTTATCAAAAGGACTAAAGGATACATATCCAGCACAATGATATACTTTTTCTACGCCCTTCATTGCATCCAGCAAGGAGAAATAATCAAGAATATCTCCCTGTACCCATTCCACCTTTTCGAGCAACCTTAAGTTGGCACCTGTGGATTTAAACATCCGGTAAACTTTGTGTTTACTTTCAGGATTATATATAATTGCCCGCACAGGCTCGTCCTGTTGCAACAATTCCAATAGTAAATAAGAACCCAAAAGGCCGGTAGCACCTGTAACTAAAATCATAGTGCAAAGTTACGGAAATTTTAGGTTAAAGTATCCCCGTTTGCTTAATATGACTGGTGATATAGGTTGAATTGGATATGTTAGCCCAGAACGAAAACACTCAGCAAGGCTTTTTTTAGCTTGACGTTGAGCTAAAGCTTAATTTTTGCAACTAATTACCGCAAAAAGTTACCGAGTTTAAACCCGGCATAGAAGGTACGCGGATTGGTGGGTCCATAAATATATCCCGGATCACGGTTAATGCCCCGGTCAAAATCATCCTGATAGGCATTGAAGATGTTCTTTATACCGGCAAAACATTGTAAACTGGCTCCATTCAGTTTGATGGTATAACGTACCTTAAATCCAAGGTCTAAGAAGGGATCCGATTTTTTAAGTATTCCCATGCCGGGATCGGGGCTTTCTAACCCAAAATAGGGAACGAGCATGCTTCCGGTGTAAGTTCCCGATGCCGAAAGCCCAAGTTTTTTTGAATAGTCCCAATCCATAGAGACGTAGCCATATTGATCAGGGGTTCTTAAAAATTGTTTTTCATTAAACTGCTGAACGCCATCATACTGACTGGATTGCAGCGTAAAACCAGCTTTTATTGTAACCTCATTCCCGGGGATTACATTCATCTCTATATTAATTCCTCTTACCGAAGCTCCTTCTTCAGCATTTATGCGAGTATAAACTACGGTGCCGTTCTCATCGGGTACACCATATTCATTGGCGAAGGGGTTATCTAAACGGGTTAAAAAACCTTCAATAAGCAGTGCGAAATAAATACTACCCAACTTCTTGTTAAAGTCCAGTGAAGCCATATAGCTATTGCTGTTTTCACGTGTTAAGTCAGGACTGTTTTTATGGACCACCCGGCGTGAACCGGATGTTTCAATGTGAAGGTCTTCATCAAAAATCTGAGGTGCCCTGTAGCCCTGGGAATAGCTTATTCTCGACTGCAACCACGGTTTAAGGTCATATTTTACTGTAAGTCGTGGACTCAAAACATTGCCAGATTGTGTAGCCTCCGACTGCGTCTTATCCTCAATAACATAATGATCGAAGCGGGCGCCTACAGACACCTTGAGTCGTACCCAGTTGTATTCGTATTGAGCAAATACGCCGGTGGTATTGCTGTTTTGATCGGCAATAGTCACATTATCTGTGTGTGGAATAGAAATCAGGCTGTCGTTGATAATGAGTGCATTTTCTGTATCAGCATAACCCAGTTTGGTATCTTTTAAGCCTGATCCAATGTTTTCGAGACCACCCACCAAAGCCGATTTCCCGAATTTCGCATTGTATTGTGCGCCAATAGTATAAGAAAGGTCAGCGGTGTGGCCATAATCCTTTAACGATTGGTGCGCTCCATAGTAGGAGTCTCTTTTTACCTTTTGAGTGGATGCATAAATGGAAAAGAGCTCATGCTCCCTGAAAAATTGCTCGTAGGTTAAGGCCGCAGTGCTCAGGTCATGTTTTACCTGCTCGGCAATGTTTGCTTCGTGGGCAGGATAATCAAAGCGGTCGCCACCCCTGCGGTCTTCATTGATGGCAAAGAAATCGGCAATAAGCTTGTTTCGATACCCAAAGCGATGAAAGACCCTTCCACCTAATGTTAAATTTTTAAGGGTAGATATTTCAGAAAAATCATCATTATTGGCATCAAATGGCTCCCGGTTGCGGTTAAATCCATAAATGGTCATACCTGTTTTGTTATCTGCTGAAGTGAGGGAAGCATTAAGGTGTACGGAAAAATCATTGGCCACCGTACCTGAATTTTTCATTCCAATGCCGGTGAATCCTGAATTTATTCCAAATTCGTAGGCGTTGTTAATGGGATCTTTCAGAATGAGATTGATGGTGCCGGCGATGGCATTGCTTCCATACAATGCCGAGCCGCCTCCGCGGATAACTTCTACCCTTTCGATCATGGCTGCCGGGATCAGCTCCAATCCATAAACGCCGGCCAACCCACTGAATATGGGCCGGCTGTTGATCAGTATCTGTGAATATGGCCCTTCCATGCCGTTCATCCTCACCTGATTGAAGCCACAATTCTGACAATCATTCTCAATACGAAGGCCGGGGCAAAAGTTCAATCCCTCGCTCAGGGTAACTGATTGGGTTGAGGCGAATAGCTTAGGGGTAATGGTGGTTACAATGATAGAGGATTCCACCCGGTTGGTCTCGTTCCGGTCTCCGGTAATCACCACTTCCTCCAGTCCAAGCACATCCGGTTCCAGATCAAACTTTAACTCTTTGGTTTCACCGGCCACCATGGTAATCACCTCTTCCTTAGGTCTATATCCCATGGATTGGGCTATGATGGTGTGTGTGCCCGGTGGCAGGTGGATGAGTTGGTAATGCCCTGATTCATCTGTGGTAGTTCCTATTGTAGTCCCCTTTATGCTTACGTTGGCAAAAGGGATGTGTATGCCGTTGCTGGTTACATGTCCTACCAGATTCGCGTCGGTTTTTGACTTTTTTTGAGCATAGCCTGAGGCAATGGCCGACAGAAATATGACCGTCAGCAGGAAAATATTTTTTCTCATTCAGTAAATTATTAAGATAATTCTATCGTTTGTCCGAAGCTAAACTGCGGAGAGGAAGGCTGCCGAAATGTGAAATCACTTTGATTGATGTGTCCGGCTGATGAAATTTCAAACAAATGGCGGAGCCCTGCCATTGTCCGCGTAAAGCAGAATGAGGGCGGGCCTGGATACAGAATAAGTGGCAATCCTGTTATTTCTAATGAAAGGAGTTGCAATCAATACCAATGGTAACCCCAGGAAAAGCAAACCCAGATGCTGAAAAAACAGAAATCCGGACTCAGTATGATGGTGAGATTTCAGTGGAGCACTATCTTCAGCCTTGTCAAAAGGATGGGCATGTTCAATAAATGTTCCATCCTGAAGTTGATGAGTATGTGTGAACAAAGCCCTGTTACCAACCAGCATGAGCATTAAACCAATCATTAGAAAGGTTATCAGCTTAACGGCTCTATGTAATGCAGCTCTTTTCATTTGCCGGCAAAAGTAGGCCTTTCCCCGGAGCGTAAACAAAATTTTGCTTATTTAGACACAATTTAGATAAGTAGCCGGCTATAGTGGTTTTGACATAGCATGAATACTTTGGTCACTTCCAGGGATAAGCGTAAATCTACAGTGGTTTTGTTGACCGCTGATTTCGCTAATTTACGCGAATAGAATTTTCTTATTTCACCACTTCGACTGGCTTAATGATTGTTCATAAGATAGTTCACCAACTAAAGTATAGTGCATCGTTTTGTACAAACGAGGCGAATCTTTCTGCGTGGGCTCATGCCCCACGGCCCACCTCTTTTTGTTAATTAACCGGATAGTCAAATTTGGTAAGTTTTTGTAAGATGCATTTCTTCAGTTTTCTGGAATCCCGATAAAGATTGGCACAAAACGATCACCTATGAGTAACAATTGGCTCTTTTTTAAAGGAGGCTTACTTTCATAAGGTTGCTGAATACAACTCAATTGGATCTGATAATCACAAAGTTGCATTATATAAATTTTTTGTACCAGTTTTTATCGGATAATTATTATTTAGAATGAATATAAATTGAGAAAAAATGATAAAAATTTACCCCCCCCCCCTGTAATAAGTGAAATGTTTTGTTATAGATTTGCATTGGAATCCGTCACCATAGGTAGGACAATGCGCAGGCATAGATAAGATAGGATATTACAGATTGGATTTACAAAAAAAGTATTGCGCATTTTATTTAACAAGAATTAAAACAGTAGTTCAAAAAATCATTTCGGAAAAACCCAGGTTAAAAATCTGAGCTAAATTTTAGAAAGGAGGGTTTTACAAAGCCAGCGAATCTGCATATCCTAAAAACCGGGTATGGGAGTGTACACAATAAAAATCAATAACTAACCCAATCATTTAATAACCCTTTAATCTTGCCTAAAATGAAAACCCTTTATTTTTTTATTCTAATTATTTTTACCAGCTCTGTTGTTTTAGCACAAAATGATTTGCTATTCTCATTCAATTCAATGCCATCCGGGAGAAATGTTGTACTGGGGTATTCCAAGACCGTAAAAAATATCCATACTTTTGGTATAGGCCTAAGAATAAATATTAATAGCAAGAAACACCCTGATGACCAAGGCAATGTTTTCTATAAAAGGCTCTTTGCTACTGAGTTTTCTCAATATTTTGGGGTGCAGGCAAATTATTATAGAGCCATATTACCTGATTGGCAATGCATAAAACCTTACCTGTTTTATGATTTGCAGTTCACCAGGTCTACCACATGGAACCGGTTTTTCACTCCATATAGTTATGACATCAATGGAGATGTTCTATATAAAGAATATCGGGAATATTTTGGGCCATTCTACTGGATAGAACAAAGTGTTGGACTAGGTTACAGGGTTAAAGTAGCAAACTCGCTCTATATGTTTCAAAAAGTCGGAGCAGGAATAACATTCATCCTTGGTGAAGACAAAAGAATGCCCCAGACCACTAATAAATTTTCCCGGGAATTTGGCTATCTTCTGAACATTGGTGTTTCATACAGGCTTGGTGAATAAATTGATGCACATATGTTTTATGTAAGCTTAAAGCCAGAAACCATTTGTAAATAGTTTCAGTGAGAACAAACAGTTTGTTCTCACTGAAACAAGTCAAGGCGTCAGACAATTACTTTCAGGTATGGACAATTCAGCATTTTGGGAAATGCCAATGGCTTCAATGTTAAGCTATTTTGTAGATAAACAAGGCGTTTATCAAATTGGAGAAATCATTATTAGAAATACTGAGGATATAGATTTTTCTACTATTAATCCACAAGAATTTTCTATTATAATTGAAACTCCACTTGCTTTGTTAGACGAAGAGATAATTAAAAAATACAAAGAAAGCTTAATAGCTACAAAAACTAGTCATTACAGCTATAGAACTGCGTATTTTAAATGGAGTGACAGAAGGATTGTTGCTCGTTTGTATGCTTCGTCTTCTACATATCCAACAAAGCATAAATATGAATCGAGAACAACATCTAAGCAACGTCATTGGTCTGGAGTATGGGTAAAGGCTAAAATAGACGAGGTTGGGCAAACAAGTCAGACAGGGGTATATTATGTTAAAACCAGCAATGGGAATCAGGGGCCGTATTATATTAACGTTGCGCCATTTTTTTAAATTCCGGGTGATGAAACAAGGGTTACTATGTTATCATCATCATATCCCGTTGTTAATAGTATGAGCTCTTGCCTTATTGATCATATCGGAAAGAGATGGGGTGAATATGCAATTGTTGATGATAATGAACTTTTTCCTGATTAAAGAACATGATAAAAAAAATAGTATCCTTAACTTTAAGCTGGTTACTTATATTTAGTAATCAATTATTTTCTCAAGAGGCAAGTTCTACTGGAGGTAAGTCAATCAAACAATTTGTCGGTGTTCAAATGAACCCTTATTTATTTTCATTATCTGACATAGGATATTTGAGATATAATTATAAAGTTTTTTGCCTGCGCTACGGAGTTGAGGTTACAAAAGGTTTACATCTTGGGTCTCAGTATTTTTTCATAGGAGGTATCAATGATTTTTTTCAAGTTGAAAATAAAACCAGTAATCTCGGCATTTTTGGCAAGTATGATTTAATCTCCGGAGAAAATGTTGGTTTATTATTGGAAACTGCTTTCCATTATAAATGTGAAAAATACAAAGACCACTCTGATAAAGATTCAGGAAAACGAGATGGGATTGGCTGGTACACCTCCGCCGGAATGGGCATTAACCTCTACAAAAAGAAAGTAACGCTGGATTTGATGGTTAAATACTCTCCAGATGTTATGTTTGAAGGAAATCATTTTGCACCCACTTACAAACTCAACTACCATTTTAAGTAAATTGTTAATCCGCACCCCGCTTATTTCATGCGGGGTGCTTTTTCTTCTTTTTATGCAAAAAACAACACGGTTTTTGTTACCAATATTTGTCTTTCTGATAACTGCCTGCGAAGAGCCGGTTGATATGGACATTCCCCAGGCGGAAACAACTACCGTTGCCTTTGCCAGCCAATCGTATGATGATACCCTTCAGGTATATATTGCACGTACACGGCATATTTATGACACAACCCGATATAGCGGCTGCGATTCTACCGCCAAAGCTTTTGTTGTTCATAGCGGGATCCAAACCCCGCTAAGGTATAATGGAAAAAGATTTATTGCAGAAGGCTTATCAGCCCAATCAGGCGACACGATTTCGCTTCGGGTAACAGGTACAGATAACAAACACACTTTTGCCCAAACAGTAATACCCAAAAGCATCATTGCCCACAGCATTGAAATTACACCATCGGCCCTTCTTATTGATGATGTTTATTTTTCGAGGGTTCAATTGAGTTTCGACGACCCTGCCGACGAAACCAATTATTACGAATTTAGTCTTATTGTCACTCAAATTATGTATGATTCGTCCAGCAGCTTTGGTTACCATTATTTCAGGTCGTTTGATCCCATCATGGTAAGTGAGGATATTATGCAGTACGAACCCATAACCATGCTTTTCAGCGATGCTATGTTCAATGGCTCCCAACTAAGCATACCGATGTACTATTTCCTCTACTTCTTTACTGAATCCCTACAAAAAGTGATTGTGGTTTCGGAGCTTAGAAGCGTTACCCGCGAGCATTACCACTACTACAAAACGTTGTATAAATTCATGTACAACCAAAGCGGCATCTGGTCGGGAATGACCTTGCCGGTTTTTATAAATGGCAACGTTGAAGTTTTATTGATCGTAATTAATTCAAAGTTGCGTTAAACAATATTCTCACATTATCGCTACTCATCCGTTCTTCCATTCCACCACCGGGTGAATTTGTTAAATTGGTTGTGCCGTAGGTCATTGCAATTCCTAATCCCCATCTTTTTGAAACCCACCATTCTTTTCCAATTTTCAATTGCATGGAAAATCCTCTGTCTGTAGAAATAGAGTTTGCGTTGTTGCCTTCTATTAATGTGAAATTTCCTAAGCCCACCGACCCGGATAAGAAAAAGTTTGATGGCATGATGTAATAAGTTAGACCTGCCCCAAACATCGCTTCTCCCAAGGAAATATCGTTAGAGGTTTTCTCACTAATCCCATCAGATGTTATTTTAGGCCCCGACATGGCACTAGAGGTAAGGGTTGCATGTAGGATTAAATTTTCTTTTACTGCTCCACCTATTTTGACATCAAATTGTGCGCCGGTACCTTTAAACGTTAAATCATAATACCCCGGGACTTCCGAGTTAATGCTCGCGAAATTTGGGCCCACACTCATGGACAGATAAAAACCTGTGTGCTGACGATATCCCGGCTCTCTGGTATAATCCACTATTTGTGCATTAATAACTGACATAATTGAAATGCAAAAACACAAAATTGTTGCTTTTTTCATAGGTTTGTTTTAAGATGGTTATTTGTAATTGTCCCACTATTAGGGTTGCATGTACAGCCGCCGTTCAAAAAGAATCTCTTTCCAATTTCACTGCTAATATACTAACTTTGCCGAAAATAGCAACCCATGAATTTTGTTGAAGAATTAACCTGGCGTGGCATGGTGCACACCATAATGCCCGGTACCGAAGAAATATTACAAAAAGAAATGATATCGGCCTACGTGGGCATTGATCCTACCGCTGATTCCCTTCATATTGGCCACCTGGTGGGCGTAATGATGCTGAAACATCTTCAGGAGAGTGGTCACAAGCCCATTGTGCTGGTGGGTGGTGCAACGGGTATGATTGGTGATCCATCTGGAAAATCGGAGGAGCGCAACTTGCTTGATGAGGCTACACTGCGTCACAATCAGGAATGCCTGAAAACCCAGTTGATGAAGCTCCTCGATTTTGAAACCGATGCCCCCAACAGAGCCGAAATGGTGAATAACTACGACTGGATGAAGGAGTTCTCGTTTTTGAGCTTTATCCGCGATGTGGGCAAACACATTACCGTTAATTATATGATGGCGAAGGATTCGGTGAAGAAACGTCTGACCGGAGAAGCCGGTGATGGCATGTCGTTTACCGAGTTTACCTATCAGTTGGTGCAGGGTTACGATTTTCTGCACCTCTATCAGCACCACAACTGCAAGTTGCAAATGGGCGGCTCCGACCAATGGGGAAATATTACTACCGGCACCGAGTTGATCCGCCGCAAAACCGGGGGCGAAGCTTTTGCACTTACCTGCCCGCTGATTACCAAGGCCGATGGCGGCAAATTCGGCAAAACCGAATCGGGCAATGTATGGCTTGATCCCGCAAGGACTTCGCCGTATAAATTCTACCAGTTCTGGCTCAACACTTCTGATGTCGATGCCGAAAAATACATCCGCATTTTCACCCTTTTCGGGAAGGAAGAAATTGAAGCTATTATTGCTGAGCACCAGACTGCGCCGCATTTGCGCGTGTTGCAGAAAGCACTGGCCAAAGATATTACAGTAAGGGTACATTCCGAAGCCGATTACCAGGCGGCCCTTGAAGCCTCTGAAATTTTGTTTGGTAAAGGCACCACCGAAGCACTGCACAGATTGGATGAAGATACCTTACTCTCTGTTTTTGAAGGGGTGCCCCAGTTTGAAATCAGCCTGAGCGAACTTGAGCAAGGCATTGGCATTGTGGAGCTGGTGGCGGAGAAAACAGCTATTTTCCCGTCTAAAGGTGAAGCCCGTCGCATGTTGAAAGATGGCGGTGTGCAGATAAACAAAACCAAAGTTGGTGATGACTTTATTGCAAATCAGGCTAACCTGCTAAGCGGAAAATACATGCTGGTTCAAAGAGGGAAGAAGAATTACTATATGCTGATAGGGAGGTAGGCGATGGCGATTGCGATCGGGGATTTACCTTCGGTGAACTCCGCTTCGCTCCGGATTTCAGGTTGAATTCTTAACCACAGATTACAGATCACTAGCCACCAATCACCAATCACCAATCACCAGTCACCTCACTGCTCATAATGAATATCCTGTTCCTGCTCTTCAAGCAGTTGTTCTATAACTTTAGGATAATGCTCATACTCAAGCTGATGAATCTTTTTGGCCAGGCTTTCGGGGGTTTCATCCGGGGAGAGTTTGCATTTGACCTGCAAAAGAATGGTTCCATGATCATATACCTCATCTATCAGGTGGATGGTGATGCCTGATTCTCTTTCTCCGGCTTCTATTACGGCATCATGTACATTGTCACCAAACATACCTTTCCCTCCAAATGAAGGCAAAAGGGCAGGATGGATATTAACAATTTTCTGACTAAAAGCTTTAGTAATGCTTCCCGGCATCAGCCAGAGAAATCCGGCCAGCACGATCAGATCGATTTTACGGCCCTGCAGATCGCGCAATACCACATCAGAAGCATAAAATTTCTCGCGGTCAAAAAGTACAAGAGGCACCTTTAAATTGGTGGCCCGCCTGATTACGTGAGCCTTAGGATTGTTGCAATAAATAGCTTCAACCTTTGCCAGATCACTCGTGGCAAAATATCTGGTAATATTCTCGGCATTTGAACCGTTTCCGGAGGCAAAAACGGCAATTCGTTTCATATCTTTAGCAATTTGTCTGCAAAGTTAGCCAGAAACAATTGAATGCCCTTCATTTTTGGTGTATTTTAAACAAAAAAGATAAAGAAAGCGCTTTTCTGAAGTGTATTTTTCGAAATTCCTTGTGTTTTACAGTTTATTCGGCATCGGGTCGACAGTTTATTGAGGCTTAGTCCATATTTAAGACCAATTGATGCTTACCTTTGCAAATTCAAAAAATAAAACATCACTTCTACCAATGGATTACAACTTTAGGGAAATTGAACAAAAATGGCAGCAGGCCTGGGCAAGCCAGAAAACATATAAAACGGAGATTGATGATAACAAGCCCAAATTTTATGTGCTTGATATGTTTCCCTATCCATCGGGGGCCGGGTTACATGTTGGGCACCCGCTTGGATATATTGCTTCTGATATTTATGCGCGCTACAAACGGCTTAAAGGTTTCAATGTGCTTCATCCCATGGGCTATGATGCATACGGGCTTCCTGCCGAGCAGTATGCCATACAAACCGGCACACATCCGGCAATTACCACCGAAATAAACATAGCCCGCTACCGCGAGCAACTTGATAAGATTGGTTTTTCGTACGACTGGGACCGGGAAGTGCGCACCAGCGATCCTGCATACTATAAATGGACGCAATGGACCTTTATTCAATTGTTCAATTCATGGTACAACAATGTCAGCCAAAAGGCAGAACCTATTGCAGCCTTGATTTCACTGTTTTCAACTTCGGGAAATGCTTCCATTGATGCAGCTCACAGTGAAATTGAACCTTTTACAGCCTCAGATTGGCATGCTATGGATGAAAAGGGCCAACAGGAAGTACTGATGCACTACCGTCTGGCCTATCTTGCCGACACGATGGTAAACTGGTGCCCGGCCCTGGGGACCGTTTTGGCCAATGATGAAGTAAGTGACGGGTTTTCAGTTCGCGGTGGGCATCCTGTAGAACGCAAAACCATGAAACAATGGCTGCTGCGTATTACCGCATATGCCGACAGGCTGCTGAAAGGTCTTGACACCGTAGACTGGCCTGAATCTATTCGTGATATTCAACGCAACTGGATCGGGCGCTCGCAGGGATGTTCTGTGAAATTCAAAATAAAGGATTTTAATGAAGATCTGGAAGTATTTACTACCCGAGCCGACACCTTATTCGGTGTAACCTTTATGGTGCTGGCTCCCGAACATCCTTTTGTTCAGGAGATTACCACGAATGAACACAATGAAAAAGTAGAAGAATATCTGCTTTGGGCCAAAAACCGTTCGGAACGCGAGCGCATGACCGAGGTAAAGAAAATTTCAGGCCAATTTACCGGAGCTTACGCCATCAACCCACTCAATGGCGAAGAAATTCCGGTATGGGTTGCTGATTATGTATTGATGGGTTATGGCACCGGTGCTATAATGGCAGTTCCTGGTCATGACAGCCGCGACTTTGCCTTTGCCCGGCATTTCAAACTGCCCGTCCGTCAGGTGGTTTCCCGTGAAGGCGAAACCCCGGTTGATCCTTCGCAATGGGAAGAATCTTACGATTCAAAAGAAGGCATTATGATCAATAGCGGATTCCTTTCGGGAATGGAAGTGAAGGAAGCAATTCCTGCCGCCATCCACAAAGTGGAAGAATTGGGACTGGGTTTCGGCAAGGTAAATTTCCGTCTGCGTGATGCTATTTTCAGCAGGCAGCGCTATTGGGGTGAACCCTTCCCCGTTTATTATAAGAATTCAATGCCCTATACCCTTGATGAAGAAGAGTTACCACTGGAATTACCGCCGGTAGATGCCTACCTGCCCACCGAAAGTGGTGAACCGCCTCTGGCACGTGCCAAAAACTGGGTAAATAAGGAGGGTTATCCTCTGGAAACCAATACTATGCCCGGATTTGCCGGGTCAAGCGGCTACTATTTGCGGTATATGGATCCGCACAACGAAAATGAATATTTTTCGAAGGAATCCATCAGCTATTGGCAAAATGTTGACCTGTACATGGGCGGTGCGGAGCATGCTACCGGCCACCTCATCTATGCCCGCTTCTGGAATAAGTTTTTATTTGATCTGGGACTTACTGTAAAAGATGAACCATTTCAGAAGCTTATAAATCAGGGCATGATACAGGGCCGGTCAAATTTTGTGTACCGCGTCAACCTGGAGAAGATGGCCGAATATATGCTGTGGGAAAACTTAAAAGACCGCAAAACTGGTGTTGGCTTTGAACGCGATTACAGGGATGGTAATCGTAAGTTTGACTTTTTCAGCAAAGAAGCCGGATTAATTATTGAAGTAAAACGCCAGCAATCGCTTGAAAAAATTGCCCATCCTTATGAAGCCTATTGCAAAGATAAAGGCTTGAAACTGATGTTGATACCCATTCGTGACTTTCTTGAGATAGACAAGGTGATGGAGCGCATCCGGAAGGTGGTTCATGGTGAAAAGATGCCTGAATTTATTGAAAAGGAAAGTCTGAAACTCATTCCCGTATATGTATCTAAGAACTATCCCGGAAGGGAACATTTCAGCGATGCCATTCATGTCGATGTCAATCTGGTTCATAATGATATACTTGATATTGAAGCCTTTAAAGCCTGGCAACCTCATCTTGCCAATGCCGAATTTATTCTGGAGGATGGAAAATATGTGTGTGGATGGGAAGTGGAAAAGATGTCGAAATCTAAATACAACGTACAAAACCCCGACGACCTGATTGATAAATATGGTGCCGATACTCTAAGATTATACGAGATGTTCCTTGGCCCGCTTGAGCAGGCCAAGCCCTGGGACACCAATGGTATTGAAGGTGTTTTTCGCTTTATACGCAAATTGTGGCGGCTGTTCCATGACTTTGATAATCATTTTGTGGTAACTGAGCGGGCTCCCACACCTGCTGAATTAAAGGTGCTGCATAAAACCATTAAAAAGGTTCAGGATGACATTGAGCGTTTCTCCTTCAACACGGCGGTGAGTTCATTTATGATTTGTGTGAATGAGCTTTCTGAACTAAAATGTAATAACCGCGGAATTCTGAGTGAATTAACCGTTTTAATTTCTCCTTATGCACCACATATTGCCGAAGAACTATGGCGTTTGCTGGGTAATACCCAAAGTGTAACCAAAGCCAGCTTCCCGGTTTATAATGAGGCGTTTACTCTTGAAAACATCTTTGAATATCCGGTTTCCTTCAATGGAAAAATGCGCTTCAGGTTAGCATTACCACTGGACATGCCCCCAACTGAAATAGAAAAGGCAGTTATTTCAGCCCCCGAATCGGCTAAATGGCTGGAAGGTAAAGCGCCGCGCAAAGTAATTGTAGTGCCGGGGAAGATTGTGAATGTAGTGGTTTGATTTCTATAGTACTGTCCTGTTTCTATTTGTGCAATACAGAGAAATTTAGGGGCTAAAATCTATTTTATAAAACCATACGTCAAATATTTGCAAGGGTTAGATTCGGTGATCGGGAGATCTTATTCCTGTTTAGTTCCTGCGGGATCAGGATTGGGACGAGGTTGTCCTTATCTCTCCGCGCTCACCATTTTGTTACTTTTGTCATTCAAAAAAAAATAACATGACCAGCCTTCAAATCTTTGCATTGATAGTGTCGGGTGTTTTTGTTGGGTTTATCAATACGCTGGCCGGCGGAGGTACCATTATTTCGCTTTCGCTGTTTATGTTTATGGGATTGCCGGCTGATGTTGCCAATGGCACCAACCGCATTGCGGTGATTCTTCAGAATCTGACTTCGGTGACTACTTTCAGGCAACAAAAGCTGCTTGATACGCGCAAGGCCTGGTGGCTCGCGATTCCCACCACGATTGGCTCAATTGTCGGTGCCCAGCTTTCAGTTGAAATTGATGAAGCTACCTTCCGCAAAGCCATTGGTCTGGTAATGATAATGATGGTGTTTTTCATCCTTACAAAGCCCAATAAGTGGCTGAAAGGACAAGAGCGCCTCCAACTGAAAAAGATAAGCTGGGTTCAAATACTTATTTTCTTCGGCATTGGGGTATATGGAGGTTTCGTACAGGTGGGCGTTGGTTACTTTTTATTGGCTGCCATTGTGCTTGGGGCAGGTTATGATCTGGTAAAAGCCAATGCCATCAAGGTGTTTATTGTATTGATTTATACTATTTTTGCTTTGGGAGTATTTATTCTGAACGATAAAGTGAACTGGCAATTCGGATTGATTCACGCCATTGGCAACATTATCGGCGCCTTTGTAGCTTCGCGTTATGCCAATGCCTGGGGTGCCAATTTTATCCGATGGTTCATCATCGTGATTATCATTATTTCCTCTGCTGATCTTTTCGGGATTATTGATATCCGTGCCCTGTTTTATTAATCTATTTGAATAATTTGATTTTTATCATCTTCTTATGAATAAACAACTAAACATTTTAATATGAAAAAACCTTTTCTTCTTCTTTTAATGCTTTTATGGATGGCAGGATCTGAGGCAATTGCTCAAAACTCCGGTTACGTGCTGGTAATTCATGGTGGTGCCGGCTACATAACGCCTGACCGCTATTCACCGGAAATACAGTCCGGTTTTGAACAGGCACTAGCGGAAGCTCTTAATGCGGGTGAGAAAATATTGAGCAAAGGAGGCACATCTTTAGATGCAGTTGTGGCAGCCATACAGGTGCTGGAAGCCTCTCCTTTATTTAATTCAGCTAAAGGAGCCGTATTTAATGCGGAAGGTAAAAACGAATTGGATGCGTCTGTTATGGATGGAAAATCTGGCAAGGCAGGAGCTGTTGCCGGAGTAATGACCATTAAGAGTCCTGTTGAAGCTGCCCGGCGAGTGATGGATTCATCGGATCATGTAATGCTTTCCGGACGCGGGGCTGAGGAATTTGCCCGGCAGCAGGGACTGGAGATCGTTGACCCGGCCTATTTTTATACCGAAGAAAGCTGGCAGGAATACCTGAAGGTGAAAGCCCGGATGGAAACAAACGGTCGTAAAGGTACTGTGGGTGCGGTAGCTTTGGATAAGGCGGGAAATCTGGCTGCAGCAACTTCCACCGGTGGTATGGTTTACAAAAAGTTCGGTCGCATTGGCGACTCCCCCATCATTGGAGCCGGCACCTATGCCAACAATGAAAGTTGCGCGGTTTCCTGCACCGGACATGGTGAGTATTTTATCCGGAATGCTGTCGCTTATGATGTTTCTGCAAGGATGCTCTATCTGGGTGAATCCATTACTCAGGCTACCGACTATATCATCAATAAAAAACTGAAAGATCAGGAAGCCGCGGGTGGTTTAATAGCTCTGGATAAAAATGGAAATATTGCCATGCCTTTTAATACACCCGGTATGTTCAGGGGATTTGTTTCCGAAGGAAAAACAAAGCAGGTGCTGATGTTTAAGTAGGGGAGGTTGATGTGTTGATGTGCGGATTTGTTGCTTTGCTGATTTGTTGATGTGCGGATTTGATGATTTGTTGATGTATTGATCTGAGGGGGAGTGGGGAGTGTTCGGGAGTGTTCAGAAAAGTGTGTCAGGCCATATTAAGATTTGAAAGAGGCTGTTCAGAAAAGTGTGTCAGAATTAACAAAAGAGTAAATGTTTAAATTAA
>ENA-UOOR01000908-UOOR01000908.1-fermentation-metagenome-genome-assembly--contig:-NODE-908-length-37977-cov-175.504588_pt1 | contig 37977 bp, 24 predicted proteins | sample MGYA00245780_ERZ724029 | MGnify/ENA primary metagenome ERZ724029 (study PRJEB28704, sample SAMN03018315) | fermentation metagenome | biome: anthropogenic terrestrial biome; feature: soil... | reverse complement strand
GATCTTTACAATCGTTTCCTCATGGCAGGCCAGGCAGTTATCAAAGAATAAATATTCACTATGTTCATCAGGCTCGTCATGGCGACTAATAAAACCATCACAATTGCAGAATAAATATCCAGTATTTTAATCAGGCCCTTTTCCCGGGATAGCAGTTTAAAAATACAAATCCCGTTCCCCTTCTTTAATTTTTGCAATCCTTTCCCGCACCTCTGCCTGCACCTTTTCATTCAGGCTGCCCATATTCTTCTCAATCACTTCCCAGCCCTTTTCAGAAGTCTCCTCCGGCGCGTAATCAACAAGGTACTCAGCCAGTGTGAGAATAGCATTGGGAGTACAGAACCGTTTGATGAATCCCGGTACTGAAAACTCCATAAAGTGCTCGCCAGTTCTTCCAAGCCGGTAACAGGCAGTGCAGAACGATGGCAGCATCTCCTGGTGCAGAAGTTCGTCGATGATCTCGTTTAGTGAGCGGTCGTCGTTGATACGGAACTGTCCCCTGTTAAGGTCGTGATCCTTCTCCTTAGTCAAATAACCGCCAAGCTCTATCTTTGTTCCACCATCTATCTGCGACACCCCGTATTGTATAAGTTCGTTACGCAACCCTGCCGGCTCACGTGCCGTGAGTATCATGCCGGTATATGGTACGGCAAGGCGAAGGATAGCTACTAACCTGGCGAAATCTTCGTCTGAGGCAAAATAGCGGTTGCCCATCTGCAGCATCGAAGCATCTTTTATTCTCGGGAACGATATGGTATGCGGCCCCACGTTGTAACAAGCCTCAAGGTGGTTGGTGTGTCGCACCAGACCCATCACCTCAAAGCGCCAGTCGTAAAGTCCTATCAGAGCTCCTATGCCCACATCATCGAGCCCGGCTTCCTGTGCCCTGTCGAGAGATGTAAGGCGGTAATCAAAATTAGCTTTTTTTCCACGCAGGTGATAGGTCTTGTAAGCTTCTCTATGATAGGTTTCCTGAAATACCTGGAAAGTCCCTATTCCCGCTTCTTTCACAATACGGAACCCTTCTATGTCTAACGGAGCAGCATTAATGTTTACTCTTCTTATCTCCCCGTTCCCTTTCTTCACACTGTATGCTGTTCTTACGGTGTCGGCAATAAATTCAGGGCTGTACTGCGCATGTTCTCCATACACCAGTATCAACCTCTTCTGGCCGCTATCCTCCAATGCTTCAATCTCCTTCATTAGCTCTTCATGGGTAAGGGTTTTACGCACCTGCTCAGTGTTTGAAGCCCTGAATCCGCAATAAGTGCAGTTGTTGGAACACTTGTTGCCTACATAAAGTGGGGCAAAAAGTACGATCCTGTTGCCGTAAATCCTCTTTTTCAGTTCTCTGGCACCCTCTTTGATTAGTTGAATTGATTCTTGGTCCGATGCATTGATTAGCGTTGCCGTCTCCTCCAGGTTTAATCTTTTTTTGGAAAGCGATTTGTCAATTATCTCTCTTACCTTCTCAGGAGTTGGCACTGCACTATTCAGATACTCCCAAATTTCATCCGTATCGATAAACGGCTGCATGGGAACATCGGGAATTCTATATTTTTCAGGTGTAAATTGCATACGTTTTATAAAATCTCACTTTATTACAAAGATAACATTTACCAAGCAATTTTGCACCATTAAAAATGAATAAATTTTGACTATCATGCAGTTCTGTTCTCTTTTTATATTATCCGGGTCACTCCTTTTTCAATTTCAGAATCAATTTGCTACCGGATTTATCAGAGTGATTAAAGAGATTTGTATTTCCTCCCAACATTTTAGACGGCGCATGACAGAGAGGGGCTTTTTTTGCCAGTTTTCAGCTTCTGTATTTTGCCGCTTCCCTGCTTCTGCTTTTTTCTGTGATAATTATAGACATCAGGATTGATGCAATCAATATGGTAATTATGACTATCAGTGAGAACCATGAATGTTGAGCAAAAAAATTACTTATTCCCCCAAAAGCGCTTGAAATCATTTTTGCTCCGATAAAAAGGAGTATGACGCTTACGCCAGTTTTCAAATACCTGAACATACTCATAACCCCTTTCAGGGCAAAGAACAGTGAGACCAGGCCCATCACGGCAAAAAGATTTGAGGAGATGGCAATAAAATTCTCTTCAGAGGGAGTTAGTATGCTGTTTGACCCCTCTTTTATTACGCCAATAATGGCAGGAATGGAATCTACAGCAAAAAGGATATCTGTTGACCCGATGACTAGCAATGTTAGAAAAAGGTTTGTAATCAGAATTTTATCATCTTTTCTTGTAAAGAAATGCGGAGAATGGACATTGGGATCGACCGGAAAAAGCTTTGATGCACTCTTATAGAGAATATTCGACTCCGGATTCACGCTCTCCTCCTCTTTGGAGAATGCCATTTTATAGGCTGTCCAAATAAGCAGCAGCCCAAAAATGTAGATTAACCAGTGGAACTTTTCCACCAGTTCCATCCCGGCAATAATAAACAGTACGCGCAAAGCAATTGAAATGAGGATGCCAAGTTTCAGAAGTTTAGGCTGATTGTCCGCTTTAATCCCCATCATTGAAAAAATGAGGATAAAGACAAAAAGATTATCTACCGATAGTGAGTATTCAGTGAAATAACCAGCAATAAATTTTGACGCCATTACAGGCCCTGTACGTACAGCACTTCCGGAATCCAGTGGGAAAAGTAAAGCGAGCGACAGGCCGAAAAGCAGTGCAACGGATACCCATACGGCAGTCCAGCTTAATGAAGACCTTAAACTTAAGGTACTACCTTTAAGAGATGTTAAGGACAGGTCGATAGCGTAAACAACGGCAAAAATTGCTATAAACGCAAGCCAGTAAATTGTTATTGAACTCATCTTGTGACGATTTATAATACAATGTTTATAAGGGACTCGCGACTGTTGAAGGGTATTTCTGCCGGTCAAAAATCACTCAAAAATATCACTTATTTTAATCAGTTGTACCCGGGAAGATGTAATTTATGTTAAATACACATGTTTTTTTGATCTAAATCTCTCTTGTCAAGTTTTTTTAGAACGATGTTGCCCTGTTTTTTTTAAAAATATGTACCTTTGTGTTTCGGAAACAATTTATCCGGAAAATGGGCATTCCGTTAATAAACTGCAGGAAAAAACTATCATTTCATGTCAAAAATAACATTCAGAGGTTTGGGAGTAGCACTTATTACCCCCTTCTGTGAAGACGGCTCTGTGGATTTTGAGGCGCTTTCGCGGTTAATAAGATACCATTTGGAGAATGGTACAGATTATATTGTGGCTTTAGGGACTACAGCTGAAACACCTACGCTCTCGAAAAAAGAGAGAGAGGAAGTGGTCAAGTTCATTGTTGAAAAGGTAAATGGCAAGATTCCCGTTGTAATGGGTGTGGGGGGCAACAATACCGCCGAATTAACAGAGGAGCTTAGGAGTAGCGATTTCTACGGAATAAGTGGAGTGCTTTCAGTAACACCTTATTACAACAAGCCCACTCAGGAAGGGCTTTATCAGCACTATTGCGCTCTATCAAAAGCCTCTCCGGTACCTATCATACTATATAATGTGCCCGGGAGGACCGGGGTGAACATGACGGCCGAAACAACACTACGCATTGCGCGTGACTGTAAAAATATTGTAGCCGTGAAAGAAGCATCGGGCAACCTGGAACAGATAAAAACCATAATAGACGGAGCACCGGAGGGGTTTTACGTTATTTCGGGTGATGATGCCATTACTACCGATGTGATACAACTTGGCGGAATAGGGGTAATCTCGGTATTCGGCAACGCCTTCCCGAAAGAGATGGCCTGGCTGGTAAAAAATGCTCTTGAAGGCGATGCATCAGAAATCCGCAGGAAGATGAATGAAGATTTTGATACACTTTTCCATCTTATGTTCGTTGAGGGTAATCCTGCAGGAGTAAAGTGTCTCCTTTATCTGAAAGGTATGATAAAAAACAGGCTTCGCCTGCCATTAGTGCCTGTGAGTGAAAAAACTCTTCAACAAATTAAAAAAGAACTGGCTAAGTTCAGCTGATTGAAAATTCTTTCGGAATATTTTTGTACTTTTGTATTTGCAAAACAAATCAATCATGTTTAAAATGAAGAGAGTTTTATTTTCATCAATACTATTGTCAGCAATGATCACCTCAGGTTGTACTCAGAAAAAGACGACATATGCCCAGGGGGGGCTTGACCTCTCAAATATCGATACATCAGCCTTATACGGCGAAAGTTTTTATAAATATGCTACCGGGGGCTGGCAGGAGGCCAACCCCATTCCCGATGAACATGCCCGTTACGGCTCGTTCGACAAGCTGCGCGAAGAGAATCAGGTGCAGATACAATCGCTGATAGAAGAGCTTGGAAAAACTGATAATCCCGCCGGGTCAAACGCTCAGAAGGTGGGTGATCTCTATATGATGGGTCTTGACAGCGTTAAGCTAAACAGCGATGGCGCAACTCCCATTATTCCACAACTTGAAGAAATAGCAGCTGCAAAGGGAAAAAAAGATATCATACGTCTGATGGCAAAAATCAGCCGTTTTGCTTCGAATCCGTTTTTCGGGTTTTCAGTAGGGCCCGACGATAAAAATAGCGGGATGAATATCGCCCATATTTACCAGTCCGGTATCAGCATGGGTGATAGAGATTACTACCTGTCAGAGGATAGCCACTCCAAAATGATACGCGAAGAGTATAACAAGCTTATAAATGCTCAATTCCGTAATGCTGGCTATTCTGAAGATGCTGCCCTGAGGGCTGCTGAGAACGTTATGAAAATTGAAACGGAACTTGCCGGCGCTCACATCACAAAAGAGATGAGGCGTCAGCCCGAACTGAATTATCATAAAATAGCGGTTGCATCACTCAATAAAACGATTGCTCCGTTTGAATGGGATTTATATTTTAAAGAGGTGGGAGCCGAAGGGATTGATAGCTTAAACGTGTCGCAGACAGAGCCAGTTAAAAGATCCATCGCAATTATTGAAAGGGAGCCGGTGGATGTTTTGCAGGATTACCTTAGCTGGAAGGTAATCAATTCAGCAGCTGGATATCTGAGTGACGATTTCGTGAATGCAAATTTCGAATTTTACGGGAGAACCTTGAGCGGGAGACAGGAACTTCGCTCTCGCTGGAGAAGGAGCATCGATGCCGTTAACGGGACAATGGGAGAAGCTGTGGGACAGCTTTATGTGAAGAAATATTTTCCTCCTGAAGCCAAGGAGCGAATGCTCAATCTGGTAAATAACCTTAAAACGGCATTGAGTGAACGTATCAATCAGCTTGAATGGATGAGCGAAGTCACTAAAGTGAAAGCACAGGAGAAGCTGGGTACGTTCATTATTAAGATAGGCTATCCCGATAAGTGGAAAGATTATTCCACCCTCGAGATCAAAGCTGACTCCTACTGGCAGAACATAGTGCGGGCTTCTGAGTTTGCATATGCCGAGATGATTGACGACTTGGGCAAACCGGTTGACAGGACAAGGTGGTATATGTCGCCCCAGACAGTAAATGCATATTATAACCCCACGTCAAATGAGATTTGCTTCCCCGCTGGAATACTTCAGCCTCCTTTCTTTTATATTGATGGCGATGATGCTATAAACTACGGTGGCATAGGTGTGGTAATCGGGCATGAGATGACGCATGGGTTCGACGACCAGGGCCGGAAATTTGATAAAGACGGAAACCTGGCCGACTGGTGGACAGCGGAGGATGCTCAACGTTTCGAGGAGAGAGCCAAAGTGCTGACCGATTATTTTGATAATATTGTTGTACTTGATACCGTTCATGCCAACGGCAAGTTCACGCTTGGTGAAAATATTGCCGACCATGGGGGGCTGCAAGTTGCACATCATGCTTTCCAAAGCACTGCTCAGGCACAGACTGGAGAGACTATTGACGGTTTTATGCCCTCTCAGCGGTTTTTCCTTAGTTATGCCAATCTCTGGGCAGGGAATATACGTGATGCCGAAATTTTGCGGTTGACAAAAATTGACCCGCATTCCCTCGGTCGATGGCGTGTTGACGGAGCACTACCACATATCGATGCATGGTACGAAGCATTCGGTATTGAACCCTCCGACCCAATGTACCTGCCCGCCGAAGAGCGTGCTTCTATCTGGTAAAAATAGTTTTGTGAATTACAGTTAATTATCAAATATTCAATATTAAGATGTTTTCAGGAATAGTAGAAGAGGCCGCAACAGTTGTAGCGCTTAGCAAGGAGAAAGGAAATCTGCACATTACCCTTACATGTTCCTTTACCGGAGAGCTGAGAGTAGATCAGAGCGTGTCGCATAACGGAGTGTGCCTCACCGTGGTTGAAATAGATGGCGACAGATATACGGTGACTGCCATCCGGGAGACTCTGGAGAAGTCGAATCTAGGCCTTCTGGAGATAGGAAGCAAGGTGAACCTTGAACGCAGTATGCCTATGAATGGACGCCTTGATGGACATATTGTTCAAGGGCATGTCGATCAAACGGCTGTTTGCAAGAATGTTGTGGAGGCAGATGGCAGCTGGTACTACACTTTTGAGTACAAGTTTGACAGGGATATGGCAAAGAAAGGGTATTTGACTGTGGACAAAGGCTCAGTAACAGTAAACGGGGTTAGCCTAACAGTTGTGGACCCTGAGGAGAACAGCTTTAAGGTGGCAATAATACCCTATACTTATGAGTTTACCAATTTTCACCAAATACAAAAGGGAACAGTAGTGAACCTTGAATTTGATATAATAGGTAAATATATAAGCCGTATAGTGGCACTGAACTATTTAGATATACCGGGTGAGTAGAAAGGTAAACATGATTCCACTACACTATGGAGTGAACTTTTTCTTTAACCTGAAAAGAGTAAATATGTTTATTTTTGCGGTTGCGGGAAAAGTTCGAAAAAGTTTGACATTAGTGAACGGATAACGTATAATATGGATTTTCTTGAATTTGTATCCAATCGCCAGAGCGATCGTGCATTCGACCCTGATCGAATGGTGGAGAGAGAAAAAATAGAGCGGATAGTTGAAGTGGCTCGTCTTGCCCCTTCAGCATGTAACGCCCAGCCATGGCATATTATAGTTGTAGATGATTTTGAATTGAAGAACAGGGTGGCCGAAGCTACCTCAGCTCGTTCTTTGGGCATGAATCATTTTACAAAACAGGCCCCTGTTCATATTGTGCTGGTTGAGGAGAAGGTGAACTTATCTTCAGGAGTCGGGGGCTGGGTAAAGCAAAAAGACTACGCTCAGATGGATCTTGGCATAATTGCCGCCCATATTGTTCTGGCTGCTCATGCCGAGGGGCTTGGCTCCTGCATACTGGGCTGGTTTGATGAACCTGGTATGAGAAGGCTATTGTCAATTCCTGAATCCAGGAGGGTGTGGTTAGATATAGCCGTTGGGTATAGCGTGCAGCCTCTAAGGCCAAAAAAACGTAAGCCGCTGGAAGATGTGGTTTCGTACAATGGCTACAAGAACAACATTAAATAATAGATTATTAAAAAAAGCAGATTGGCCGGAATGAATAGTTTATAAAGATTAAACTTTAATCTTTTTAACAAGATGTTTGTGAAGTTTTGTTGGTGACATCGTAAAAATATGTCATCTTTGTATTTTCAAAACATTTATGAAACAAGGCGGCTTAGAGCTGGTTTATATACCGAAACAGATGATTATTAGGAAAAAACGTTTCTCTTTGTTGATCGCTTTTCTTACGGTTGCCGCTGTTGTTTTTGCACAACATGTGGGCTCCAATTCTCCCTATAGCAGATATGGGTATGGACTTCTGTCTAACCCGGCGTTCGGCGCTTCCGAGGCTATGGGCGGAATCAGTTACGGGTTGCGCAGAAGCCAACAGGTAAACCCCGGCAACCCTGCATCCTATTCAGAGATTGATTCACTAACATTTATCTTTGATATGGGGGTATCGGGACATTTGGCACATATGGATGACGGTACAAACAGGCGTGATTTCTATAATGGCAATCTTGATTATATAGCCATACAGTTTCCGCTTTTCCGAAATGTTGGTGCCGGCATAGGGCTTCTTCCCTACTCAAAGATGGGATATGAATATGGTGCATCACGTTCATTGCCCGACTCACACTATATTGAAGCCTACAGGGGATCTGGGGGGTTAAGTCGCGTTTTCAGCGGGTTTGCATGGGAGCCAATACAAAATTTATCTGTGGGGGCAAATTTTTCCTATCTGTTTGGCAATTTTTCACGCAGCAGTGTGGTTACCCCCACATCTGCATCTGCACTGGTGAGCGAAACAAAATATATGTACACTATACGTGATTTGAAATATGATTTTGGTATTCAGTTCACCTATCCGTTAGGCAAGTCGCGGGAATTGACATTCGGGGCAGTATATTCTCCCGAAATAAATACAAAAGCCGATGTTAATCCCTCCAAGATGCTTTATACCGGAGATCCTTATCAGAATCCCTGGTTATCACCTTCTCAGGTATTGGCCACAGATACGTTGCGAAAAGCAAACTTTCAGTTGCCTCATACTTTTGGTGCAGGTGTTACATACAGAAGAGGGAACCTATTGGTTGGGCTTGACGGAACCTACCAGTTATGGAAAAATACAAAATATCCTGATCTGCTAGATGATATGGCTGAAAAAGACCGTTTCAACAACTCATACCGTTTTAATGCCGGCCTGGAGTACGTGAAAGATCCTATGAGCCCAAATTTTTTTCATCGTATACGTTTTAGAGGAGGGGTCTCTTACGAAAATTCCTATACCAACTTCAACATTAACGAGCCTGTTAGCGGTAAAGATGTAGGTATGGGAACCTTCAGCGAGTATGGTGTAAATGTGGGGGTTGGATTGCCCTTTCTCGACTATATGTCCGGCCGCACCTCAATGCTGAACATTGGGTTTGGCTACACAAGGCAGCAGCCAGATGCTGATTTTATGATCTCTCAGGATATGTTTAAGATATCAATAAATGTTAATATTAATGAGCTATGGTTCTTTAAACGGCAGTTTAATTAAAAAATCTATCAGCTTGAAAATGAAGAAAAGTATCTAAATGATTAAACTTTTCTTTTAACATTTTGTCAAAACCTCAACAGAGAAATGAAGGAAACAATTTAAAACATTAAGTAATATGAAAAAATTATTATTATCTGGTTTCGTGGCTATCATAACGATAGTTGGCGCTGGCGCCCAGAAAGCAGGATACGATCCTGTAAAAGCACCTTTCGGACACGGACAGGATAGTATTGACTGTCGTCAGAATTTAAGCCTAATGCAAACATCAGCCAAAGCTGAGGCCTATGAGGGTGCTTTGAAGCCATGGGCTTCAGTATATGAAAAATGCCCCGGGTCGAGTAAAAATATCTACATCTACGGCCCTCGCATTTTCAAGTCTCTCTACGAGAGTGAGGCTAATGAAGCAAAGAAAAAAGAATATCTGGATAAGGTTATGGAGATTTATGATACACGGATTAAATACTTTGGAGAAGAAGATGCCAAAGGAACCATCCTTGCATTCAAGACATATGACTATCTAGAGATGATGGGATCCAAGGCCGATCAGGGAGTTGTTTACGATTGGTTAGGAGAGGCAATAGGTGAAATGAAAGGCAAAATGTATCCCCTTGATGCATATTCATACTATATGGTGGCTTCTCTAAGCGAATACCTGAACGATAATTCGAAAAAAGACCGTTTCATAAAAGACTATTTCATGGTAATGGGATACGTTGATCAGGCTATTGCCGATGCAAATGCAGCTGATGATAAGGCTAACGCCGATTATCTAGGAATGGTTAAAGATGGAATAGTTAAAGCATTTGTGGGTAGTGGCGCGGGAGACTGCAAGACACTCACCGAATATTATGCCGATAAGGTAGAGCCAAACAAAACAGACAAAGTGTTCCTCAACGAAGTGCTTAATGCACTGGGATCTGTAGGTTGTTCTGAAACCGATCTCTATTTTTCCACTTCAGAGTATTTGTACGAGCTTGAGCCTTCTGCTGGTGCTGCCATAGGGCTTGCCAACAAGAGCCTGAGGGACAAAGATTACGATACTGCTTTGAAATATTACGAGGATGCAGCCAGGATGGAGACCGATAAAAATAAGTCTTCCGATTACATGATGCAGCTTGCCGGTATATTTTCTAACCAGAGAAATTTCGCCAAAGCAAGGCAAGCAGCATATGATGCGTTGGAATATAATCCCAACAACGGTGAAGCATATATTCTGATCGCTCAGTTGTATGCCAGCTCAGCTAACAATATATTCTCCGAACCTGAAAAAGCTGGTTTGGTTTATCTTGCTGCTGTTGATAAGCTTCAAAAAGCGAGAGCTGTTGATCCCAGCGTAGCTTCTAAGGCAAACAGCCTTATCAACAGGTATTCAGCTGCTTTCATGGATGCCGAGACGGCCTTTATGATGGGAATAAAAGCTGGTGAATCTATATTTATCCCTGGTTGGATTGGTGAAACCACAACCGTACGGTTGAGATAATAATGAAAACAAACAGGAAAAGTGTTGAATAAACAACACAATATAAGATACAAACGGCTCATAACAACCACCTTTATTGTGGTTGTTATGTCGCTTTATTTTATATCTTGTAAAGACAAGAACGAAGATCTTGTGGCATTTGATTACAACTCTGAGCTTGTTCCCACAATGGTCACTGACACTATCTCAACACTTATTTCCGACTCCGGCATTACCCGTTATAAACTGGTTGCTGATGTATGGATGGTATTCGACAAGGCAAAGGAACCTTACTGGTTTTTCCCCGAAGGGCTCTATCTGGAGCAGTTTGCACCCGATTTTGAAATTGAGGCAACGATAGAAGCAGATACCGCATGGTATTACAGCACCAAAGATATGTGGAGGCTGAAGAAAAACGTCCATGTTGAAAACATGAAGGGAGAGCAATTCGACAGTGATGAACTTTTCTGGGATAAAGAAAGTGCTAAAGTTTATTCAGATGCATATATTGAGATAAAGAGTGGCGAAAAGGAGATAAAGGGCTATGGATTTGAATCTAACCAGTCGATGACAGAATATCGAATATTCCGTCCCCACGACGGTATATTCCTGTTTTCAGATAACCCACCCTCAGACACGTTAGAGTCCGGAGCACTAATTGAACCGGATGTAGAACCTGTATTGTCAGACAAAGTGCAACAGGTTGATAAAAACAGATAAAAAACATAACAAATGCCGGATTCTTTGCTAATAGGGTGGTGGATTGCATTTATTATTCTTTCCCTGTTCTTTTCAGGCATTGAAGAGGCATTCACTTCCTCAGACAAGCTTAGATATGCTGTAGGAAACCAATCTGCAGGCTTTTACAACTACTTGCTTAATGCTATTTACCGCCATCCGAGAAAGTTCCTTACATCGCTAATGACAGGGAAGGTGATCGCGCTGGTGTTTTTTGTATATTTCACAATCCTCATCTCTCACCATAAGCTTGATGGCATAGTGCAAAGCTCCCTGTTACGACTGTTGCTAGTCATTATATGTGTAACAATCATTACTTTGCTTACCGGTGAATATATTCCACGCATCCTGTTCAGGAGTAACCCCAATTTTTGGGTGAACCTTCTTATTATTCCTGCTTTTATTTTTTACATACTATTGTATCCATTCGCGTCATTTTTCGTACTGCTTTCACGACTGGTATTGAAACTGTTTGGCATCCGCCCGCCTGAATCGAATCAGAAAGCATTCACCAGGGTTGACTTCGATACCTATCTGAAGAAGAGTATCGACGATATGGGAAAAGAGAGAGATGTTGACTCCGAGGTTAAAATTTTCCGTAACGCGCTTGAGTTCTCTACCATGAAAATAAGGGATTGTATGATTCCGAGGGCAGATATCGTGGGGGTTAGCTTAGATACAGACCTGAATACGCTGAAAGAAAAATTTATTGAGACAGGTATCTCCAGAATTCTTGTCTTTAAAGAAGATATAGACAATATTGTAGGTTACATTCACATGTGGGAGATTTTTAATAACCCTAAGGACTGGACAAACAATGTGGCTACAATCTCCTTTGTTCCCGAAAGCATGCCGGCAAACCGGCTTATGAGCGATCTGATGCAACAGCATAAAAGCATAGCAGTGGTAGTGGATGAGTTTGGCAGCACATCGGGCATTGTGACCATGGAAGATCTGGTGGAAGAGATTTTCGGGGATATTGAAGATGAATACGATGTGGAATCGAAATTCGTGAAACAGGAGGGAGAGAACGAATTTATTTTATCGGGCCGTGTAGAGATCGACCACCTTAACGATGTGTATAACCTTGATATTCCGGAATCTGACGAATACTCAACCATAGCAGGATATCTTCTGCATCACACTCAACGTTTTCCAAAGACTTATGAGACAATAACCATTGGGAAACTGACTTTCAAAATACTGAAAGTTACAGCACGTAAAATTGAGGTAGTGCGATTAACAACAGTAAACGACAGAGACGACAAAATAACATTTTAATGCGATTCATGCTCATATTTCTTAAAAAAAATATCTTTATCTGCTTTATTTTTACTAACTTCGTGCCCTCATTTGAGTCAGTATTTTTAATGTTTAAAAAGTTATAAAAGATAGTTAAATGGCTACTTTACAAAAGATCAGAGATAAAGGTGCACTTCTGGTAATAGTTATTGGCGTTGCGCTTCTTGCGTTTGTTTTGGGAGACCTGTTCACATCAGGATCGACTTTTTTAGGAAAAGTGCGCGACAAGGCGTTCCTGGTTAACGGAGAGGTTATATCTACACAGAAATATGCCGATAAGATCACGGAGTTCGAGGAGTTTCAAAAGATGGTCAGCGGTCAGACATCACTCGATGAGAATATCTCTTCCCAGATCCGTGAGGCAGTGTATCAGCAAATGGTCCGTGAACGTCTTCTTGCTCATCAAACAAAAAAATTAGGTCTCACAGTTACAAAAAAAGAGATCAACGACCTGGTACACGGAGAATTTATTTCACCTGTATTGCAGCAGCTGCCTTTTTTCATTGATCCGCAAACAGGAATATTCAGTCGTCAGGCACTCGTCGATTTTATAAATACCATAAACATGCCAAGCCCCAATCCTCAGGAGCAGGCTTTAGTGAACAGATACAAATCATTGTGGCTCTTCATAGAAGAGATGGTAAGAACACAGCGGCTTGAGGAGAAGTACATTTCATTGTTGTCTAATGTAGTTATTGTGAACGAAATGGAGGCAAAGACCTCTTTCGAACTCTCACAGCAAAACGCAGACATAGAGTATGTAATGCAGAGCTACTTTACTATTCCCGATTCGGCTGTAACAGTTACCGATAGCGATATAAAGGCATTTTACGATAAGCATAAAAAATCGTTCAGGCTTGAGACTCCACTTGTTAAACTCTCTTACTTCACTAAGGAGATTGTTCCTAGTGAGGAGGATTATGCAGAGGTGGGGGCCGAGTCTGAAAAAGCTTACACGGAATTACAGAACAGTGCAAACCCTGCTGCCATAGTAGCCGACTATTCAGACACCCCTTACAGGGATGTGTTTGTAAGCGAAATAATGCTTACCCCTGATCAGATAGAATTTGTACGTTCGGCAGAGATAGGCGAGATGTTCGGGCCTGCACGCGATGGAGATTCCTATCAGGTTTATAAGCTGATAGACAGAACAACAGCATCCGATTCTGTTCACCTCAGAATGATGGCTATACCCGATGCATCCGTTGTAGGGCAGGATTCGGCTGTGACAAACTTCACAGACAGCATATACGGATTATTGCGCGACGGGCATACTTTTGCCGATGTTGCAAACAGCCTCAATCCTTCCTCCAATGGCGGTGATGTTGGTTGGGCAAGAGAAATAGATCTTGTAACATTTGGTTCTGATTTCGTGAAAACGGTTTTTAACTCTCCGGTAGGCCAGCCGTTAAAGCTAGTGGTTCCCGGGCAGCAGCTTATTGTTCAGGTTGAAGAGAAAACCCGTCCTGTAAATAAATATAAGGTTGCGATAATCAATATGCCTGTCCCTGCAAGCGAGAAGACCTCAAACAATGTTGACAACGAATTAAATCAGTTTGTCTCAACACCAGGTGTAGGAGAAAAATTCAATGAACTGGCCTCTGAAAGAGGGTACATGGTTATGCCTAATGTCACTGTTTCTGCAAGCGATCACTCGCTTGCTCAGTTGCCTGGCTCTCGCCAGATTATTACGTGGGCAGCTAATGAAAAAAAACAGGGTACTGTTAAGAAGTTCGATCTTACCAATTTGAGGGTCATAGCCCGGGTTGAACAGGTGGTCCCTGCCGGCACAACACCTTTGTCCGAGGTCTCCTCAGGTATCCGCATGCAGCTGGTAAACAAGAAGAAAGCCGAGAAGATTATTGCCGGCTTGCAGTCAAAAAGCCTTTCATCAATAGATGACTATGCCTCCGGGATGAACTCAAGTGCCGACACCGTGCGTTTTGTAAACTTCAATACCCGCAATATTACAGGATTGGGTTTTGAGCCCGTGCTGAATGCAGTATCTGCTTTTGCGCCGCTTAATAAAATCATTGGCCCTATGGAAGGCAATATGGGTGTTTACGTAACAAAGGTTACCGGTCGTACCCAGGGTACTGAGGAATATAATGCCGAAGGACAGAAAAACATTATTATGAGTAATAATGCTTATCGCCTTCAGATGCAGTCTTTTGAAGTGTTGAAAAGAAAACTGGGGGTTGAAGATAATCGGCACAAATTCTTCTGATTCATTCCATTTTTATATTCACACTTCCGTAACAGACAATAAAAAAGGGGCGTCTTATGCAAGACGCCCCTTTTTTTAATATTCCATTTAATTTACTGTTCTGTAACTACTGTATCTCAATTTTGCCGGTTTGTTCCAGCTGCATTGTCTTACTCGGTTGATCGCATACTTCAGCAGGCCCGAAGTACTGTATAGGGCCCGGATATACATAGTCGGTAGCTTCAGCCCACTTGTCCCTCTGGCTTTTAAAGTATTTGAAAGGCGCTCCTTCCAGATCAACCAATGCTTTCTGAATAACCGGTTTTAATTCTCCGTTGCGGTGTTCCATATTCATCATCATGGTAATTGGTATTCCGCCTGCTATCCATTCGCTGGCCGGAGCAGTGGTATTACGTACTGATGACATGTACCCGGTCTTTCCTGCGGCAATAAGCATTGATGCCGTGTACCCGAGTGAATAACAGTAGTCGGCATCATAGTTAGAAGGTGCTGCACAACGTCCTTCATACCCAAAGAAGTGAGTGATGCTCGCGAATTTGCCATTATATTTTCCCTCTCCTTTCCATGTATCGAGGCGTTTTTTCACCATTTCAGCCAAAAGCTTCTCGGTCTCTATCAGCGAAACCTGCACATTACCGTGAGGGTCGCGATCAAGTGTAAGCTGGCGTGCAACCGTTTCCGGCAGGCTGGCATAGATCTCTGCATTCTCAGGCGACAGCTTGCTGATTATATAGTCGCGTTTTCCTGAGCGGCGAACCAGATCAAACTCTTCCTGGTTATCAGCAAGGAAATCATTCAGTTCCCTGATCAATTTTTTCATTGCCGGTATAAACTCTATCAAACCTTCAGGAATTACCACAGTCCCAAAATTCAACCCTGCCTCGGCTCGTTTTGCTATTACCCCGGCAATATAGTCAATTATATCATCCAGAGATTGCTTTTTTGATTCAACCTCTTCCGAGACGATGCATATATTTGGATGTGTTTGCAGTGCGCACTCCAGGGCAATATGCGAAGCAGACCGGCCCATTACCTTTATAAAGTGCCAGTATTTTCGTGCCGAGTTGCAATCGCGTTGAATGTTCCCAATCAATTCGGAATATACTTTGCATGCCGTATCGAATCCGAAAGAGGTCTCAATCTGTTCGTTCTTGAGGTCGCCATCAATGGTTTTAGGGCATCCTATAACCTGTACTCCTGCGTTTATTGATTCATAGTATTCTGCCAGTACACAGGCGTTTGTGTTTGAGTCATCTCCTCCAATTATTACCAATGCTTTTATATTCAGCTTTTTCAGTATCTCTAAACCCTTGTCGAATTGTTCTTCTGTTTCCAGCTTAGTACGTCCGGAACCAATTATATCGAATCCTCCCGTGTTGCGGTACTCATCAATTATACCGGATGTAAGTTCCTTATATTCGTGGTTTATCAGGCCTGCGGGACCAAGAATAAAACCATATAGTTTACTGTCAGGATGCAATCTTTTTATTCCATCGAAAAGTCCAGCAATCACATTGTGTCCACCCGGAGCCTGTCCGCCCGAGAGAATTACACCGACATTCACCGGTTCATCCATTCCCGGTTTACCGGTTGTCCTGATGAATTTTACGATTGGCATTCCATAGGTGTGAGGGAAAAGTTGCTCTATTTCTTTCTGATCGTTTACCGAATCAGTAGCGGCACCCTCTTCAATTGTCACATTGTCCATTAATCCTTCAGGCATTTTGGGCTCATAGCTTGCCCGTGCAATTTGTAAAGCGCTTTTTGTCATTGAAATGAATTTTATGATTATTTTCTAACTTTAAATGCAGTTCGTTCGAATCGAACCCCAAAAATACTATTTTTTCCTCAAAATAGTGAATATTTTCGATAAGTTAATAGAGCAGAAGTCAAGTAAAAATCAAAATTTCCAACTTCAGTGAACAATTTCGCCTTATTTGCTATTATTATGATAATACATGATTAAGGCAAAGTAAGTGAGAAGTTACTGCCCATGGCTATTTATCGCTGTTTGTGGTCCCAACAATGGTAAATTTCGCGAATTTAAGCAACAGCTGTTTTCTCCCTGCGGAATCGAACTCCACAAAGGCACGTCGGTCGTTGCCACTCATCTCGATAGATGTAACCACGCCGCGGCCGAATCTTTCATGTTCAATTATATGGCCTACAGCCAACTCTTTAGCCTCTTCCGATAATGGTATATTTGAAGGCCTGTCATGCACGGGGACAAATTTTCTTTGAGAAGTTACCCGGGAAGCGGGAGCGTTTTTTTTCTGAAACCGGCTCTCTCGTCCCAGCCGTTCTTCACGCATCGTACCCCAGAAATCATCCGATGGTGCAGAACGTGTAGCACCGGAGGCAGCAGAACTTTCCATGGAGATAAACGACCTGTCAATATCATTCAGGAACCTGCTCTCCTTAGCCTGGTTGATAACCCCGTTTTTAAACCTGCTTTTTGCGTAGGTGATGGTACATGTTTTCTTTGCCCTGGTAATTGCCACGTAAAACAGGCGGCGCTCCTCTTCCAGCCCCCGTATTTCTGATTTTGCCATTGCCGAAGGGAACAGATCTTCCTCCATACCCACTACGAAAACATGATTAAATTCAAGCCCCTTCGCTGAATGGACTGTCATAAGGGTCACCTTTTCATTATCAGCTTCCTTGTCTGTATCCAGGTCTGTCAGAAGTGACACTTCCGAAAGAAAATCGGCCAGCTGAACTTTCTCCTCACCCTCCTCCAGCCTGGAGGTAACAAACTCGTTTATTGCGTTGAGCAGCTCCTGAATATTTTGCATGCGGCTCATCCCCTCGGGTGTCATATCATCGTATGCATCCTTAGCAATTCCGCTGTCTTTAATCACTTCCTGCGCCAGCTCATAAGCGTTGAGCGCATCATTTTTATTGATAAAATCGCTGATAAGTTGATGGAAACCAGCCAGTTTTTTTGCTGTTCCAGTGTTCACATCCAGATTATAATCCAATGGTGAAGCCACTATGCTCCAAAGGCTAGTGTTATGAAGTTGTGCTGCCGAAGAGATCTTACCAAGCGTTACATCGCCTATTCCCCGTGAAGGATATTTGATGACGCGACGAAAAGCATCTTCGTCATTGGGATTCACAATTAGGCGGAAGTAGCTGATTACATCTTTTATCTCTTTACGCTGATAGAACGATAATCCGCCGTAAATTCGGTAAGGTATATTGTTCTTTCTCAACGCCTCCTCAAAGATACGTGACTGGGCGTTTGTACGGTACAGAATGGCAAAATCACTGAAAGCATCATGATCTTCAAGCCTCCTCCGGGCTATTTTGTTTGAGACAATGAGGCCCTCTTCGAAATCGGAAAAAGCACTTTTGATTTCAATTTTCTCCCCCTTTTCGTTTTCAGAGAACACCTCTTTGTAAATCTGTTCTGTGTTCTTTTTTATAAGGCTGTTCGCTGCATTCACTATATTTTGTGTAGAGCGGTAGTTCCGTTCAAGTTTAAAAGTCCGTGTTTCAGGGAAGTTGGATTTGAAATTCAGGATATTATCGATTTTTGCACCTCGAAACGAATAGATACTCTGCGCATCATCACCCACCACACATACTCTGTGGTGCACATCGGCAAGCTGTTTTACAATAAGATGCTGTGCAAAGTTGGTGTCCTGATATTCATCCACCAGAATATATTGAAACTGATTGCGGTATTTCTCCAGCACATCCTTATGGTCGCGGAATAAAATATTTGTGTACATCAGCAAGTCGTCAAAATCCATGCTGTTCCCCGTTCTAAGCCTGTTCTGGTACTGCTGGTATATCTCAAAGAGCTTTGGGCGCCCGGACTTGCGGTCGAACTGCATTATCTCAGCGTTGGTTTCGTACATGGCAGGGGTTATAAGGCTGTTTTTGGCCCGCGATATCTGTCCATGTACCGGCCCCGGCCTGTATATTTTGTCATCAAGGCCCATATCCTTTATGATAAGCCTTATCAGGTTGTTTGAGTCAGATGAATCGAATATGGTGAAATTCGACTGGAATCCAATGGCTTCTGCCTCATTGCGCAAAATGCGCGAAAAGATTGAGTGGAAGGTGCCCATCCAGAGGCTGCGTGCTCTTTTTTCGCCTACCAGTCCAGAGATACGCGATTTCATTTCGCGTGCGGCTTTATTGGTAAATGTGAGGGCAAGTATGTAGTATGGAGGGAGGCCCTGTTCAAGCAGATAGGCTATCTTATATGTAAGCATACGTGTTTTCCCGGATCCTGCACCCGCTATCACGAGTGACGGTCCGTCGCAAAACTCTACGGCTGCCCGTTGCGCATCGTTCAGTTGATTAAGCAACTCTGAATATGAATTCTTTTTGGTTTTGTACATAACCACAAAAGTACGAATTTTAGGTGTAACATAATAAAAAAACCGCTCCCTGCTGAGAGCGGTTTTTATGATGATTATCAATAACCGTTACATATTTTATTTGAATATGTAGCGCAGGCTTAGAGCGAAACCGCTGAACCAGTAATCGTTATAGTCGTTGGTAAAGTTAAACGACGGTTTCCAGTCGAGTGAAACATTGAATGGAGCACCCGGGAATTTGTATTCAAGCCCGCCAATCAGATCAGCTCCAATAAGAAATGAGTTACTGTAACGATCCTTGTCATAGTGTATTCCCCCAAGATGTGCACCAAGTCCCACATACCAATCCAGTCCCGGTGCATCAGGAACCGGTTGATGGTATTCGTATAATCCTGTCAACTGGAAATATCGGGGAGATGCCGAGAGAATAAACTCACCAGCACTTGCCGGTGCAATAAAGTGTTTCAGTGATAAACCACTATCGTATCCTAATCTGACACCAAATGCAGTTTGATAACTCTGAGCGTTGAGTGTGGTGGCAAAAGCCGTAATCAAAAGCCCGGCTATAAATAGTTTTCTTAGTTTCATAAGTTAATGTTTAAATTAATACCAATTCTATTTGTATCTTTATTCGTTTTGGTTTATAAGTATGATAACAAATTAACGGTTGATTTGTTTTGTGGCTATTGAATTTATCCCTGTCTCACTTCCCCTTTACAATCTTCTTTATCTCGTTAAGCTTATTCAATGCTTCAATTGGCGTTAAATTATTTACGTCTAAGTTCATGATTTCATCACGTACCTGGCTCAGTATAGGGTCGTCAAGCTGGAAAAAGCTTAGCTGATAACCTTCCCGTTTTTTTATAAAGTCGTTGATCGGTTTTTTTATGCCATCTTTTCTGTTTGCCGTCTCCATCTCACCCAGGATAGCATCTGCACGTTTGGTTATGCTTTGCGGCATTCCGGCCATTTTTGCGACATGAATCCCAAAGCTGTGTTCGCTTCCTCCCGGAACAAGCTTCCTTAGGAAGATCACTTTCTTGTCTATCTCTTTTACGGCCACATTGTAGTTTTTTATCCGTTTAAACGTTTTCTCCATCTCGTTAAGCTCGTGGTAATGCGTGGCGAAAAGTGTTTTTGCCCGTGCCTTTGGGTTTTCGTGTATATATTCCACTATGGCCCATGCAATAGATATCCCATCGTAGGTGCTTGTACCCCTCCCCAGCTCGTCGAACAGGATAAGGCTTCTGTCCGAAAGGTTGTTAAGGATGTTAGCGGCTTCGTTCATCTCAACCATGAATGTTGATTCTCCCAGTGAGATGTTGTCTGATGCGCCCACACGTGTAAAAATTTTATCTACCAGCCCTATCTTCGCTGATTCAGCAGGAACAAAACTGCCAGTTTGTGCCATAAGCGTTATAAGTGCCGTCTGTCTCAGCAGGGCCGATTTCCCTGCCATATTAGGCCCAGTAATAATAATAATCTGTTGTGAGTCTCTGTCCAGATATACATCGTTCGCAATAAATGGCTCGTCCGGTGGGAGCTGCCTTTCGATTACAGGGTGGCGCCCTTCTTTAATATCAATGACGTCTGTTTCGTTTATTTCAGGGCGCATATAGCGGTTTTGCTGTGCCACATTTGCATATGACAGCAGGCAGTCGGCACGTGCAATAATACCTGCGTTTGCCTGGATAGCCGGAATATACTCTATCAGGCTTTCCGTCAGTGAAGCATAGATTTGATTTTCGAGTGAAATAATTTTCTCTTCCGCACCCAGAATCTTCTCTTCATAGACTTTCAATTCTTCAGTTATATATCTTTCCGCGCTTACCAGTGTCTGTTTGCGGGTCCAGTCTGCAGGAACCTTATCTTTGTGTGTGTTGCGCACCTCAATGTAATATCCGAACACGTTGTTGAAGGCCACCTTCAGTGAAGGTATACCTGTCTTTTCACTCTCGCGCTGCTGGAGTTGCATCAGGTAATCTTTCCCTGAATAGGCTATATCCCTGAGTTCGTCCAGTTCTTTGTTTACGTTTTTTCTTATATACCCTCCCTTGTTAAGCAGTGCAGGCGGATCGGGAACAATCTCTTTCTCAATTCGGTCGCGGATATCGGGACAAGGATCCAGTTTTTCACCCATTTCCCGCAGGCTGTTGTCGGCAGATGCCATAAATGCCTCTTTGATGGGCCCTACAGCCGTGAGTGCCACTTTAAGTTGTATCACCTCGCGGGGTGTAATTCTGCCTACCGCTGCTTTCGATACTATTCTTTCCAGATCGCCAATAAGTGAGAGTTGTTGAGCAAGAATCTTTTTCAGCTCCGGTTCTCGGAAAAAATACTCCACCACGTTCAGTCTCGCTTCAATCTGTTTTACATCTTTCAGTGGAAAAACAATCCAACGCCTCAGCAGTCGCGATCCCATGGGAGATATGGTTTTGTCCAGCACCTCAAGAAGGCTTTTCCCTCCCTCATTCATCGGTGAAATAAGTTCAAGATTACGTACCGTGAACTTATCCAGCCTCACGAAACGTTCCTCCTCTATCCTGTTCAGGGTATTAATATGTTCAATCTGTGTGTGCTGTGTAATATCAAGGTATTGCATTATAGCTCCCGAAGCAATAATGCCCTGAGTGAGATTCTCCACACCGAAACCCTTCAGGTTTCTGGTTTGAAAGTGGGACTGGAGCCTTTCCCTTGCAGCATCTTCTGTGAAAATCCAGTCGTCCAGTTCAAATATAAGCCAGTTGGGGCCAAACGCCTCTTCAATTTTTTTCTTGTTACCCCTTTCAATCAGTACCTCTTTTGGGGTAAAGTTTGACAACAATTTGTCGATATCGTCTCGGGTACCTTCAGATGTAAGAAATTCGCCAGTAGAGATATCTAGAAAAGCAATTCCGAACAGGTTGTTTTTGGCAATATGAAGTGCGCACAAGAAATTATTTTCCTTGTGGTTCAGAATCGTGTCACTTATTGATACACCTGGAGTAACCAGTTCTGTAATACCCCGTTTTACCAGTTTTTTTGTCAGCTTCGGGTCCTCCAACTGATCACATATTGCAACGCGTTTCCCGGCGCGCACCAATTTAGGCAGATAGGTATCGAGTGCGTGGTGCGGAAATCCTGCCAGCTCAACAAACTGTGCTGCACCATTTGCCCTTCTCGTGAGCGTGATACCCAATATCTCCGATGCTGATATTGCATCATCAGAGAATGTCTCATAAAAATCTCCAACGCGAAACAGCAGAATAGCATCGGGATGCTGTTCCTTTATCTCGATGTACTGTTTCATCATTGGTGTTTCTGCAATTTTCTTTCCCACTAATTTTTCTCCTTGATAGGTTTTTCAAACAGCGAAATTACAAAAAAAACAGGACTATCGAAAAGCGTTTTCAATCCGTGATATTTCCGGTAAGTTAAAATGAAAAACAAATGGTCTCCGGTTTATTTTAATTCCTTTTCTTCAGGTTAGTCAAGAAGCAGCTGTTTTAACTCCTCTACCCCTTCCGATGCCCCTTTTTGAATATGATGAATATCATAGCGCCTTGTTTGCACATCTTTCGGATCAATCAGGTAAACCGGTATGTTTCTTTTAACGTAGTCAAGCAATCCCGCTGCCGGATAAACATTCATTGATGTTCCAATAATTACGAATATATCTGCCTGTCGGCACAACAGTTCCGCTTCCTGTATCATAGGAACCGCTTCTCCAAACCAAACAATATGCGGGCGCAGCTGGAATCCTTTTTCGCATTTGTCACCCAGGTGAATGTCGCATTTCCCCGGTTCAATATCATATATCAGCGATTCATCGCCGGTAGATCGTACTTTCATCAGTTCCCCGTGCAGATGAAGCACCTTTTTACTTCCTGCTCTTTCATGCAGATTGTCGATGTTTTGGGTAATAATATGTACATCAAAATCTTTCTCAAGGGCTGCCAAACCATAGTGACCGCCGTTTGGTTCCGCTTTTAGCAGTTCTCTGCGTCGCATATTGTAAAAGTTCAAGACCAATTCCGGGTCTGTTTCAAACCCTTCAGGCGTAGCTACCTGTTCCACCGGATACTGTTCCCACAGTCCTCCTGAATCTCTGAAAGTAGCTATTCCGCTTTCGGCACTCATGCCTGCACCTGTTAATACAATCAATTTTTTTCGCATAAGATTTCACTTTTATCTTCAAATTTAGTTTTTTATGCCTAAAAACAAAATTATTTCATATTAAAATCGTACTTTTGTGTTTAAAAATCGAAAAAAGAAAAAAGTTGATGAATAAATTAAGCTACGCGCTGGGGATGAGTATGGCTTCCAACCTTATGAACTCGGGGCTCCGTGAACTAGATGTAGATTCTTTTGTTAAGGCATTTACAGATGTCATGAACAACACAAACCTCTCTATGAGCCCTCAGGAAGCAAATGAGGTAATACAGTCTTATTTCAGAAAAAAAGAAGATGAGATGCTTGTTGGTAATCTGAAGAAAGGAGAAGCTTTTCTGGAGGAAAACAAGAAAAGGGAGAATGTAATAACTCTTTCCAGCGGGCTGCAGTACAAAGTACTTACCAATGGGAACGGGGCTAAGCCCAAAGCTACCGACAGGGTAAAATGTCATTATCATGGCACACTTATCAACGGCAAGGTTTTTGACAGCTCTGTCGAAAGAGGCCAACCTGCAGTATTCGGGGTAAACCAGGTGATCAAAGGCTGGGTAGAAGCTTTGCAGCTTATGTCTGTTGGTTCTAAATGGAGATTATTTATTCCCTCTCATCTTGCATATGGAGAACAGGGAGCCGGGAACTCCATCGAACCCAACTCGACACTTATCTTCGATGTGGAATTATTAGGAATAGTATAAACAACATATTAAATATCAAAAGAACAATGAAAGGGAAAAATTTATTTTCAATTGCCGTTATGGCATTAGGCAGTGTCTTATTTATGTCCTGCAATACAGCATCAACCCCGAAAGCATCTTTGAATAACAGCATCGACAGTGTTTCTTACGCTTACGGTGTAAATCTTGCCGATCAGGGCGGATTAATCCAGTTCATGGAACAGATGGGTATTATTCAGAGTGCATCAAGTATTGAGTACGATTACCAGATGAGAATTGCTGCAGCTGACTCCTTGCAGAAGCAGACATTACAGAAAGAGATGAACGCTAAGATCGACTCTTTAAACAAGGTAAATGCACCTAAGTTAAACCAGTTTATCAAAGGTTTTCGTGAAGCAATGAGTGGCGGTGAAGAGAAAACTGCTTACATTCAAGGGTTAAGTATCGGTTCTCAGGTGTCTCAGCAGATGATACCACAGTTTAACCAGATGCTTTTCGGCGAAGATTCAACAAAGAAAATCAATAAAGATCAGCTGTTGTCAGGGCTTATTGGTACATTGAAAAACGAACAGCTTGCTATCTCAAAGATGGATGCAGGAGTGTTTGTCAATTCAGAAGTTGAAAAGGCTCAGGCCAGAGAAATGGCTCGGCAGGAGGAAGAGTTGAAGGTTCAGTACAAGGACAGCATTGCTGCAGGTGATGCATTTCTGGCAGAGAATGCCAAAAGAGAAGGTGTTGTAACGCTTCCCAGCGGATTGCAATATGAAATTCTTCGTGCCGGAACCGGAGCTGTTCCAACTGATACCGATAGAGTAAAGGTTAATTATCATGGTACGCTGATCAATGGAGTTGTGTTCGATAGCAGCGTCGACAGAGGAGAGCCTGCAACATTCGGCGTTACCCAGGTAATCCCCGGATGGACCGAAGCCCTCAAGCTGATGCCTGTCGGTTCTAAGTGGAGATTATATGTTCCCTACGATCTGGCTTATGGCGCACAAGACCGTGGCACCATCAAACCATTCTCCAATCTTGTTTTCGATGTGGAGTTACTGGGAATAGAGAAATAAGTTACTTCCTTAAGTATAAAACAAATATTAGGGGTGGCCGTCGGTCACCCTTTTTTTGTTAACTGTTTATGGATACTCTTCCTGCAAAAAGTAAATATAGTGAACCATAGGCTGTAAAAGTAAGGCGGAGTTAAGGTGAATAGCAGGCTGGAGAAAAGCCCGCTTTTTCTGCTAGTTATCTATATGTTTCAAAATTGCTGTTTGCATTGTTATTTTGATATAGATTGTCTCAAAATAGTATAAAAATAGCACGAAAACACTCTTTTGCTTGGATAATGTAGTTTAGGAATCATTATTCACAAATATTTTAATTTAATAGTTGCGACTATAAGAATATGTTAAAACATCAATTGCTCCATATTTTGTAACATTTAAAGAATAAATTAAGAAGTGTAAATTAAACACTATATCTAGTTTCAGTTTAATGTATTTTTAAAAAAAAAGTTGAAAAAATTATGTAATTCAAATAAATGATATATATTTGTAAAACGGTCTGAATTCTATATAAATGTTAATTGAAATCGAAATTATATAAATTAGAAAACGTGTGTGCAGCGAGAGCTGAAAAACAAGGAGTGTTAAGTTAAAACCACATTCATTAAATTAAAGTTTATAATAAAAAAAATTAGGAAAGTGTTTAATTTAAAAGTAGAGTTTATGAAAAAAAAACTATTTATGTTTTTAACCCTCTTCCTAGTAGGAATAGGGATTGTGCAGGCTCAGACACAAGTACGAGGTATTGTAGTGGATGAGAATGGAGACCCTGCGATTGGTGCAACCATACAAGTAAAAGGTACGACACAGGGAACTGTGACCAATGCTAATGGTAATTTTAATTTATCGGCACCGGCAGGTGGAACGCTGGTTGTTTCGTTTGTGGGATACGTAACGCAGGAAGTACCGGTTAGTACATACATAAGAGTAGCCTTGGTTACAGATTCAGAACTATTGGATGAAGTTATGGTTGTGGCATATGGTACAGCTAGGAAAAACACTTTTACAGGTTCTGCCAATGTTATTAAAAGCGATGTTATCGAAAAGCGTCAAGTTTCGAGTATAGGAAGTGCTCTATCTGGTGTTGCTCCTGGCATCCAAGTTTTTAATAACACTGCTCAACCGGGTGTAGATCCAGAAATACGTATTAGAGGGATTGGTTCATTAAATGCTTCTTCTGCTCCTCTTTGGGTTATTGATGATGTTCCCTATACAGGATTATTGAACAGTATTAACCCTGAAGACATTGAGACGATGACTATTCTGAAAGACGCTGCATCTGCGGCTTTGTATGGTTCTCGCGCAGCAAATGGTGTTATTATTGTTACAACTAAAAAAGGAAGAAGAAATCAAGCACCGGAAATTAATGTAAAATATACTATTGGCACAAGTGGACGTGCAATTTCTGAATACAAAAAATTAGGAGCTGCTCAATGGGCAGAAATGCAATGGGAAGCTTTGCGAAACAGAAGACCCGGAGGCGCGACAGATGCCGCAAATAACCAGTGGGCAACAGATAATTACGTGGCTCAGGTTGGAGGAATGGCTTATAACCCATTTTTCTTAAATGGCGCTGCGAACCCTAAACCAATAGGAACGGATGGTAAATTAGCTCCCGGAACAACTTTGATGTGGGATACAGATTGGTTTGATGCATTATCTCAAAGCCCCATTCGTCAAGAAACTCAATTTTCTTTAAGTGGTGGCACAAGTGGAACAAGATACCATGCATCTCTTAGTTATTTGGATGAAGATGCAATTACAATTGAATCAAATTTTAAAAGATATAGTGGCAGGTTATCAGTTGAGTCTGACATTAACAAATGGTTTAATACAAGCCTCAGTGTCGGCTTCACGAAAACAGAATCAAACTATCCTAACCAAACAGGGGCGGCATTCAATAACCCTTACTTGTTTGCAAGAGTAATAGCGCCAGTATACCCTGTTTATGCACATGATAATCAAGGAAATGTTATTATGGATAAAGACGGGAAACCAGAATTTGATTTTGGTAAAACTCGCCCCAATGGTAAGGATCAAAATCCACTTGCTACTACGATTTTAAATACATTATTGTATGAGCGCTCAACTATTGACCCGTCATGGATATCAACAATTACTTTTATGCCAGGATTTACGTTTAAAAATATTCTTGCAGTTAACCATTGGACTTCTACCGACGATCAAATGTATAGCCGGGTAGTAGGCGATGCAACAGGTACTGGCAGAATTTTCAAGACGAGATACAATACAATGACGGTTACTGCAAATCAAATTTTCAATTATGTAAAAACGTTTGCGAACACCCATTCTATCAATTTGACAGCGGGTCATGAATCTATAAAAACTGACCGTAGATATTTATATGGACAAAAAACAAACACATTCTCGGATGACTATCCTGAGTTTGACATGGCTTCCAATGTAAGTAATTTAAATTCACAACGAGATATTCTCACTCGCGAAAAATATATTGCGCGTTTAGGTTATGATTATTTGCAGAAATATTTCATAGAAGGAAGTTTCGCCCGTGAGGCATCTTCTCGTTTCCATAAAGATAATAGATGGGGAAGCTTTTGGTCAACAAGTGTAGGTTGGAGAATTTCAGAAGAAAGTTTTTTTAATGATGTTGACTTTGTTAATAATTTGAAAATAAGAGCAAGTTACGGTTCACAAGGTAATGACGGATTAGACTCTTGGTATGCCTATCAAGGTCTTGCAAATTCAGGCTATAACTATGACGGCACAATGGGCTTTTCGTTTGATGTACTTGGTAACAATGGCTTATCGTGGGAGAAAAACATTTCTCTGAATACAGGTATAGATTTTTCTTTGTTCGGAAATAACCTGACCGGTGCTTTTGATTATTTTCATAGAAAGTCTGACGACCTTTTATTCTTCATGCCATTACCCGTATCTTCTGGTTTTAAAGGTATTAATAAAAACATAGGAGCAATTGAAAACAAAGGTGTCGAGTTGGAATTAAATGGTACGTTCATAAGAACAAGTAAATTAAACGCTGGAGCAGTATTTAACGCCAGTTATGTAAAAAGTACCATTACTAAATTGCCACAAGAGGAAATAATTCAAGGTACAAAGAAATGGATGGTAGGGCGTGATCCGTATGAGTTTTTTATGGTTGAATATGCAGGAGTTGATCCTGAAACAGGCTCGAAATTGTATTGGAAAGATATTAAAGACAACGAAGGAAATGTTACTGGACAAGAAAAAACAGCAGCTTCTCCTACTCCGGATATGAGAAGATATGTAGGTACTGCTCTCCCAAAATGGCAAATTGCCCTTTCTCCATATTTAAACGGATACGGTTTCGATTTTTCATTTACATTGACTGGAGCTTTTGGACATAAAATATACGATAGCGCTTATTCTCAATTAATGCACGCTGGAGATCGCGCCGGTTATACGTGGCATAAAGATATTTTAAACAGATGGACTCCGGAGAACAAAAATGCAAAAGAACCGATTCTTGGTCCTAACCTGAATGATGCAACTTCTACCCGTTTCCTGTTTAATGGAAATTATCTCAGAATGAGAGCTATAACTTTAGGATATACAATTCCTACAAGTATCACCTCGAAATTATCAATTAAGGGAGCAAGAATTTATTTACAAGCCGATAATTTACTCACTGTTCGTGCAGCCGGAGTACCTGATGGTATGGAACCTGAAGAACTGACAGGTGTACAGGGAACTAACTCAACTACTTCTAAGATTTATTCTATTGGCTTTAACTTGAATTTTTAATAAGTTACAAATATGAAAAAGATATTATTTTTAATTTCATCAATAGTTTTAACAGGAATTCTTTTCACTAACTGTAGTGACGATTTCCTTGAAACAAGACCTTCCAATGCAATTGGGTCTGCTGAACTCCCAAAAGATCCAAATGCATTAAGAGGTTTACTAAAAGGCACTTATAAATATATGCAAGCATGGGGAACAGGAGCTTATACAGGGGCAACCGGACAACATGACGATAGTGGAATCATGTCTTTTATGATTTTGCAAGATGTTCTCGCTTTGGATATTATAGCCGGTCCAGGTGGATGGTATACATTTACCTATCAACATTACCCAAGTCAACGATACTCAAACCACAGGCGTGCCACTTTTTGGTGGAATACAAGTTATGGAATAATAAAGAATTGTAACGCTATTATACAAGCAGCAGAAGGGAATACCGATCCTGAGTTTCTCAATATTACTGCCCAAGCAAAAACCTTGAGAGCTTTTGCTTACCATAATCTTGTTCGTCAATATAGAAAAACGTATCGTTTAGGTCACGATGGGCCTGGAGTTCCTTTAGTACTCGAACCGCCTGTTGGAGATCCGGAAATTGACAGTAAACCGGCAGGAAAATTATCGGATGTGTTTAAACAAATAACAGATGACTTAAATTGGGCAATTGAGAATTTTGGAAGTATTCAGCGCCCTACTAAGGGTATGGTTAACAAAAATGTTGCAGAAGGATTGTTAGCTAGAGTGCTATTGGAAATGGCTTATGCTCCCAATGAATCAGCTAAGTTTGATCAAGTTATTACGTTAGCTAAATCTGCTAGAACCGGATTTCCTTTAATGTCGGCTGCAGATTATGGAGGTGGATTTAATACCATTGATAATGTCGAATGGCTTTGGGGGCACAAACAAGATGCCGAAGGCAATATCAGTTGGCCAGGATTTTATTCCTTTTATGATATTGAGAAATCTGGTCGTTTTGGTTATCAAAACTTCTTGGCGGACACCGTTTTTGTTAATATGTTTGACGAAAATGATGGTCGTAAACTTTTCGAATGGAATGATTTAGGAAACGGTTACGATAAATATGCTATAGAAAAATTCGTTGATAAACCAGATAGAACTGGAGATTTGCCATATCTTCGTGCAGCAGAATTATTGTTGATTGAAGCTGAAGCTGAAGTAAATAAAGGTAATTATAATAAAGCACAGACATTACTTGACGAATTAAGAGCAAAAAGAATAACAGGTTATCAACCCGAAGTTGCATTAACCAACAAAAACGATATGCTTGAACGTATATGGATCGAGCGTAGAAAAGAATTATATGGTGAAGGTTTTGCTTTATACGATATTATGCGCTTTGGATTTTTCTTAGGAGGTACTACTAAAGTACAAAGAGGTCCTTATCATCTTGATTTTGACAATGAATTACGCGACATTCCTGCGGATAACGACAAGAGATATCTCAGGGAGATCCCTGATTTAGAGTTTGACAGCAACAAGGCTATGGATCGTACAAAAGATCAAAATGAAAGATAAAAATTACACTCTAATATAAATTTAATTAAAAACCGCCTTTCCGGCGGTTTTTTAATTAAACTGGTAAACGCTGAAATTCACATCCATAAATCCGTCACGTCAGGCTCTTTAAACAACTTGGTGGATTTACGTTAATGGATATAAAACAAGTATAATACTTTGGAATTACTAACTTAGCAGGGACACAGAGTTAAGCATCAAAGCTTATTTTTGTGTAGTATGAGAAAACAAAGAACAAATTTTGACAAGGCATTCAAAGAGAATGCGGTCAAACTCAGTTTAGAACGCAAGAATATTTCCGAGCTTGCACAGGAATTGGGTATTGCCCCCTTTCTTTTATATCGTTGGCGGAACGAATACCAGCAGAAAGGGGATGCCAGTTTCCCCGGACATAGAGTCCAGTCACCAAGTGAAGACCCCAAAAGGATTGCTGAACTTTCTCTTTATCTTACTTGCGTGTTGGACCTTTTTGATCGCAAACTGATCGGATGGTCCATAATTGATCATATGAATGCATCCCATACCATAATCCCGGTCATTAGGATGGCCAACAGGAACAGGCCTTTTGGATAAGGCATCATATTTCATTCTGACCGAGGCATCCAATGTGCCTGCAAACAGACTGTAAACCTGTTGAAATCCTTTTTTCTACTCGTACAACACTATATGTGCTTATGGCCTACTGAAAATAAGTATTACTTTATTTTAATTTTTCTTTCATAAGTGCAAGTTTTTTTTGATTGCTCATATTGTGGTACAAATTATAGGCTACATAATACCTAATGTTTTTAAAATAGGTGTGTGTATTGTTATTTTGATATAGATTGTCTCAATATAGTATAAAAATAATAGGAAAATACTCTTTATCTTGCACAATGTTTTTTTAAGATGTAAATTTGCAAAATTTTAGATTGAAAAGGTTACATACTATACGCAATTGTTAAAAAAATAAGTATGTCATTTGCTGATTCTTCCAGCAAAAGTCTGGAAAGTGTAAATTAAACACTGTGTACGGTTTCAGTTTGGTGTTTTTTTTAAAAAAAAGTTGGGAAAATTATGTAATTAAAATAATTGATATATATTTGTAAAATGGATTAGTTTCTATATAAATGTTAATTGCAATCGAAGTTATATAAATTATAAAACGTGTGTGCAGCTGAGAGCTGAAAAACAAGGAATGTTAAGTTAAAACCACCTTCATTTAATTTGATGATTGTTTGTTAAAAAGGCTTAGATACGCCACTTAATCTATTAATAATCAGCAGTTTTTTTCTGCTGAAGTTTTACAATTTTTCTTCTGATATTCAGGCGTTTAAGTAAGTATTTACGAAGTATTGTTTTTTTAAAGATGTATAATTAAAAATATTGGGAAAGTGTTTAATTTAAAAGTAGAGTTTATGAACAAAAAACTAACTATGTTTTTAGCCCTGTTCTTTATAGGGATAGGGATTGTAACCGCTCAAACACAAGTACGCGGTACTGTGGTGGATGAGATTGGAGATCCTGTGATAGGTGCCACAATTCAGATTAAGGGAACTACGCAGGGAACGGTAACCGATATTGACGGAAACTTCCGTTTGTCGGCACCATCAGACGGGACACTAGTAATCTCTTATGTGGGTTATAAAACACAAGAAGTGCCTGTAAGTGTAAATGTAAGAATAGAACTAATCACCGATTCTGAATTACTGGAAGAAGTATTGGTCGTGGCTTTCGGTACCGCTAAAAAATCAGCATTTACTGGGTCGGCTAAAGTTGTAGATTCAGAGCAATTAAGTAAATCGCAGGTAACAAGTGTAACCAATGCGTTAGCTGGTGCAGTTCCAGGATTGCAGTTGACATCAAACAGCGGTGCTCCTGGAGCAACTGCTTCTATTAAAATTCGAGGGTTCAGCTCGCTTAATGCTGGAAACGACCCATTAATAATTGTAGATGGTGCTCCTTACAGTGGTGATTTGAGCAATTTGAATCCTAATGACGTGGAATCAATGACGGTTCTGAAAGATGCCGCTTCTAATGCTTTATATGGTGCGCGAGGAGCTAATGGCGTTATTATGATTACCACAAAAAAAGCTAGTGGGAGAGGTGATGCTGTAATAACTTTTGATACAAAATTCGGCGCAAACACTAGAGCATTGCAACATTATAATGTTATAACTAATCCGGCTCAGTATTATGAGATGCATTATGGTGCTTTATCAAGATACCACATGAACCAAGGTCTTAGCCCGGAAACAAGTTGGATGAAAACAAATGCGAACTTATTTGGAGATCAAGGTAACGGTGGATTGGGATATAATGTATATAATTATCCGCAGGGTCAGATGCTGATTGGTTTGAATGGGAAATTGAATCCAGAAGCTACCTTAGGTCGCATTGAAAATTATAAAGGTAAAGATTACCTACTCACGCCTGACGATTGGGAAAAAGCAGGAACACGTACCGGATTACGTAAAGAATATAATTTGGCTATTAGCGGAAGTAATGAGAAATCCTCATTTTATGCATCTCTTGGTTATTTGGATAATGAAGGTATAACGATGGCTTCTGATATGAATCGTCTTACCACTCGTTTAAGAGCAGACTATCAAGCAAAAGAATGGTTAAAAGTTGGTGGAAATATTTCATATGCTAAATTTGATCACAACTCACTTGGGGACAATGGATCAAGCACATCATCTGGTAATATCTGGGCTTTCACTTCCCAAATGCCTCCTATTTATCCTGCTTATCTTCGTAATCCTGATGGTAGTATTATGGTAGATGAAAATGGACTCGAGATGATGGACTACGGAAATGGGATGAATGCTGGTCGTTCACGTCCATTTATATCAGATGCGAATCCAATTATGGATAGTCAGCTTAATACAATTAACTCTGAGGGAAATGCATTTTCAAGCACTGGATTTGCAAATATCACGTTTATTCCCGGATTAACATTAACCATTAACGGCACTCATAATTTGGAAGAGAAGCGTTTCACTTACGTTTACAATCCATTCTATGGTCAGTTTGATACAACAGGTGGTACTGTTTCAAAAGCCCATGGACGCTCATATGATTACAATTACCAGCAGTTATTAAATTATTCTACCTCCTTTGGGCTCAACAATTTTGATGCATTGTTAGGTCATGAGTATTATAACAGTACATATGCTTATATGGAGGCAAGTAAATCTAAAATGTTCTCTCAAAGCAATAAAGAATTAGGAGGTGCTATTATTGATGGACAAAGCGCAGACTCATATAAAACACGCTATAACAGTGAAGGCTATTTTACGCGTTTACAGTACAACCATGACAACCGTATTTTTGCTTCAGGCTCATACCGTAGAGACGCCTCTTCACGTTTCCACCCGGATTCCCGTTGGGGTAACTTCTGGTCTTTGGGAAGTGCATGGCTAATCAATCAGGAAGATTGGTTCAATGCTGCCTGGGTAGACGAGCTTAAATTAAAATTGTCATATGGTGTTCAAGGTAATGATGCTATAGGTTCCTATCGTTATACAGACGTATTTAATATAACCAACTCAGCCGGTAACATCGGTACAGCTTTTGAATCAAAAGGAACAAAAGATATTACCTGGGAAACTAACTCAAACTTAAATATTGGAACGGAATTCTCTCTTTTTAAACGTATCTCAGGAAGTTTAGAATACTATCATAGAAAAACAACGGGCATGTTGTTTTCATTTTCAGTAGCCCCTTCATTGGGTTATTCAAGTTATTTTGACAATATTGGTGACATGTACAACACGGGTGTTGAATTGGAACTTGGAGCAAATATTATAAAACAAAGAAATTTTACTTGGGATGTAAATCTAAATATTTCTACTTTAAAGAATAAGCTTACTCTTCTCCATGAAGACAAGAAAACAGCCTCAGGATATGATGCCTCCGGAAATGAATTCAAAGGTTACACAAGTGGTAACTTCTTTATTGCTGAAAACCTGCCAATGTACTCTTGGAGACTGAAAGAGTTTGCGGGTATAGATGAGGATGGGCAATCAATGTGGTATAAAAACATTAAGGATGAAGAAGGTAACATAACTGGTCGTGAAGAGACGTCAAAATATGCTGATGCTGACTATTATGTAACAAATGAAACTTCAATTCCCAAAATGTTCGGTGGTTTTGGTACAACTTTACAGGCTTATGGAGTAGATTTTAATATCAATTTCTCGTATCAGATCGGAGGAAAACAATATGATGGTACATATGCTAGCTTTATGGCATCACCAACAGGCTCTAATACAGGGTACAACTTCCATGCGGATCTTTTGAATTCGTGGACTCCTGAAAACAAGTCAAACGAAATTCCTCGTTTTGTGTTTGGTGATACGTATAGCGCAGGTATGTCAACACGATTCTTAACAGATGCTAGTTATTTGAATATTGAAAATATCAATCTAGGCTATACACTACCTAGTAAATGGACTAGAAAGATACAAATTAACTCCATTAGACTTTACGGATCTGTTGAAAACGTTTTATATTGGTCAAAACGCAAAGGATTCGACCCTCGTCAATCTTACAGTACAACTACGAATGCCACATATTATTCGCCTATGAGAGCAGTTTCCGGTGGTGTTACACTTAATTTCTAAATAAATTAACTGATATGAAAATGAAAAGAAATAATATATTATTGTTAATATCAGCCTTGTCGGTCTTGTTATTGAATAGCTGTATCGACGAGACATTTCCAGAAGGATCTACCGCAACGTCCGAACAAATCGGAGCTTCTGCTTCTGCTTTGGAAGCTTCATTAAACGGAATCCCTTCGCAAATGTCAAAGGGCTATTTTGTGTATGATGACCAGGTTCATGAGACTGACATGTCTTATCCTCAATTTATGATTGCTCAAACAGAGATGTTGGGTGATATTTTTCCGCTTGGTGAGAATTCTGGATACGACTGGTATAGAAATTACAACACTTTTAATGCTAATTTTGGTGAAACCAGCTATTTTGCATATTTACCTTGGTTTACGCTTTACAAGCTCATTAAATCTGCAAACGACGTAATTGCTGCTGTGGATATCGAAGACGAAAGTTTAACTCCTGCCATCAAGGGAGCAGCAGGTGTTGCTTATGCAAACCGTGCTTTTAATTATTATTTGCTAATGGTTTTCTTTGAACCGGTTGAAAATATATATACAGACGTTTCGAAAGTAAAAGGATTAACAGTTCCTATCGTAACTGAAAAAACCACTGGTGATGATGCCAAAAACAACCCGCGTGCACCTCGCGCCGAAATGATTGATTTTATACTTTCGGACCTTGATAAAGCTGAAGCCTTGATGGATGGTTATATGCCTAGTTCAAGACTATTCCCAAGTTTAGCAGTAGTTTATGGCATCAAAGCTAAAGTGTATCTTTGGGATGAGCAATACGACAAAGCTGCTGAATTTGCAGGTAAAGCAATAGCTACATTTGGAGGCTCTCCTGTAACAGCAGCGCAATGGGAAGATGAAAAAATTGGTTTTAATACTGCAAACCAGGCATGGATGTGGTATATAAATTATTCAGCTGAAAGCATGAGAAACCTAGCAAACTTTACAGGCTGGATTTCAGGAGAAGCTGACTGGGGTTATTCTTCACTCACTAGGCCAGGAATCGATCGTTCGCTATATGATAAGATAGCCAACAACGATTTCCGAAAAAACACTTTTTTACACCCAGACAAGTACGATTTCCATGCTTACAAAACATCACGCAATGAAGCATACATCAATGATGCACCTGCTTACTTATCTCTGAAATTCCGTTGTAGAGAAGGTAATTGGGAAACTTATAGTGTAGGTGGAGCTGTTGACGTCCCAGTGATGCGTATTGAAGAGATGTACTTGATTGAAGCTGAAGCCGTGGGTATGTCTCAAGGTGTAGCTGCCGGATTGGCTAAGTTAAATTCGTTTATGCAGTCTTACCGTCAGCCAGATTACAACTTTACGACTGGTGATCAGCGTGCTTTCCAAATCGAGGTGCTTACACAAATGCGTATTGAGTTTTGGGGAGAGGGCAATGCTTTCCCGTCTGCAAAACGGATCAAACCGGATATTATCCAAAACTATGAAGGCACAAATGCTCCGGCAGACATCTTCAAAATGAATGTGAAAGGTATTAAACCTAACTGGAACTTGGTAATCCCTATCAATGAAATGGATGCAAATGCTGCTCTTGAAGGATACAATAATCCAAATCCGACAGCTGTAGTTGAAACACCTACTCCAATAGGTCAATTTGCTAACTAATTAATAAAGTGAATACAGATATGAAAAAAAATAAATATATTCTGGGTATATTGGCGTTAATTTTTGCCATGACATCGCTCTATTCATGTAAAGACGATGCTCCGATTTATGAAGCAGCTGAAAAGCTTGGAAATGATCAAGTATATTTTCCAAGCACAAATAGTCTTTCAATAAAGGCTTCCAGCTTGGCAAATTCATATGATGTACCTATAGCTAGAGTAAAGACCGATAATGCGGTTACAGTATCATTGACCCTGAGTGGTGGAGATGGACTATACAGTATTCCTGCTTCAGTTACTTTCAATTCTGGACAAGCCGTAACAACATTTAAGCTCTCATATGATCCGGAAGTAGTTGGTTATGACAATTTCAGTGATGTAGTGATTAGTATTGGAGAAGCATACAAAACTCCCTATGGAATTACGGATTACGCATTTAATATCGGTATCCCAGCTCCTTGGAAATCACTTGGAATGGCCACTTTTATTGAGGATTTTATTACAACTTTCTTTGGTGTAGCCAATGACCCTTATAAAGTTGAAATCCAAGAAAACGAATTACAACCCGGGTTGTTTAGGTTGGTTAATCCTTTTGGTGAAGCTTACAAATACAATGAAACTGGTGATTGGGATGATTCAAGAGACTGGTATTTGGAAATAAATGCAGCAGACCCTTCGGGAGTTTACATGAATGTACAACAGACAGGAATGGACTGGGGCTATGGCATGATATCTGTGGGGAGTATGGCAGGCCATAACATGTCAAAAGGTCAAACACTGGAAGAACAAAAAGCAGCTGGATATACTGGTAACTTTGAAAATGGATTGATAACTTTCCCGGCTAAAACTTTGCTTGTAAGTATGGCTGATTATCAAGATGGTGGATTGTTTAAAGCAAACAACAAAGGTGCTTTTATGGTATTAATGCCAGGTGCTGTTTTAGCTGATTATTCTGTAGATGTTACCTATTTAGGCCGTTTTATAGATACAGAAGATAAAAATTTTGTTGTAGCTGATATTGCATTAGGCGAAGATGTTGAAATCGCAAAAGTCGCTTTGGTTGAAGGTAAAGATATCAATTCCGCAAAAGCAGGTATACTTGACGGTAGTATTAACTCAATCGAAGTTGAAGCTAGTGGATCAGTGATGTTGCCTTGTGATGTCGATGGAGAATACTCTGTTGTTGCAATTTCATTTGCTGGGGAGGATGATAAAGATGTAGGTTATGATACATTTGAGTTTTCAATTACTAGTAGTTCTGTAGTAAATCCTGCAGCCACTGTTACAAGAAATATAATAAATCAGATTAAAAAATCTTCAATTAAAACAAGTATTATGTCAATAAAATAGTTTTTTTGAACCATAGTTAACAAAGGGGTACAAGCAATTGTTTGTACCCCTTTGTTTTGGGGCTCGCTCAACGCGAACATTCTCTAATCGGTGTAAGTCCGTAACACGCCCGATAGCAGGAAGTGTAT
>ENA-UOOR01000907-UOOR01000907.1-fermentation-metagenome-genome-assembly--contig:-NODE-907-length-37989-cov-11.456240_pt1 | contig 37989 bp, 35 predicted proteins | sample MGYA00245780_ERZ724029 | MGnify/ENA primary metagenome ERZ724029 (study PRJEB28704, sample SAMN03018315) | fermentation metagenome | biome: anthropogenic terrestrial biome; feature: soil; material... | reverse complement strand
TCGTTTGTGGTGGAACCCTAAAAACAGACGACCTGTTCCATGCTTCTTCAAACACACATTGGGGAAATTGCCTCTTTGCTGACAGCGGCTTGCTGGACAATGAGTGCCATTTTTTTCGAGAAAGCCGGCCGGCGGGTAGGATCGCTGTCGGTGAATATCATTCGGATCTTTCTGGGAATCCTCTTCCTGGGAACTACCACCCTGTTTACGCGTGGCATGTTTTTTCCGATGGATGCCACGCCCTATAACTGGTTTTGGCTGGGTATCTCGGGCATTGTGGGTTTTTTTCTGGGAGACCTGTTTTTATTCAGATCTTATCTCCTCATCGGGTCCCGTACTTCTCAGTTGGTCATGAGCCTGGCACCCATGCTCACAGCTGTCATTGGATGGTTTTTCCTGCATGAGATCCTGTCACCCAAGAGCATACTGGGTATTGTGGTGAGTGTGACGGGAATCATGATCGCGGTGGCAGGAAAAGGGTTGAAGCTGAATGTGCCGCTACGGGGATTTTTATATGCACTGGGGGGCGCATTGGGACAGGCGGTCGGACTGATTCTCAGTAAAAAGGGGATGGGCGATTACGATGCGGTGGCGGCCACACAGATTCGCGCCATCTTCGGTTTTGCTTCTTTTGTCCTGCTGGTTACTATTATGGGCAGGTGGAAGCGGGTTTTTCTGGCTACCCGCGACAAAGAGGGGATGACGGGGATTACCATAGGAGCAATTTTCGGTCCTTTCGTCGGTGTAGCCCTGTCGCTCTATGCGGTGCAACATACCGAAACAGGTATTGCTTCGGCACTGATGGCGTTGACACCCATCTTCATTATTGTACCATCTGCCATCCTATTCAAAGAAAAAATCACCGCCCGTCAGGTGATCGGTGCGGTGATCAGTATCGCCGGAGCGACTATTTTCTTCCTGTAACATAAAAATGAAAGTTTTTAAACAGCTTAATGTTAATCTTGGTATATTATGTAATTCTTTATTTTCCGTCAGATGGTGGTTAATTATCTTTTGGGAACCCTGTTTTTTTCTCCGGGAAATGGAGGAATGTTGATTTGTAACTTTGCTGCAGATACTGCGCCCACGACGCCGATGCCATTTTGTACGTTGCTGTAGGAGAGCTCCGGCTCGGAAATCAATTTGAACGACTCTTCATCACTCTGGGGGTCATATTCTCCTTTTCGGAAATAGGGGTATAATTCAGGTGAAATAAGTGTGAACTGTACTTCTAGGGGTGGATTCAGCACTTCTGTTTTTATCGGCACGTAGATGGGATATCCCCATTCCGATATTTCCCCTGTTTTCACATAGGTGGTATGAATCGGGTAGTAGTCTGTAATGGAAAAATCGATTGTGTAGCTGTTGTTCCGAAACAATTTGTTTGAGAAGATGGCAGAGTCAAAATACTTGGTTCCTTCATATGAAGGCCCCTCTGTCAGGAGATCTTCCAGGAGACTGTTTCGGTAACTTTCCCTAAAAATGGGATCATCGTCTGTATACAATCCGAGAAAATATCCGTTCAGGTCATCAGCTATCAGGTTGTTGTTGCAGTGCAGCCTTAGCATGAAATATTGTAATGCATCGGATGGCTGGGTCGTGATTCCTACCCTGATACGCATGTTGCGGTACAGTTCCTCTTCACGAATGCTATCGGGGTAGAGGGTGCCTACTCCATAACCTGGATAATATTCGTTGTTGATCTCCTCCATGATTCTTTCTGCCGTGAAAAAGGTGGCTGTGTCAATCTGGTTGATCTGCGGAGGTACCGGTATGGTGGTCTCCGCCCAGGCAGTATTGAGCCCTTCGGCAGAAGCTTCGATGCGGATCCGGTCTCCTGTTTTGGGACGCATGGTTGAGCGATAGAGAGCCATCACGGCGGTATATTGGAACCCAAGCCGGTCGTGATTTGTATGTTGCTCGTATCCGGTCATCATCATTTTTTCGCTTTCTTTTCCGTTGATGTATAAGGTAAGTGATGCATTTTTCAACTGACACTTGTCAGCAAGCGTGTCGGTATAGAGGAAGCTTTTGCTGACTCTGATTTCAATGAGCGAATCGGGTGTGATGATGCCGTTCATCACGATTCGGGGTCTGTAGTCACCCATGTCAAGCCTGATCTCTTTCTCACATGCGGTAAAAATGAGTGTCCATATTATCAATACAACGATCAGATATCTTTTTCGTAAAATCTTCATTTGGTCAGAATTTATAGGTGTAGGAGAAGGAGGGGATGATGGGGAAGAGACTATAACTCTGGTATGCCGGAGTACTCTGCTGCGGGTACCCGTCCACAGTATCCGGGTTGGGAGCGAATTTCTCTGAAGGCAGTACCAGAAAGGAGTTGTGGTGGGCATAGGTGTTATAGATGCTGATATTCCAGATACCCATTCTGCCTTTTTTCTTGTAGCGGTAATAGTTGAAGCTTAGATCGAGCCGCTGGTAATTGGGCATCTTGTAGTTGTTCCGTCGTTCAATATAAGGCTCCTTCACACCATGCATGTTGATATACTCCTCCTCCGGCAGGGTAGTCCAGTTGCCTGTAGCATAGATCCAAGAAAGATTAAGGTCGAATTTGCGGTTGAACTTGTGCATAAAAACGGCGTTGATCTTGTGCCGATTGTCCTGTTTCGCCGGATAGCGTTTTCCCTGATTGATCTCTCCCCCGGGGAACTGCCGGTCTGTCCATGAGAGCGTGTAGCCAATCCATCCCGAACTGTTACCGATGCTTTTTTTTGCCATCAGTTCCACGCCGTATGATGTGCCAATTCCCTGTGCAACACGATCCTCCCATCTGCTGTTGCCCGTGAGGATGCTGGCCCCGTCTTTATACTCCACCTGGTTGGACGATTTCTTGTAGTAGGTCTCTGCCGACAGATCAAAACCACGATATCTGCCATAGAGTCCCACCGAAAACTGATAGGAGGAGAGCGGTTTCACATTTTTGGTGATCGGCACCCATAAATCGTTGGGAGAGCTGAGGTAGCTGCTCTGCAACAAATGTACGTACTGGCTCATCCTGCCATAGGAGGCTTTCAGCGAGAGATCGTCCGACAGGAGATAGCGTGCCGACAGGCGGGGCTGAGCACTCAGATATGATTTTCCCTGTACGAAGAATCCTGAGAGGTGTAGACCGGCATTTACCCTCAGTAGCTGGCCTATATCCATTTCATCTTCGGCATACAGGGATAACTCTTTTACATTGATTTGTTCATCGGCGTATGTAACGGTGTCATTTTTTATTTTTGACCCATCATTGTCTATCCGGAAAATGCGGCTTTCCTCGGGACGGAAGTTGTGATGTAACAAGGCAGTCCCAAAGCGGATCAGGTGATTATTGTTGTATGCATAGTCAAAATCGAGACGGTAACCTTTGTCTTCGATGCCGGATCGGTATATGGGGTTATAAAATTGGTAAGTACTCACAAGTTCCTTTGTGCCTGTTTGCGGATCTGTGGTTGTATAGAAATCTTCATTTTTGGAGTAAAGCGAAATATCCGACCGGAAACGGCTATAAACCAGCGTGGTATTTGCGAACAGTTTGCTATTTACGGCGTAAGCCCAGTTAAGGGAAGCCATGCGTGTTCCCCAGCCTATGTTGATGTTTGCCGCTTCGGTATTATGCGTAGAGATGGGATATGTCTGTACTTCCGATGTTTCAGTTGCATTGGATGTCTCAACTTCTGGATAGGTATTTCCGTATCTTGATTCATTGTTGAAAAATAGTTTATCTTTTCCGCTGTACAAGCTTAGATAGAGCCGGCTTTTGTCAGAAAACCTGTGATTGACCTTTGCATTGAAATCATAAAAATAGTAGCCGAAATCAATTTTGTCGTAGTTATCCGGGTTTTCTTTTTTGTTTCTCTTGTTCATGAAATACATTGCAGGTCGGGCAAGCAGGTCGAGATAAGTACGGCGGAGCGAGACCGAATAAGATGTTTTATCCTTCATGATGGGACCCTGGAGATTCAGGCGGGATGAGATCAACCCAATGGAAACCGCTCCCGATGTTTTCTTCATGTCTCCATCGTTCATCCGTACATCAACCACCGATGAGAGGCGGCCACCATAGCGTGCAGGAAAACTGCCTTTGTAGAAATCCATTGTTTTCACTGCTTCAGGATTAAAGGTGGAGAAAAGACCCAATAGGTGGTGCACATGGTATAGGGGGTTGCCGTCAACCAGATAGAGATTCTCATCGGCATTTCCACCACGCACATATAGCCCGGCCATTGCGTCGGTACCTATTGCCACACCTGGCATCTGCTGCAGTGCTTTAATTACATCACTTTCGCCCATAAATGCCGGTATTGCTTTTAATGTAGCGGCACGAAAGCTTATCTTACCGGTTTCTACATGTTGTATCGGATTCTTTAGTTCTCCCTCTACAACGACTTCTTTCAGGAGTGAGGAGGGTTGCAGGAAAAAATGGATCACCGTATCTTGCGTGGTGGTAAAAGAATACGTTTCCGGAGTATATCCCACGTAACTCGGGTGAAGTGATATTTTTCCTGGCGGGAGAGAGATACTGTAAAATCCGAAACTGTTACTGACAGTACCCTGTCCGGTAACAAGGTCAATGATGTTGGCGGAAATAAGTGACTCGTGTGATTCCCGGTCGTAGATAAATCCACTGATGGTGATTTCCTTGGGCCGTCTTTTCAGGATGATATGCTTCGCACGAATAATAAACTGAATATCTGTTTTACTGAAAATTGTGTCCAGTACCTTCTCTATGTTTTCATCCTGCATCTTAAGTGATAAAGGAGAAACGTTTTTCAGTAATTCCGGGTTGTAAGAAAAACGATAGTCGGTTTGTGACTCAATTTGTTTGAGTATTTCGGTGACGGGTTTCTGCTCCATGCGGAGCGTGATTTTTTCTTGTCCGGATGCCTTTATGCAGAGGCAAATGAACAGCAAGAAAAAAAGTGTGTAGTGCTTCATATTCTTCTTGGTCTACAACTCGTTATCAATGAACGGTCAATTTGTGATTTGTATCTGTGTATCTAACGTGAAGTTGATAATGTTCACAATTTCAATGATGCCTTGTCCCGAGAATGAGGTTGTGAGTCTTAACTGCAACTCTTCTGCAGGTGCATATAGCTTCACGTTATAAAATTGTGAAAGCAGCAAGATTACCTGTTCGAGTGGGGCGTTGTTGAGTGTGAGTACATTTTGTTCGGCACTGTAAAAGATGGATGAATCGTCGGCGTACACATTGATTTCTTTTCCCTTCGTTTTATAATCTATACGCATTCCGGAGGAACAAAGAATCTGTACAGCGGGCGATTCCGGTGTGAAGAGTACTTTGCCCGAAATCACAGACAGCGCTGTTCCCTCATCGTACTCCGAAACGTCGAACACCGTCCCCAAAACAGTGATATTCGCTGTGGGTGTGGAAACTATGAAGGGTTTACTTTTGTCGTGTGCCACGCTGAAACGGATGTCCCCGCGCATGGAAACATACCGGGACTGATCGCCGAAATGGTGGTCGTATGTCAGTGCTGCTCCTTTCTGCATCACTATTTCAGTCTGATCGGGGAGGGTAAACTCTGTGTTGTCTGATTGTGCAAACAGATGCTTGGGACGGTTTCCAATCATTAATATAGCAATTCCTGTGATCAGTAACAACAGGACCATAGCTGCTACCCGTTTCAGAATCAACAAATGACCTGTTCGTCTGAATTCAGGAAGAGAATTACCCAGCCTTCTCCAGCCAGTGGAGGGATCGAACAATCCTTTTTGGTAGTGCTGTGCCACAAAGCGGACCGATTCATCCAGGTTATGCCTGTTCTTCTTCATGCAATTATTGTCAATGCCATTTGTGAATATGACGCAAGAAATGAGAAATCACCCACCCGAAAGCAGAAAAATTTAGGCAAAAAAGAAAAGATATGCCTTGAAATCTTTGGAGCGAAGTGATTGCATGGCCCGGAAGATGTGATTTTCAATGGTTTTAACGGTCAATCCGGTTTTTTCGGCGATTTCTTTATAACTCATCCCGTCGCGTTTTGCCATCAGGAAGATTTGGCGACGACGCTCCGGAAGCTCGTCAATCATTTTCCAGATGCGGGCCTCCATTTCGGCGCGCTCTTCCTGTTCCTCTTCCAAAAGTAGTTGGTCGGGTGGGATCCTGTCGATGGAGGTGGTAGGTTTTGCATCACGAATGCGTGTCAGACAATTGTTCCGGACAGCTTTGTAGAGATAAGATTTTACAGAGCTTACTGTATCCAACCGTTCTCTTTTATCCCACAAATGAACAAATATCTCCTGTACTACGTCTTCCGCATCCTCGCTGTTTCCCATAAAATGAAGGGCATGTAGACAGAGCTGACGATAGTAGGTTTCGAAATACCCTGAAAATTGTTTTTTGGATACTTGCATTGATTATAAAGCAGTAGCAAGAAATCATTCTTGCTACTGCTGTTTTTTTATTGATCTATTAACCTGCTATTTAACTGCGATCGTTTTTTTCTCTTTGCTGCTTTGGAATGCGAGTTCAATGATATGCATCACATTGCGGGCCTCCTCTGCTTTGACGGCTATCTCCGTTTTACCTAGTATGGCGTCGCGCAGGTTGATGAAGTAATCGCGATAATCGCCCTGCTCACTCTCCAGCTTTCCTTTTATTTTCACTCCTTTGTATTCGGCATCGATGCTTCCCCAGATGCTCTCAGGTTCTCGTCCCCAGTCTTTTCCCTGTGGGATGGCGCCACCGTCCACTGTGGCTTCCTGCACGTCGAGCCCATACTTCACATAGGAACCGTTTGTGCCGTGTAGCAGGAAAGTGGGCCCTGGAATGCGGCAGATCATGCCCGATTTCAGTGTGGCGGTGAAAGAGGGATAATGGAGGCGTACGTCGAAATGGTCGTCGGCTTTCGCCCAGGCACGCTGCGAATTGATTTCTGCCGTCACGGCGGTGGGCATGCCAAAGAACCACAATGCCTGGTCCACAAGGTGTGCCCCCAGGTCGTAGAATATACCCGAGCCGGGCAGGGGTTGTTCGCGCCAGGCGCCATTGGGGCGGGGATCGGTGCGATAGCGGTCGAAGTGAGTTTCGTAGTCCACAATTTCACCCAACAGTCCACTGTCGAGTAGTTTCTTTACGGTGCGTGTGTCGCTCGTAAAACGGCGGTTGTGATAGACGGTGAGAATCTTTTTCTGTCTTGCGGCCAGTTCAATCAGTTCATCGGCTTCAGCTACGTTGACGGTGAAGGGTTTCTCCACCACCACATGCTTGCCGGCCAGCAGCGCTTCCCGTGCCCAGCGAAAATGATCGGTGTTGGGGGAGGTGACAATGACCAGATCGATCTCCGGATCGTCGATGATGCTCTTTCCGTCGGGCACGATTGCCGTAACGGGATAACGCTCTTCGATGAGCGCAATGCTTTTGGGTTTGGTGGTACTGATCTTGGTCAGCTCATATCCTTCCACCACATCAATAAAGGGTGCATGAAAAACACGGCCGGAAAGTCCGTAACCGATAATGCCCGTACGAATGTTGGTCGACATAGGTTATTTTTTTGGGTTATTGAATGTATGTGCTCAAAGGTAGGCAATTTTGTGAAAGAATGAAGGAGTAGATAGGAAACAATTTTATTGCCCGGTCAGAAATTGTGCCAACTGATGGGTTGCCAACGCGCGGTGGCTTATCTGATTCTTCACGTCGTTGCCCAACTCTGCGAATGTTTGATCCTTTCCTTCGGGTACAAAAACAGGATCATATCCAAAGCCGGCGTCTCCTTTTCTCTCTTCGGTGATTCTTCCATTGACCACTCCTTCAAAGAAATGCTTTTCATCACCCATCAGCAGTGCGATCACCGTACGGAAACGGGCATTGCGGTTGTTCACTCCCTCCAGTGCATGGAGAAGCTTTATCATGTTGTCCAGGGGGTTGCATGCTTCACCGGCATAACGCGAAGAGTAGACTCCCGGGGCACCGCCGAGCGCTTCCACTTCCAGTCCTGTGTCATCGGCAAAGCAGTCGTAGCCATATTTCTCTTTGATATAGCGTGCCTTGAGGAGCGCATTCTCCTCCAGCGTGGTCCCTGTTTCTTCAATCTCATCTTCACAATGAATATCGGCAAGACTGAGAATTTCTAACGATCCGTCTGTGATTTTCCGGATCTCCTCGAGTTTGTGTTTGTTGTTGGTTGCGAATACTATTTTCTTCATTGTCGTTGTTGCTTGCGTATTTGTTGTTCCCGTTGTTGTTCTTTCTGTTTGATGGCAGCTTCTCTTATGCGTTCCCGTTCCCGGAGTTCCTTTTCCCGTTGGCGAATCTTCTCCTTTCTTTCTTTTTCCCGTTCCTTTAACAGTTTTTCCCGGCTTTTGTTTGTGGCTGTTTGCTCTTTTTGTTGCAATGCTTCGGCGGCTTTTTGTTCAAGTTGCTTTTTCAACTCCTCCCTTGTTTGCGGTTGTTTCATTGCCGATGATGGCTGCGCTGATTGGGTGCCGGTTATGTCGGGATGCAGCGAAGGCTGGGGTATTGAATCGGTTGTCATCTTCCTGAATGAGGTGCGTTTCAGATAGGTCAGATAATAGTCCTGAAAGTGAGGTGTCTGTGCGGGATTGGTCAACAGTGTGGAATCTATGCTCAGCTCATTTGCAGACTGGCCGGCTGTTGTTGTTGCGTCGGGCTTTTCAGTCAGATCGGACTTCACAGTCGGGGTGGTTTTGTCTTGCAGCGCCAGTTGTGCCAGGCTGGCTTGTCGGTTGAATGCTGCCGGCATATTGAGTCCTTTCACGTCCTCAAAAGCCTGCCAGGCCATTGCCGTTTCACCGTTGAGTGCATAGATTTGTCCGAGTAAATACTGGAGCCGCTTTTTCTGTATGAAATTTTTTTCCTGGTCAATGGTCTTTTTCAGCCAGGGGATGGCAGCAGTGTACTCTTTTTTGTGAATGAGTCTGGCGGCATATGTTTCCGTGTAAAGATCGTGCAGATGAGGTGGTATTGTTTTGCTTTGCAGTGCATAGAGCATGTTCCCGGCATCATAATCCCTGCCCATTTCCGTGTAGGTGCGCAGCAACCAAATCTCGGTTTCGGTAATCAATTCTTTGTCCTGGTTAAACAGTCGTTGCATTTGCATGAATACCGCCAACGCTTCTTCATGATCTCCATTTTGCAGATGGGCTTTACCCAGCAGCAACCATGCTTTGTGAATGAACGGGTTAAACTCCTCCTGCTGGAGCCACTGCCTGAGTGCCTGTGTCTGTGGTTGTGACGGATCGCGTCGTGGCTTGGCCGAGATGGAATGCTCCCGGATGGCCTTCGATGTCTTTTCAACTACCGGGTCGAAAGGTCCGCCAGCCAACTTCTTATCCTGCACAGGTGCACCGGGATAAAAAGGAAGTAAGGCTGCGTAGTCTTCCGTAAAGGTTTCCGCCTGATTTTCCAGGATCTCATTGTAGGCCTTCTCTGCATTATAGTATATGTTGTAACGGGTAGTCAGTTCATGGTAGGCACGCGTGACAGGTGTGTTTCTTTGGCTGGAACAACCCATGCCGAGCATCATTCCATACAGGATTATCACACAATATAGGGAATTAATTTTAGCCGTCACTGTTTACCTGTTTTGCGAGTTTATTTCTCTTACATCATAACTCGAAAAATAGGTTTTTATTGTTTTGAAGAGCCTTATCCATACAATGTATGGCTCATTTTGTGTAATTTTTGTATCAGAATGAATCGCTGGTCTCATTTGTCTGGCACAAGATGTGATATCCACAAAACCAGGGTTGGTGATGTCGTCTGAAAAGTATATCTTGCACTGTTTTTTATTGTGCAGGATTTACTTGTCTATCAAAATCAATCATTTCAACCATATGAATTCTTCGATATTAAAAATTCTGTTTGTCTGCTTTTTCTTTGTGACAGTTTTATCCCTGTCCGCTGAAGAGCGAACAATTACAATCGACAAAAAATATCTGAACCTGCCTGTCTCGCATCAGCAGGATCGTGGTAAAATGACTTTTATAGCCGACGGTCATCCGGACTTGTCGGTCGTGATTCGTCTTGCTCCTGATAAGGCGGACTACTGGGTTTTTAAAGATGTTTCCAATCTGAAAGGTAAAACATTGACCATCCGATATGATGGAGACAGTGAGGGGCTCAAAAACTTGTTTCAGTCTGATGTAATTGTCGGGAACGACAGTTTATACAAAGAAGCGAACCGGCCTCAATTCCATTTTACAACACGTCGTGGATGGATCAATGATCCAAATGGCCTGGTATACTATGATGGGGAGTATCACTTGTTTTATCAGCATAATCCATATGAGCGTGAATGGGAAAATATGCACTGGGGACACGCTGTCAGCAAAGACCTGATTCATTGGGAAGAACTCCCGGATGCCCTGTATCCCGATCATCTCGGGGGGATGTTTTCCGGTTCGGCGGTAATCGACTATAGAAATACGGCGGGGTATAACAAAGAGAAATCTCCTGCGATGATCGCAGCCTATACAGCAGCAGGACCCGATAAACAGGTGCAATGCATCGCTTACAGTCTCGATAAAGGACGTTCATTCACCAAATACGAAGGGAACCCGGTGATAGATTCAAAGCACCTATGGAATAGTCAGGATACCCGTGACCCGAAAGTATTCTGGTATACCCCCGGCAATCATTGGGTGATGGTGCTGAACGAACGCGACGGACATTCCATTTACACTTCATCCGATCTGAAAGACTGGAAGTATGAAAGTCACGTGACCGGATTCTGGGAGTGTCCGGAATTATTTGAACTTCCAGTTGATGGAGATCCAAACAATACTCAATGGGTAATGTATGGTGCCTCGGGCACATATATGCTCGGCTCATTTGATGGAAAAGTATTTACTCCCGAAAAAGGGAAATATCAGTATGTGACCGGAGCCAATTATGCAGCCCAAACTTTCACTGATATGCCTGATGGCAGACGTGTACAAGTGGGATGGGGACGGATCAGTCACCCGGGAATGCCCTTCAACGGAATGATGTTGTTGCCCACAGAACTGACATTGCGAACAACAAAAGAGGGGCCTCGCTTATTTAGTCTGCCAGTGAAAGAGACGGAGGCGCTTTTTACTCCTGCAGGAAATTGGCAGCATCTCACCTCAGCCAGAGCAAATGAAGTGTTGAAAGAGTTTTATGACGCGGAATGTCTGCGTATTAAAATTGGCATAAAATTGTCACATGCTACTGAGGCCGGCTTTAATTTGTTTGGGCAACGTCTTGTTGGGTATGATATGAATTTTAACACGATTAACGGTGTCTTCTACTCTCCACAGGAGATGTCAAGTATGGAACTTTCAGCCGATATATATATAGACCGCACCTCAATAGAAGTATTTATTGACGATGGGGCGTATTCCTATTCCATGGAAAGAAAACCGGATCACAACAACAAGGAAGGTTTCCATTTCTGGGGTAATAACCTGGAGGTAAAGAACCTGCAGGTTTTTTAGTAAAATCGATATGGAATTAAATCAAATCAAAGGGCAAACTATTTTGAAAAGAAAACCTGTGATCATCGGTATTGGAGAGTTGCTCTGGGATATGCTTCCGTCGGGGAAAAAAGTGGGAGGCGCTCCTGTTAACTTTGTGTACCATGCCTCCGGGGCTGGAGCAGAAAGTTACGCTATAAGCGCTGTGGGGAATGATTTACTCGGAGACGAGATTATGATGGAAATTGAAAAGGGCGGTATTCATCATCTTGTGGAACGGGTTGACTATCCCACCAGCACAGTCCGGGTGGAGCTGATGGATGGTATACCCAACTATACAATTATTGAGAATGTGGCCTGGGATCACATGCCTTTGACTGAAGCCATGATGGAACTAGCCGGAAAGGCTGATGCTGTCTGTTTCGGTACACTGGCACAGAGGTCAGCAGAGTCCAGAAGTACCATCCAGAAAATGCTTTCATTGGTTCCCCCGAGTGCTTACCGCATATTTGATATAAACTTGCGGCAGCATTTTTTTTCCGAAGAGATTATCATTGACTCACTCAATCGATGCAATGTTTTTAAAATTAACAAAGAAGAACTGGCGATTGTGAAAGAAATGTTCAATGTACCAGAATCGGAAGAAAAAGAGAGCTGTCAGTGGTTTGTGGAAAAATTCGACTTGAAATTCATGATTCTAACTGCCGGAGCAGATTATAGCCTGATTGTCACCCCTGAATCAGACTCCTTGATTAGAACTCCCCGTGTAAAGGTCGTAGATACAGTGGGGGCAGGTGACTCCTTTACAGGTGCATTTATATCCGCCATTTTGAGCGGCAGGTCGATAAAAGAGGCGCACCGATCGGCAGTTGACCGCTCGGCTTTTGTTTGTACACAAGCAGGTGCCTGGGTTTAAGCAACCGTTACCTTTCTCCCAATGGCTTTCACTGCTTTGGCAATGAAAAACATGACGATGAGTATGAAGATGATGAATGCCCCTGACGGCACGTTCAGATAGTATGATAGAAGCAATCCTGCCACGCAGCCCACGAAACTGAGGATGATGGAGAGATAAATGATTTTCGAATATTTTACGGTAAACAGGTTGGCTGTCATTTGCGGCACGGTGATGAGCGACATGAGCAGGACGATCCCCACCAGTCGGATATTCAGCACAATGGTGACAGCAATGAACAGCATCAACGTGTATTCAATGAACTGGGTGGGTATACGCCGGGTTTGTGCAAACTCGGTATCGAAAGAAACAGAAACGATGTCGTGATAAAATAGCGCAAAGAAGAGCATCAGCACCAGAGACAATACGGCCAGGGCCACAATGTCGGACGGAGTGATGGTGAGAATATTGCCAAACAGATATTCCGAGAGGTTGGGTGCATATCCGGGTGTGAGAAAGGTGAGTACGATCCCAAGAGCCATGCCGAGCGACCAGAAGACAGCAATGGCAGAATCTTCCCGTACCCCCTGCTTGCGGGAGAGCCACTGAATGCCGAAGGCGGAAAGTACAGAGAAAGCCATGGCAGACAGAATGGGGTGAAGAGAGAAATAAAAACCGATACCCAGTCCCCCAAAAGAGGCATGTGTGATTCCACCACTGATAAATACCAGCCTGCGCGTGACAATATAGGTACCGATGATGCCGCAGGCTATGCTAGCGAAGAGGCTCCCCAAAAGGGCATTCCGAAAGAAGGCATACTCGAGCAGTTCCGGGATATTCATCTCTTCCTGTTTCAGGCGTGCATTTTGTGTGCTCTCAGTTCATTCACAAACATCAACACTTCATCTTTAAGCTGATCGGGCAGAGATATCCCTCTCATTTGCAGACTGCGTACCCAGCGTGGTTTCTCCTCATCGAGGACGGAGTAAAAAACCTCCCGGAACTCGTCGGCTTCGCCGGCCGTATATTGGGCAGAATCACGTCGGGCGAATTTATCGAGTTCCTCATCATCGAAGTACTCCGGTTTTTCCAAAAACGCGGCGATGAGGCTATCTTTTTCACACACCTCGTGTGCGCCACAACAACCTCCTCCCAGATCTATGGCGGGAGGTGGCACCTCGTGGGGTGTTGTATTCCCTTTTCTTCGCTGGATAAAGTTGGTGATGGCCAGTGCCAGCACAAAGAAGAGAATAATTCCGACAAATAATACAATGAGTTGCATAAATCAATTACCTTTCTTCAATATGAAAGCCTGCTCTTTTCAAGTCATCCCAGAAATTTGGATAGGATTTTGTCACCACTTCGGGATTATTGATGTTCAGCGTGTGAAAGACCATTGCTCCGGGTGCAAAGGACATGGCCATGCGATGATCATCGTAGGTGTCTATCGCCGGTTCCTTTTCCGGAGTACAACGGTCGCCCTCCCATTCGAGCATGCCAATTTCAGTTTCTTTGAGTACAAATCCCAGCTTTTTCAATTCGTTGATCAGAGCCTGCACTCGGTCCGTCTCCTTGATCTTCAGGCTTTGTATGCCCGAAAATAGGAACGGTATACCCTTAAAACAACAGGTTGCTGCAAATGTTTGCGCCAAGTCGGGTTCATTGACAAAATCGTGAAAGAATTTTTTTGCTTTTCGTTTTGTGTGACGAATGATGGCTCCCTCCTCCACAAATTCCGTGGTGACACCCAGGTCGCTGAAAAGGTTAGCCACATTGGCATCGCCCTGAAGACTTTTTTTCTGTAGTCCCAACAGCATTACTTCGGCACCGGGCATTAATGCAACCATTTCATACCAGTAGGAGGCTGCAGACCAGTCTGTCTCCACAGTCAGCTCAATGGCTTGATACTCCTGCGGTTTAACCAGTATGTCGTTTCCGGCCCATTTTACAATAACCCCACATTGTGCCATCATAGCCATGGTGAGGTCGATGTAGGGCTTTGACACAATCTTTTTTTCGATGTGCATGATCAGTCCCTTTTCCATGAGAGGTGCAACCATCAGCAAGGCTGAGACAAACTGTGAACTAATGTTGCCCGAAAGATACACCTCGCCTCCTTTGAGCTTTCTCCCATTGATGCGCAAAGGGGGAAACCCCTCTTTCTCCAGATAGTCAATTTTCGCACCCAATGCCGTGAGTGTTTCTACCAGCGGGTGAATAGGGCGTTCGTGCATCCGTCTAGATCCCTTGATAATCCACTCCCCTTGCATGCCTGCCAGGAAGGCAGTGAGAAAACGCATAGCTGTACCGGCACCTTTCACGTCGAACTTATTGGAGTCGGAGTTAAAAGCATCGATGATCACCTGTGTGTCTTCGCAGTCGGAGAGGTTCCTGATGTGATAAGGGCTTAGGCTCAGTGCATTGAGAATGAGTGCTCTGTTGCTCATGCTTTTTGATGCTGGGAGCTGTACAGTGGCATGAATTGCGTCAGGGGGTGAAATTTTATATTGCAAATGCATTGTCGTGTAACATTTTCGCTAAAGTTTTCTTTTTGTGCATCGCAGTTCAATGCAAAAGTTATACAAAAATAATCATTTAAAGCGAAGACGCGGTAGTTTCTTTTCTGTTTTATGTTGTTTAAACTCCTTTAATGAATTTTCCACACCCTGCAGCAGCGTTAAGCCGCTATTCCGTAGATAAATATGGCGAGAATGGCGGGAGGAACTATGTATCGCAGCAGGAAAATATAAGTTTTCAGAAGACCGACAGCCATTTTCAATGTACCCTGGTTGGTGAGTTGGGCATATACGAGCTTTTTGTCCAGATACCATCCCACGAAAAGACTGATAAAGAAACCGCCGATAGGAAGCATAAACTTGGCAGAGCTGATGTCGAGCAGATTGAAAAAAGAAGATGAGAACGAGGAGATCACCCCCAGTATGATGACACCCACGGTGACAAGGAGGGTGCTTTTTCTTCGGGAAAGGCGATATTCTTCGTGCAGGTAGAGGGTCACTACTTCCATCAATGAGATGGTGGATGTGATGGCGGCAAGTGCCAGCAGACAGAAGAACATGGCTGCCCACAACATGGAGGCCGGCATTTGGTTGAAAAGCCCTGGAATGGTGATGAAAAGTAGTCCGGGGCCACCGGCTACAAGCTCATCAACGATGGTGCCGGGGGTGGCGGTCAATGCAAAGGCCGCAGGAAAGATAATCATTCCGGCGAGTATGGCTACCAACGTGTCGAGAATGGCTACCTGTATCGCTGTCTTTGTGAGATTGATGCGGTTGTTAAAGTAGGAGCCATAGGTAATCATGCAGCCCATTCCGATAGAGAGGGAGAAGAAGGCCTGTCCCATTGCATCGAGGAAGACGGTCGGCTTCACCTGTTCGAGGCTGGGTTTGAAGAGGAAAGAGAGACCGCCAGATGCACCTTCCAGCATGACGGCCCGTACAGCAAGTACGATGAGGATCAGAAAAAGCATCGGCATCAGAATCTTCGATGATTGCTCGATTCCCTTTTTTACACCCGAGAGAATAAAGAAGGTTGTCAACAGGGCGAAGAGGATCATCCAGAAGATTTGTCGCAACGGGTTGCTCAATAATGAGGTGAAGTTAGCCGAAAAATCTTCTACCGTGTGTAGGCTACCTGTCACAGATTGCATCAGATAGTCCAGGGTCCAGCCACAGACCACCATATAGAATCCCAAGATAATGAAGCCGGTGAGCACACCCAATCGGCCCACCCATTTCCAGGGTGTGCCGGGTGCCAGCTTGTGAAAAGCTCCTGCTGTGTTGGCCTGAGACGATCTCCCTACAAGAAACTCGCTCACCATCAGGGGTATTCCGAAAAAGAGGATGCATCCAATATAAACCAGGATGAAGATGGCTCCACCCCCATCGGCTGTCTGGCTGGGGAAGCGCCATATATTACCCAAGCCGACGGCAGATCCTGCTGCCGCAGCAATAACTCCAATTTTGGACGCAAATGTGACTCTTTTCCCATTCATATGTTTGCTTCTTTTGTCTATCTAACAAAGACCCATTCATTTTCTTTCGACAGGGCAGGGTTGTAGAAATACTCTTCGTAGTGAAAACCTTTCACATCCTCCGCATCGTTAAGCCTGTTTTTGATGATATAGCGAGCCATAAGACCCCGCGCTTTTTTGGTGTGTACGACAATCTGTTTGAAATCATTTTGTACCAGTTGTAAAAACCGGATGTCGATGATTCGTATCCCTGCTTGGAGTACGTTTTTTTGCACCACCTTTGCATATTCACCCGAACTGACATTGATGATTGTCTTTTCTTCCTTTTTAAACAGGTCTCTGTAATATTTGTTTACCGTCTCCTGCCAGAATTCATAGAGCGTGCGGTATCCCGGAGGTACTATGGGCCTTTGCATCTCCAGACGGTATGGCCTGATCAGATCAAAAGGGCGTAAAATGCCATAGAGACCCGAAAGGATGTTGAGATGGTGCTGTGCAAAAGAAACATCCTCATCCGTAAAGTCGTGTGCATGTAGTCCTGCGTAGGCAATTCCGTTATAAGCCAATGCTGCAGCACGCTGTGGGGTTGTTCGGAAGTAAAAGGTCTGAAACTGCTCATAAACCACTTGCGCCATTTTGGGGTTTATCTTCATGATTGTTCCAATTTCTTTTTCCGATAGCTGTTGACAAACAGTTATCAGCTCCTTTGTCTTATCTGGAAACAACGGTTTTGTAGTTGTGAACCGGTCTCTCTTATCCGGGAAAGACATCAGTTTCGCCGGTGACATCAATACTTGCATGGTCACAGCCTCCACTCTACACCCTCTTTGGTGTCTTTCAGGGTAACGCCGGCTTCCTTCAGGGCATCCCTGATCTTGTCGGAGGTAGACCAATCCTTGCTATCGCGGGCCGACTGGCGAATATCAATGATCAGTCGCATCAGTCCTTCTATTACTCCACTTCCGGCTATTTGCTTTGTTTCATCTATCAGTCCTAGCACTTCGAAGATGAAGGTGTGCATGATTTTCTTCAATGTGACCAGATCTGTAGCTGTGAGAGTCTCCTTTTTGTCGAGTGCCGAATTGATGATGCGCACTCCTTCAAAAAGGTGGGCAATGAGCATGGGACTGTTAAAGTCATCGTCCATCGCCGCATAACAGCGTTGTTCCAGTTCGTTGATGTTCACCGAAGAGGATTCTGAAGGTGTTATCTTTTCCAAAGCAGAAAGGCTCTCCATCAGTTTCTTATAACCTTTCTCGGCGGCTTGCAGCGCTTCGTTGGAGAAGTCAAGCGTGCTTCGGTAATGCGACTGGGCCATGAAGAAACGAACAGTCATAGGAGTGTATCCTCGTTCCAATAGCGGATGGTCGCCGGTAAAAAGTTCTTTGGGGAGGAAACCGTTGCCGGCACTTTTTGACATGCGTGCGCCGTTGACGGTGAGCATGTTGGTATGTACCCAGTATTTTACGGGCGTGGTATGATTGCATGCCTGCGACTGGGCGATCTCATTGGTGTGGTGTGTAGCCTGCAGATCCATGCCTCCACCGTGAATATCGAAGGTTGTTCCCAGGTACTTGGTGCTCATAGCCGAGCATTCGATGTGCCAGCCAGGAAAACCCCATCCCCAGGGTGAGGGCCACTGCATCAGCGTCTCAGGCTTTGCTTTGATCCAGAGGGCAAAATCGAGACGGCCTCTTTTTTCGTCCTGTCCGTCCAGCTCCCTTGTCCCTTCCATCAGGTCCTCCAGTTTGCGGTTGGTTAGCGTACCATAGTCGTGCTCGATACTGTATTTCTCCACATCGAAGTAGACAGAACCATTCACCTCATAGGCATAACCTGCATCGAGAATCTTTTTAATCATTTCTATCTGTTCCAGGATGTGTCCGGTGGCAGTGGGTTCAATACTAGGGGGTAGCGTGTTAAAAAGCGCCAATACCTCATGGAACCCCAAGGTGTATTTTTGCACGATTTCCATTGGCTCGAGCTGTTCCAGCCTGGCCTTTTTCGCAAACTTATCATCCCCCTCATCCCGGTCTCCTTCCAGGTGACCTGCATCGGTGATGTTGCGCACATAGCGTACTTTGTAACCAATGTGAAGCAGATAACGGTAAATCAAATCAAAAGAGATGAATGTGCGGCAATTGCCCAGGTGGATATCGCTGTAGACAGTAGGACCGCACACATACATACCCACAAGGGGCGGGTGGAGCGGCTCAAATGCTTCTTTCTTCCGATTGAGTGTGTTGTAAACGAATAAATTGGTTTCCTTTTCTACATTCATATTGGGGGATTTTTATTTTTGAAAGACAAATTTACAAATTTATGCGGTATGATCAGCAAATCGATTGAAAAAGAAAAAAATGCACCACTTCTTGTGTTGTTTTGCAATATTTTAATACTTTTGCGGTTCTGTTACATTCACTAATCTTCAAATTTTTTTTTTATGTCACGTAAAATCTTACTTACACTTCTTTTGTTCTCTTCACTGGGTGCCCTTCGTGCACAAAATCTGCAGTTGCATTTCGACCCGAGACACACTTTTTATGGGAGTGATGTACCTACTGCATCACAAAATTATCTTACAGCCACCTTTGAGATGTTCAAGCCGGATCAATGGGGAAGCACTTTTATGTTTGTGGATTTTGATTTGAACAACAGCAAAAAGAACATCGGCCTGGTCTATGCAGAGATTGCCCGTGAATTCAAAATCGGCGATTTTCCGTTGATGCCTCATCTCGAATTTAACGGTGGATTAGGCAACGGCTTTTCAATCCCGTCCTCCTATATGGCTGGTTTCGGTTATCCCTTCCAGTTGGGTAACTTCTTCATGAGCACCTATGTGGCATATAAGTTGAACGCCTTCCAGGAGGTGAGCAACGATGCACAGTGGACTGTCACCTGGAACGCAACTGTTGCCGATGGCAAGCTGTCACTGGCCGGATTTCTTGATTTGTGGTCAGAAAACAAGGATCATACGGGAGCTGAGTCAGGGAAAAAGCTTATCATGTTAAGTGAACCGCAGCTTTGGTATAACTTCACCCCCAATTTCGCGCTGGGTACCGAGGTAGAGCTTAGTTACAACTTCGTAGTGGGTCCCAATCATTTCTACGCTATCCCCACGCTGGCTACCAAGTGGAATTTCTAACATTTAACAAACAACATCATGCTGGAAAAACTTTTCAAGTTAAAACAAAATAACACCACGGTACGCACCGAGTTGGTCGCAGGAGTTATCACTTTCCTCACCATGTCTTATATTCTGGTGGTAAACCCCAATATCCTGAGTGCATCGGGAATGGATAAAGCCGCACTGTTCACCGCTACAGCACTTGCCAGTGTGTTAGGAACCCTGTTTATGGCGTTCATCCCCAACCTGCCCATCGCGCAGGCTCCCGGTATGGGATTAAACTCTTTCTTTGCTTTCTCGGTGGTGCTTGGTTTGGGATACTCCTGGCAGATGGCGCTCACAGCTGTTTTCATAGAAGGTATCATCTTCATTATCCTGACCTTTTTTAACGTGCGCGAACTGATTGTAAAAAGTATCCCTGCGTCGATCAAAAACGCTATTCCAGTGGGTATTGGGCTCTTCATCACATTCCTCGGCTTGCAGAATGCAGGACTGATTGTCAGGGACGAAAACACCATGGTCACCTTGGGAGCCATGTCGAACCCACACGTGTGGGTTGCTTCACTGGGACTTATTTTGACCGCGGTGTTGTATTATAAAAAAGTGCATGGTGCTTTTTTGATTGGGATTGTGGGAGCCACTGTTTTTGCGATCATCCTGGGACTTGTGCAGATGCCTTCGGGAAGTATTGTTGCGCTGCCGCCCGATATTTCTCCTGTTTTTGCAAAATTTGAATGGCAAAATATCTTTACGCTCGATATGCTGATCGTGGTATTCACCTTTCTTTTTGTGAATCTGTTCGATACCATTGGTACACTGTTGGGTGTGGCTTCTAAAGTTGGAATAACCGACGAAGAAGGCAATTTTCCGCAAATCAAGAAAGCGTTGTTCGCTGATGCCCTGGGTACCACCTTTGGTGCGGTAATAGGTACCAGTACGGTGACTTCTTACGTGGAAAGTGCTTCGGGTGTGGCTGTGGGTGGACGTACCGGCTTGACCTCTCTCTCCACTGCAGCCATGTTCCTGCTGGCTCTGTTTCTGGCTCCTCTTTTTCTGATGGTTCCCGCAGCAGCTACCGCACCAGCTCTCATCCTGGTAGGTTTGTTCATGATTACTTCGGTAGTGAAGATCAATTTTGATAATATGACAGAAGCATTGCCAGCCTTCCTCACCATCGTGATGATGCCTTTTGCTTTCAGCATTGCCCAGGGAATTGTTTTTGGTATGTTGTCATACGTGCTGCTGAAAGCATTAAGCGGTAAATGGAAACATATATCGGCGACCATGTGGGTCATATTTGTGCTGTTCATCGTGAAAATGGTCCTCGATGGGATGAATGTAATGTAGTATCTGCCGGTCAGCATCCTCCTGCTTCTTGCTGATTATTTATTCAATTTACAGCAAGGTAGGAGGGTATTCGTTTGCTTTTTAGCGATGAATTGACTACTTTTGCGCTCTCATACAAAACATTATCAAAATTAATTCATTTTTATGGCAACAACCGCTGATTTCAGGAACGGGATGTGCATCGACCTGGATGGACAATATTACTTTATCGTTGAATTTCTCCACGTAAAACCTGGTAAAGGTGCCGCATTTGTGCGTACCAAGTTGAAAAATGTAGCCACCGGGCGCATTCTCGACAAGACCTTTAACTCGGGAGTGAAGGTGGATGAAGTTCGCATAGAACGCCGTTCTTTCCAATATCTGTATCGCGACGATATGGGATACAATTTCATGAATACCGAAACGTTCGAGCAGCTTCCCATACCAGGCGAGCAAATCGAAGGAGTGCAGTTCCTGAAAGAAGGAGATGTGGTGGAGGTGCAGATTCATGCCGAAAGTGGTACCATCCTTACTGCTGAAATGCCCACCCACGTGGTGCTGGAAATTACCTACACGGAACCGGGTATCAAAGGCGATACTGCTACCAATACGCTAAAGCCGGCAACGGTTGAAACAGGAGCGGAGGTACGCGTACCACTCTTCATCAATACAGGTGAAAAAATAAAAGTGGACACCCGCGACGGATCTTACGTGGAACGCGTTAGAGAGTGATGGGATAAAAAGTTGTTTGTCACTTCGTTATTTCTTTGTATGTTTGTTTCGTTTTATGACTGAAACGAAATATCATGAACAAGTTAAGCATCAAAGAATGGGCCGAAGAAGACCGTCCACGCGAGAAGTTACTCCTAAAGGGGGCATCGGCCCTGTCTAACTCCGAGTTGTTGGCAATTTTGATCGGCTCGGGCAATAGGGAGATGAGTGCCGTAGAGTTGGGTAAGCGTATTTTGCAGCAGGCCGGTAATGATCTCAATCAGCTGGGAAAGATGGGGGTCTCTGACCTCACCAGACAGTTCAAAGGAATTGGTCCGGCAAAGGCGATCACATTGATTGCTGCGTTGGAATTGGGAAGGAGGCGAAAGTCGATTGAAGGGAAGGTGAAGAAAAAAATAACATCGTCGCACGATGCTTATCACTTTCTCTTCCCCATTCTATCTGATCTGAACCACGAGGAGACCTGGGCTCTGTTGACTGACCGCTCCAATCAAGTGGTGACCACCATGCAGGTAAGTCGTGGTGGTATCTCCGGCACAGTGGTGGATGTCCGGTTGGTACTTAGGGAAGCGCTCAATCATTATGCCTCGGGCATCATTCTGGGACATAATCACCCTTCGGGAAACAGCCACCCAAGTCCGCAGGATACCCAGATCACGAAGAAACTGAAAGAAGCTGCTCAATGGATGGATATCTCCTTGCTCGATCACATCATCGTATGTGGTGATCATTATTTCAGTTATGCCGATGAGGGTATCATCTGAGGGGAGTAAACAATATCCCGAAAAATCGGTTTAATAAGAAAAGCGGATTATGAACGAGGAATTACAAGCATTACAAGATAAAATAGTGGTCATGCTTCGCACCGTGTATGACCCCGAAATACCGGTCAATATCTACGACCTGGGGATGATTTACGATGTGGACATCGATGACCATAACAATGTAGCTATCGAGATGACCTTTACATCGCCCAGTTGTCCCGCTGCTGACTTCATCCTGATGGATGTGCAGCTTAAGGTGGAGTCGATACCCGAGGTGAATAGCCTGGATATCAACCTTACTTTCGATCCTCCCTGGGATCGTTCCATGATGAGTGAAGAGGCCTTGCTGGAGCTGGGAATGATGTAATTTGCCAGTGACTTCAGTGAAGAGTATGACCGTGAACAAGAAATTTTATTTTCTCTCCGATGCCCATCTGGGTTCTGTATCGCATATCAGTTCCCTTGACGCAGAGCGTAAATTGTGTCGGTGGCTCGACGCTGTGAAACAGGATGCGGCAGCGATTTATCTCCTGGGCGATATCTTCGATTACTGGTTCGAATACAAACATGTGGTGCCGAAAGGTTTCACTCGTTTGCTGGGCAAACTGGCTGAGGTGACCGATGCCGGAGTGGAAGTTCATTTTTTTATCGGGAACCACGATATATGGCTCACCGATTACCTTACGAAAGAATGTGGAATGATTCTTCATTTCGGACCACTGACGACCGACATTCAAGGGAAGAAATTTTTTCTGGCGCATGGAGATGGGCTGGGCGATGAATCGCGTTCGTTCCAACTACTGCGGAAAATGTTTCACAGCCAATTTCTGAGAAAATGCTTCTCCGCCATCCACCCCAGGTGGACCGTACCGCTGGCACATGTCTGGTCGAACAGCAGCCGCGAGAGCGGTGGTGTGCAAGAGTATCTGGGTGAAGATCGCGAATACCTGATCCGTTTTGCGAAAGAAAAGCTGACCGTGGCTCCCGATATCAACTATTTTGTTTTTGGTCATCGCCATATTTTACTGAATCTTCCCATCGCAGAGCAGAGTCATGTTGTCATGTTAGGTGATTGGATCACCTTCTTCTCTTATGCTGTTTTTGACGGAGAAACCATGAAGCTGGAGCAATTTGAATTCTGAAGACAGAGAAGAGATTGACTACGCCTTGTGAGATTCCGTGATGCAACATCCCCACAAACGAAAATATACCTGTAGGATTACACCAGTTTCCTGAAAAAGTCCCAGATGACAATTCCTGCTGTCACCGACACATTCAGGGAATGTTTGGTGCCATATTGGGGAATTTCTATGCAGCCGTCGGCAGCATCTACGATGGCTTGTTGTACTCCATGTACCTCATGACCGAAGATGACGGCATATTTTTTCTCTTTCTCCAAAGTGATCGTTTCCAATGAAATGCTGTTTTCAGCCTGTTCAATGGAAAAAACAGTGTAACCGTCTTTTTTCAATGTCTGCAGTGCTTCCTGGGTCTCCTCGAAATAACGCCAGCTGACCGCATCCTCTGCCCCAAGGGCTGTTTTATGAATCTCCACATTGGGTGGCGTGGCGGTGATGCCACAGAGCAGAATCTCTGTTACACGGAAGGCGTCGCTTGTCCGGAAGACCGATCCGATATTATGCTGGCTGCGTACATTGTCAAGCACCACCACCAGTGGAATCTTCGCGGCTTCCTGGTATGCTTCCACACTCAGACGGTTTAGCTCTTCAAGCTTCAGTTTTCTTCGTTTCATATTTTTAGCGGTCAGTTCTCAGCTTTTGGAATGAGACCTTTTTATCTTGTTCAGTTTTGTTTAATCTTCCTCTGGTTATTTCACTATCGCCCGTATCAGAAACCAAATGTGATGCAGCAAGGTAGATAGTTGTCCGTAATGTTTTACCATGATGCGATAACGCTCTTTCAAAGAAGCTTTCCGGTTAGCGGTAGTCATTCCCTCATGGAGATAGTTGATAAGAGTGAGGTGGGTGTTGTGCAGGTTCTTAGATTTCTTCATCATGCGGATGCACCAGTCGAAATCGGATGAATAACGGTAGGAGAGATCGTACGGTTCAAAAAGTTCCTTTTTTACAATAAATGCTTGGTGACATACCAGCATTCCCTGTTTGAAACTTTTCCAGGATAGTTTCTCCGGTGCGCGCAGTCTGCGCATATGGAGAAAAAAACCTTTCTCATTCACGATGGCTGTTTCGCCGTACAAGATGTCGGGTGATTCTCCGTCGTCTATGGTACGCATCATCTTCTCTACAGTGTCGGACGCGAAAAAGGTATCCCCCGCATTCAGGAAGCAGAGATAGTCTCCAGAAGATCTTGTGAAAGCTTTGTTCATCGCATCGTAGAGTCCCTTGTCCGGTTCGCTTACCCAATTTAGTTTTTCATTTTCATATTGTTGAATCAGCTCCACGGTGTTGTCTCTTGAATTCCCGTCGGCGATCACGTGTTCAATATAAGGGTAAGATTGTCCCTGGACGCTTTGCAATGTACGTTCCAGTGTGTGTTGTGCATTGTAAGTGACAGTGATGACCGATAGTTTCTTCATGATCTCGAGTAAATATCCTTATATTGCATTGCAATAGATTCCTGCGCGTATTCCTGTAATACTTTCTCTCGTGCGTTGGCCGACAGCGTCTCAGTGTCGGCTTGGTACAAAGTCCATAAGATCCCATTTGCCAGGTCTTCTGCATCTTTGTATTTTACCAGGTATCCATTTTTTTTATGTGAGATCATCTCTGGAATACCGCCTATGTTAAATCCCACACACGGTGTGCCGCATGCCATTGCCTCCATGAGCGTGTTGGGTAGATTTTCCTGTAACGAAGGGGTTACAAACAGGTCGGCGGCATTATACACTTCAGCCATTCTGTCTGACGGAACAAAGCCCATGCTGTGCGCGGGCAAATTAAGTTTCTCCGCCAACTCTTCACCGTGGGTGCCGGCTATAAGGTACACGATGTTGTTGGGATGTTTGGTGATAAGTCGGGAGGCTTCCAGCAGATAGTCGATTCCCTTTCTGGGATCGGATGCTTTTACGGCTGCAAACAACACAATCTTGCGATCTTCTGGTAGGTTGAGTTGCTTGCGCACAGCCGACTTATCCTGGGGGTGATACAGTTCTGTATTAATGGGATTAGGGATGGATACCACCCTATGCCCTTTTGTAAGCGGACTTTTGAGTGCCAGTTCCTTGAGCCAGTTACTGCAGGCCACAAAGGTGATCGCTCCTTTTTTATAGGCAGCTTGTTTTTTTACGAATAGGCGATGTGAGAGATCATCCGGTGAGTTTGTTACCAGATAGGGACAGTTGCCGCATGATTGCAGGTAGTTTCTGCAAGTTCCTGCGTGGTGACAGATTCCGGTAAAGGACCACATGTCGTGCATTGTCCAGACTACTTTCTTGCCGGAGGAGAGAATCTTCCCCACTTCATCGACCGATAACATTCCCTGGTTGATCCAATGAAGATGAACCACGTCGGCTTCCTTGAAAATGGGCAGTCCCGTAATAGAATGACCGGTATTGGCAATCGAGATGTCGAACAGGTTTTTTTTTGAAAACCTGTTTTGTAAGAAGATATTCCCCCGTTCCCAATAAAAATAAAACCTGTTTAACTGTTTGGCCCCTGCAGGCACCACATGGTCGTCGGCCGACTGCTTGTCCCGGACAATCATTGTTACATTATCCCCGCAGGAGCGCAGCGCATGCATCAGCCTGAATGCTGCCACAGCGGCTCCGCCGTAAATGTCAGATGTACTTACAATGAGAATGTTCATGTGGTTATTTTTGTAAATGCATCCAGGTAACGATCACTAACGCTTTCCAGGTTGATTTTCTCCTTGATCACACGGAAAGAAGCATTTCCCATTTTCTCTCTCAATAGGGGGTCTCTGAGCAGCAGGCTTATTTTGTCAGAAAGATCCGCTGCGTTGTTTTCCTGAAAGAAAAAGCCGTTTACGTTGTGGAAGACCAGATCCCGTTCGGTGCCGTCGCACACAGAGCAAATTACGGGCAGGGAGTAGGTCATTGCATCGTTGATGGATAACCCACCCATACCGGCTAGCACGTAGATGGATGAGGCGCTCATATAGGCGCCGATTGTTTTTGGGTCGTAAATGCTGCCGGTAAAAAGGACCTTTGGATCAATATTCAGCTCCTTTGTTTGTTTTACGAGGGCCTCCCTTTCGGGACCGTCGCCCACAATCAATAACTCTGCATCGGGAAACTCTGTCAGCACTTTTGAGAAAGCTTCGATGAGCAAATCGACCCGTTTCCATTTGACCAGTCGCCCCACATGGATAATCCTGCGGCAGTTTGCAGGAAGGATGGGCGGCTCTTGAAGTAGTCGTTGTTTTTCGCACAACAGGGCTTCACTGTCACCGGTATTGTAGGTGACGAAAACACGCTCTTCACGAATGCCGTAGGTGGGCATGAGGGTTTTTCCCAGCGAGGAATAGGCCAGAGCCCCGTCAGCCCTTTTATAGCAATATCTTCTTATCTGCATGATGCCCCATTGTTTGAGGTGAAAGAGAAACCCTTTGCTTAAAAGCTTCATCTCCTCGTTGTACATCGCGTTCTTCCTGAAGTATGCTACAGCCTTGCCATAGGGAGGTACCTGAAAGGGTATCTCCCGGATTACAAATCGTACGTTATTTTTTCGGAGCGCCTTTCTGAGCGAAGGATACCAGAAAAATTGAATGAAATAGGGCCATCCTGCCACGAAGATGTCTGGTTTTACTGCTTCGACTATTCGAGGCAGAGCAGGGATGCCATTTTTTCCAAATGCTGTTTTTTTTTCATCGCTTTCGATGATTTTGTATCTTGCCTGTTGTCCCTCAATTACCTGTACCCCTTCACCCAATGAACTGCTTTTCCCAGTGGGAATCACCGTGATTACTTCCACTCCTTTTCTCGCAAGCTTCTGCAACAAAGCGTCCATATAGAGTGGAATGCCGCTGAAAACAAACAATACTTTCATTTCGCTGCAAGGGAGATTAAAAATCTGTTTTAGCCGATAATATGTTTCTCTCCAAAACGTGCAAGGTCACGTCGCGGCCTACTTCAATTCCTTTCAGTAAAAGTTGATCCCTTGTTGTTCTGTAAGCCAGTTCTGGCCTGTTATTGTCGCCACTCAAATGACACAGCCAGATGTTGCGCAGATTGGAGGTAAAATTATTTGCCAGAAACTCAGCCGTCTGTCGGTTGCTCAGGTGTCCGGTGCCGGAGGTAATTCTGCGCTTGAGGTAGTAGGGATAACGACCATTTTCCAACATATCCTCGTCGTAATTGCTCTCGATGATCAGATGGTTGGCCTTGCAGATATAGTAAGCTACTTCATCGGTGATGGCACCCACATCGGTAGCCAGTGTCATCTTATGCCCGTCAAATTCGAAGAAATAACCTGCATTGTCGTTGCTGTCATGGGGAACATTAAAAGCCGTGATTCTGAAATCCTCGATCTCGAAAGGTTTCCCTTTTTCAATATACTTTGCGGAACCGTTGAGGTTGTTATAGATCATGGGGCAATTGGCAATTCCACGGTGCACCTCTCGGGTAGCATAGACTGGGATGTGCATCTTCTCGCCCAGATAGCCGGCCGATTTGATATGGTCATAATGATCGTGTGTGATCAGGATGGCCATGATAGAAGAAAGCTCGATCCCGTATTCAGCCAGTCGTTTTCTGATTACACGCGGCCCAAGGCCTGCGTCGATGAGGATGCCGTAGTGCGCGTTTCCCATATAGTAACAGTTGCCACAACTGCCGCTACTGAGGCTGAAGAATGAGATTCGGTCTGCCGGGAAAAGTTTGTATTGCATAGTGAATGCAAAGATAATAAGTTTTTGAGAACAATCTTTTAAAACAATTGTCCCGACAAACGCTCCCATGTTTGGTTGTACGCACCTATCATCTCCTTCACCACTTCCGCTGCTGGAATCACCTGCTTGATATGTGATGCAATCTGCCCGATTTCCAGTTCACCTTCGGTGAGGTCGCCCTCAAAAATACCACGCCTGGAGCGACCCCGTCCCAACAGCGTCCGCAATTCTTCGGCCGTGGCCCCCCCGTCTTCCAGCTCCTGCACCTGTTGGTAGAACTCGTTCTTGATCATCCGCGTGGGACTCACTTTTTTGAGTGAAAGCTGCGTATCACCCTCATTCAGTGAGAGACATCGCTGTTTGAAGCTATCGCTGGCAGAGCTTTCCTCGGTCAATGCAAATCGGGTCCCCACCTGTACTGCTTCGGCACCCAGCGCAAACATGGCTGCCATAGCTTCGCCAGTAGCAATGCCGCCGGCTGCAATAAGCGGCAGCGCCACTGCCTGCCGCACCTGTGGAATGAGTGTGAGGGTGGTGGTCTCCTCACGTCCGTTGTGTCCACCTGCCTCAAATCCTTCCGCTACGATAGCGTCGACACCTGCTTCGGCAGCTTTCTGGGCAAATTTAGAACTAGAAACCACATGCGCGACCAGGATGTTGTGTTCTTTTAATTGGCTGGTCCATGTTTTGGGATTTCCGGCAGAAGTAAAGACGATGGGTACTTTCTCCGCCATCACAATCTGCATGATCTCCTCAATCTGTGGATACATGAGGGGTATATTTACGCCAAAAGGTTTGTCGGTAGCAGCCTTACATTTCTGTATATGCTCCTGCAGTCTTTCGGGATGCATTGATCCGGCTCCTATAAGTCCCAGCCCTCCTGCGTTGCTTACCGCCGATGCCAATCGCCAGCCGCTGCACCAGACCATCCCTGCCTGTATTATCGGGTAGCGGATCCCGAAAAGTGTTGTAATCCTGTTTTTGTGCATTGTTTCAATTTTGTGCAAAGATAACATTATCTCCATTTTTTACCATCCGATCTGCAGTTTAGATTTTTTTTAGTAGCTTTGCACATCGTTGCCCGTTGTCTCTACAAAAGGGTTGAACAGTTGAACGGTAATTTCAAAATTGATATATCCCAGACATTATGAATGTCCTTCTACTTGGCTCCGGTGGCCGTGAACATGCCATGGCATGGAAGATACGCAAAAGTAGCTATCTGAATAATCTGTACATTGCTCCTGGTAATGCCGGCACTGCTTTGCTGGGAACAAACGTTCCCATCGGCGTGACCGATTTTGAAGCGATCAAACAGTTTTCACTCAACCACGATATTGACATGGTGGTGGTAGGACCCGAAGATCCGCTGGTTAATGGTGTGTATGATTTTTTTCACAAGGATGAAGATATTTGTCACATCGCTGTGATAGGGCCCTCGCAAAAAGGAGCACAACTGGAAGGGAGCAAGGATTTTGCCAAGCAGTTCATGCAACGTCATCATATTCCCACGGCACGCTACAAGAGTATTACACTCGATAACATTGCGGAAGGAAACGAATTCCTCGATACCCTTCCTTCACCCTATGTCTTGAAGGCCGATGGTCTGGCTGCCGGTAAGGGAGTGCTCATTCTCCATCATCTGGATGAAGCCAAACGTATGCTGTGGGAGATGCTGCAGGGTAAGTTCGGCGAAGCCAGCAGGAAGGTGGTAATCGAAGAGTTTTTATCGGGAATTGAATGTTCGGTTTTTGTGCTGACAGATGGCCTCTCCTATAAGATACTTCCTGTAGCGAAAGATTATAAAAGGGTTGGCGAGCAGGATAGCGGATTGAATACAGGCGGAATGGGAGCAGTATCTCCAGTTCCTTTTGCCGATGATATTTTCATGGAAAAGGTGCGTACACGAATCGTGGAGCCAACCGTGAAAGGACTGCAGGATGAAGGAATTGATTACAAAGGATTCATTTTCCTGGGTTTGATCAATGTAGAGGGTGAGCCCAAAGTAATTGAATATAACGTGCGCATGGGAGATCCTGAAACCGAGGTCGTACTGCCGCGAATTAAATCAGATTTGCTGGAGTTGTTCATTGGCGTAGCTACGGAGACACTCGGTGAGCGTTTGCTGGAGATCGATGATCGTTATGCAACTACAGTTGTAATGGTGTCTGGTGGTTATCCCGAAGCATATGAAAAAGGGAAACAGATTGAAGGACTCCAAAACGTGGAAGATAGCCTTGTCTTTCATGCGTGTACCGAAAACCGACTTCAGGAGGTGGTTACTTCGGGTGGGCGTGTGCTTGCGGTCACATCGTATGGTAAGACCATGGAGGAGGCATTGCAAACATCGTACCGCAACATTGGCAAAATATATTTCGATAAAGCCTATTATCGAAAGGATATTGGTTTCGACCTCCACATCCGCTAAAGGCGGTTTTAGTCATGCATGCTGTTGTCAGATATTTCAAAACCTATCTAATTGAGGGACGTTTTGTCTCGCTGATAGTCTCCCTGGTTGTCCTGGCTATGCGTGCTCTTCTCTTTTTCAGGGATGATAGTATCCCGGTTGTGTACAGCGATACCGGATACCTGTGGCATTATGTGGCTCCCTTTTTTTCTGATCCCTTGATCTCTCTCTTAGCATCTACGCTGTCGGTTTTTCTGATTGCCTCCCTTATTTCTGTTTTGAACAGCCGATTTACTTTGCTCCGCTCACGTTCTGCACTTCCCTTTGTGGTGCCGCTTTTTCTGCTTAGCCTACATCCCTGTTTTCTGGTGATGACGGCCGATTATGTAGCCCTCCTTTTTATCCTGATAGCCTTTTTCCCCTTGTTGCGATCGTATCAATCGCCCGACGCATCCCTTTATTCCTTTCGCTCCGGCATATTGATCGGCGTAGCTTCGCTGTTTCAGATTTATGCACTGGCGTTGCTTCCTCTATGGTGGCAAGGTGAGCGTTCGATGCGCGGCCCGCAGTTCCGCTCATTCTTGTCTTCCTTGTTTGGCTTGTGTCTCCTCTATCTCTCTCTCTTTTCTATCTTTTTCCTTCAGGACGACCTTCCGGCATTCGTGGAGCCGTTTCTGCATTTTGTCTCTTTCTCTTTGCCACTGCTGCCCGATTACTCGTGGATGGAGTGGGGTATGGTCGTGCTGATAGGACTTTTTTTTATTTCGAACATGGTACTTAGCATTAGAACCTATTCGCGTGACAAAGTGCTGACCCTGAATTTTATGCAATTTTTGACTTTCCTGGTTCTATTCCTGCTACTCCTTCAGATATGTTATTGGCAGGAGACACTTTTTTTTCTCACGCTCAGTATTGCATTGATATCCTACATGAATGCTTACTTTTATACAAGAACCCAATCTTCAGCCTTTATCTATCTGGCATTTTGGATTGGGTTGATCAGCTGCTCTTTTTACTTATCACATTTTTTTCTTATTTGAATTTACTTCGCTAAACAATCTCTTCCCGTTGCTTGTTTATTGTGTAAGTCCCTTTGATTATCAGGGAAATAATTAACCTGGTGTGAGGGGTACGCACAAGAGAAAGGAGGATAATAATGAAGAAACATAGATTTTCTGGCGTGCTGTTGTGCTGCTTTATCGCCTTGATTTTACCGGCTTGCGGAACTGCCCGCTCTGCGGCGGAAAAAGCACAGCTTGCGCACGAAATAGAGCAGGCTGTGGAGTTGTCCGATTTTACATTCAAAGCCACCTATGCCCATCCTACCGGCTACCGATCGGTTTACCTTTCGCCCTATTACGAAGTAAAAATATTACCCGACACCGTGAAGGCCTATTTACCCTATTATGGCCGGGCTTATCGGGCACCGATGGATCCGCGGGAAGGAGGATTTAATTTCAACAGCACCGAGTTCACGTATCAATCTTCTCCGGGTAAACAAAAAGAAAGCTGGACAGCCGTCGTAACGATACTTGATCAGGACAGGCCGGTAACTTTTCATTTCGAAATCTGGGGAAATGGTACCGCCAGCTTGCAAGTAAATGATTTCAACAGGCAGGCAATTTCTTTTCAGGGAGTCGTTGAAATTACTGCAAAGGAATAAATACAAAAAATCCACCTGGGTGGAGGTGGATTTTTTGAGCGGGTTATAATTTTTCTTTGAGATGGACGGGTAAGTAGAAAGTATCGTTTTTATCGATATAAACGATGACCGATCCCAGATCGAATGATTTTCCGTTGAGTTTAGCAACGGAGGAGAAGGCTTTAATCTCCAGCGTATTTCTCCCTTTTTTTACCTTAAGTACCGGAAAATCGGGATCCTGCTTATCGATTGAATAGTTCATGCCGGCAAAAACATCCTGGTGTTTCGCAAATATACTATCTGACAGATCCTGCAGAGAGATTTCCAATCCGGCCACTTTTTGCAGATATTCGTTTACACCTCGGTTGGTGACATTCCCTTTGAGTATATCACCCTGGGGGTGATACGAAGCCAGAAGCACTTCTTCACCAGTGTGGCTACCGGTGGTGAAACCGAAGCAGGTGCGTGCATTCAATATTTTCACGATGTTGTGTGCCAGATTCTCGCTGGTGCCCACCTGGGTATAGTCACCTTCCTTGTAGTTTTTGGAGGAAAGCAACGTTTGCATCTCCTCGTCGGTGATCTCTACATCTGTGTATTCCTTGAAAACCGATTTAATCTCATCGGGCTTGGTGTTTACAAGAATCGATTCCAGTCCGGAAGCACTTATTTTGTAGTTAGACACAGCGCCAAATAAGTCCTCCAGGCTGAGCGAACTTGAGCCTGAACAATTGCGGGAGCCAATGGAAAGGCCACCAGTGGCATGGTCAGAGAGAATCACTACAGCAGTATTCCCGTCGTTTTGGGCAAAGTCCATTACTTTTCCCACTGCCTCATCGAAAGCCAGAAACTCGTGAATGACGGCGGCAGCATCGTTGGCATGAGCTGCCCAGTCCACGTGACTCCCTTCCACCATCAGAAAGAAGCCATTCTCTTTTTTTGAGAGGAGCTGCAGCGCCTTATCGGTCATCTCTGCCAGGGAGGGAGCTTTCTCCGGATTCCGGTCTAAATCGTACGTCATGGCTCCATCGCCAAATAGCGCCCAAACTTTCCCTTCACCCTCATAATTCAGGAGCGCATTCCGATCGTTGCTGAAGAGGGTGGTGCCGTTTTGATTGAAATGTTGCCTGATGTCATCGGTAAGGATGCCGTTGCCGCCACCGAACATCACATCCAGGTTTTGATATGCCATTTGGGGTGCCAGTGCTTTGTAGTTGCTTCTTTTATAATGATGGGCAGAGAAATCGGCTGGTGTAGCGTGGGGAAACTCACAGGTGACCACCAATCCCACGGCTTTTTGTTTCTCAATCTTCATCGCTTCCAGAATGGTAGCCGCAGGCTGCCAGGTACGGGCTCCGTCTACCGCAAAGATATCATTCTCCGATACTTGGGGATGGATGGCTACATTTCCGGGTTGCTGCAAGACACCTGTTGCGTAGGCTGATCCCGCGGGAGCAGAATCACCGATCGGTGCATTGGAGGAATGTGTGGTTACGGTACCGGTGAGGTAGGGATCCACTTGCAGTCTTTCACCCATCTTGTTGTAATGTTTAAACCAGCGGGCAGCGGAGTAGACGCCGAGGGTAGTCCCGTCGGGGATCATGACGATGACATTTTTCACCGACTTTATTTCCTGCGCAAATAGGATTGCAGGAAGAAGGAGCAATAACAGGAATATATTAATTTTCTTCATTTGAAAAATGATTTTTTGATGTATGTCACGCAAAGTTACAAAATAGTTGTTACGTTTTTATAAAGATTGAGCAAAAGGATATTATTATCATTTTCTACAGGTTAGGAAAGTGCCTCTTTTTCCTTATATTTGTACTTCATAAAAATATGGAAGAGCGCATGAGTAATAGCAAACCCCTGATATTGATCACCAACGACGATGGTTATCATGCAAAGGGTATCGTATCGCTTACCGAAGCGATGAAAGGTTTGGGAGAAATAGTTGTGTTTGCCCCCGATTCACCCCGCTCGGGTATGTCAAATGCCATATCCACGTCAAACCCATTGCGGGCAAGATTGATTCATCAGGAGGAAGGATTGACATTATATATCTGTAACGGAACGCCTGTGGATTGTGTGAAGCTGGCATTGAATGAATTTGTGGATCGGAAACCCGATCTACTTGTTTCCGGAATAAATCATGGATCCAATGCTGGAATCAGCGTACTCTATTCGGGTACCATGGGGGCAGCCATCGAAGGGTGCGTGTTTGAGGTGCCCTCGATCGGTTTCTCACTATGCGATTTCATGCCCGACGCAGACTTCACGGCTACAACCGAAGTGGCGCGTTCTCTGGCAATAAAGGTGCTTGAGGAAGGTCTTCCCAAAGGAGTTTGTTTGAATGTAAATGTACCTGTGGGAAAGATCAAAGGGGTGAAGGTTACCACGCAGACACAGGGAAAATGGGTGAACGAATACCATCGGTCGAAGGATGGAGCGGGTAGGGATGTTTTCTGGATGACCGGTAATTTTGAGAACTGGGAAGAGGAAAATGAGAACAACGATGAGTGGGCTCTCGCCAACGGATATGCAGCCATTGTGCCGGTAAAGATTGACATGACGGCCTATGATTTCGTGCCGGAGCTGCAAAAATGGGAGATCTAAACAGAAGTAGATTGACTACTTGCCACGGCCTGGTAATCTTTCATCAGTAAATCAGTAATCAAATGAAGTACTATCTTGTAGTAGGTGAGGCGTCGGGCGATTTGCATGCATCCAACCTGATGCAATCGCTCAAAGCATTGGACAAAGAAGCCGATTTTCGTTTCTTTGGGGGAGACTTGATGCTATCGAAAGGTGGTACACTGGTAAAGCATTACCGGGATATGGCCTACATGGGAATTATGCCCGTATTGTTGCATGCCCGCACGATTTTGAGGAACCTCGATCTATGTAAACAGGATATTGCTGCCTACGCGCCCGATGTGGTGATACTGGTAGATTATCCTGGATTTAACCTCAAAGTGGCAAAGTATGTGAAGAGCAAGCTGCATATCCCGGTCCATTATTACATCTCTCCCAAGGTGTGGGCCTGGAAAGAGTATCGCGTGAAATCATTCAAGAAATATGTAGACGAGATGCTCTGTATTCTTCCCTTCGAAGTGGCTTTTTTCAAAAAACACGCGTATGCAGTGCACTATGTGGGTAACCCTACCGTGGATGCCATCACCAACAGGGATTTCAAGGAGGAGTCCTTCGATGCGTTTGTCCATGCCCATCAGCTTGAGGACAAACCCATCATTGCGCTCCTGGCAGGGAGCAGGAAGCAGGAGATTGCCAACAACATGCCTGCCATGCTGGAGGCAGTGAAAGGTTTCACCGAAGGATATCAGATTGTGGTGGCTGGGGCACCAGGAATTGACCCCCGGTTCTACAAGCAATATGAACAGGCATTTCCCCCGGTGAGGGTGCTATTTGATCGTACCTATCGAATTTTAGCTCAAGCTGATGCCGCACTGGTTACATCGGGTACGGCCACACTCGAGACTGCATTGCTGAATGTGCCGCAGGTGGTATGTTATCGTACACCGATGCCCCAACTTACCTGGTGGGGTTTCAAACATATTTTGCATACTCCCTTTATTTCGTTGGTGAATCTTGTTTGCGGCAAGGAGGTTGTGAAAGAACTTTTCGCCAAACTGTTCACGGTCGACAACATCAGAACTGAACTCAAACAGTTACTCCATGTACAGAGTTACCGGCAAAATATGCTTGACAATTACGAGGAAATGCAACAACAACTGGGTGAGTCCGGTGCCTCTGATAGAGCTGCTGCAATCATTTACCACCGCCTTCCATCCTGATTTGGGTATCATTTGTATTGACTACCGAAAGTTAGTCCGGGCAAGTGGCATTGCCTTCTTTCACTGTACACGAAAAAATTATCTCCGGTCGTGTTTTTTTCTCTCTCTTTTTTGTTTTCTTTGTGTAGATAATAAAAAATAAAAAAATGAAAATCGGTATTCTCAGTTCAGGCGGGGACGCTCCCGGTATTAACGCGACCATCAGGGGCGTGGGAAAGACAGCCATCAACAACTATGGCATGCAAGTAATTGGCATACAGAATGGTTTTTCCGGGTTGCTGTACAAAGATGTGGTAGAACTTTCCGACCCTTCTTTGTCGGGCATACTGAACCTGGGTGGTACGATTTTGGGTACCGCGCGGGAGAAGGTGTTTCGCAAGATGATCACTTCTCCCGATGAGAAGGATCGTGAACAGATTAAAGCTGCTTATCATGAGTTGGAACTCGATTGCCTTGTTTGCATCGGTGGTAATGGTACACAACGCACGACAGGCATGCTATCGGAATTGGGACTCAATGTGATTGGTATTCCCAAAACCATAGACAACGATGTGTACGGTACGGACATCACCTTTGGATTCGATACTGCTGTGAATATCGCGACCGAAGCCATTGACAGACTCCATTCTACGGCAAGTTCACACCGCCGGGTGATGGTAATTGAACTGATGGGTCACCATGCAGGATGGATCACGCTCTATGCGGGGATGGCCGGAGGTGCTGACATCATCCTTATTCCCGAGTTGGGCTATAACATGAAGGTGGTGATTGACAAGATTCATAAACGAATGGAAATGGGGAAGGCTTATTCCATTGTGGCCGTAGCAGAAGGTGTGGAAGTGCCAACACGGGAAAGGCCGGCCTCATACTTTGCCAGGGAAATAGAGGCTCAGACAGGATTTGAAACGCGTGAGACGGTATTGGGATATATCCAGCGTGGGGGATCGCCTTCTCCCTATGACCGCATCTTGGGAACATTACTGGGTGGACATGCTGCACAGTTAATTCACGAAGGGAAGTTTGGTAGAATGGTGGCGCGCCTGGGAAATGCAATTTCCGACGTACCCTTGTCGGAAGTAGCCGGCAAGCTGCGTTTGGTTACAGCTGAAAGCAACCTCGTGCAACAGGGAAAGAAAATGGGTATTTCTTTTGGGGTATGGTAAAAAGAAAAGCGGCTGTGTGATCAGGATTCTGTCATGATCTCATTGTCCCCTTCGGGAAAGGATGTTCTCTCCGTTTGATTGTCCGGTGATGGTTGGCTTGCGTTGGCTGCTTGGGCAATTTCCTCCTGGAGGTCGTCGCTTTCCCTGAGTTTTCTGATCGCTACCTTCGCGGCCATCTGATGAGATTCCTTCTTTGAGTACCCTTTGCCAGATCCGATTTCCACACCACCTACTCTGACGCAAGAACTGAAAACGGGATTGTTTTGTGTATCGTAAGAAGCTTCCGTTACCTCAAAAAATACATCCACCTTGTTCTTTTGTCCCCATTCTATGAGGCGCGATTTGAAATCGACCTCACTTTTAAGGACGGTCTCAATGTTCAAATGTTGCTTGATGAGCGTTTCGTACACGAACTTCTTGGCTACCCGATAGCCCTGGTCGAGGTAGATGGCACCGATCAATGCTTCCAGTGCGTCGCCGTAAATGTTGGTATTGTGTGCCAGGTTGCGCGTCGACGAAATGATGAGCTTGTCGAGACCCAGTTCAACGGCTAGTTTGTTGAGCGTCTCTCTCTGTACAATACGCGAGCGTGTACTGGTCAGAAATCCCTCCTTTTTGTGCTCAAATTTTTTGTAAAGGATATCGGCGACGATGGCATCAAGAATTGCATCGCCCAGAAATTCAAGACGTTCATTGTTTACCCACCTCCCTTTCTTCGATCGTGTTGACGAAGAACGGTGCGTCATGGCTTCTCTATAGAGATCTATCCAGTCGGGATAGAATCCCAGTACGTTGTAAAACGAAAGATAAGGCTCTTTCCCTTTATGCGGAAGAGCCTTGATCCTTTTTACGAATCTTCTTAACACACTACTTG
>ENA-UOOR01000905-UOOR01000905.1-fermentation-metagenome-genome-assembly--contig:-NODE-905-length-38075-cov-4.963046_pt1 | contig 38075 bp, 28 predicted proteins | sample MGYA00245780_ERZ724029 | MGnify/ENA primary metagenome ERZ724029 (study PRJEB28704, sample SAMN03018315) | fermentation metagenome | biome: anthropogenic terrestrial biome; feature: soil; material... | reverse complement strand
TTACTATTATTGGTTTTATCAGCCCTTGTTAGCCGGCTCATAAAAAATTGGCAAAAAATATGCACTGCCTCCGTTAAGAAAAACACTGCCCGCCGTAATGGTGGGCAGTGATATTTCTATCAGCGCTGCCAGCGCTCTTAAAGCTTTGCAAAACAATCCATTAAATCTTTGCGAAATCGTTCATGGTTCCTTTTAAAGCTTCATAGATCTCCAGATATTTTTCAAAATACTTATCGTAAAGTTCTTTGTTCCCGGTACTGGGCACAACGGGATCTTCAAAGGACAGCCAATCCTTTATCTTTTCAAAATCCTTGATGGCACCAACGCCGACTGCTGCCAGGAAAGCATCCCCGTATGCCGCTTCTCCACCGCCCACTACGCATTTAACAGGGTATTGGGTAACATCGGCCAGAATGCTCTTCCATAACGGAGATTTGGTAGCGCCGCCAACCATTAAAAGCTCGCCATCCAACTTCATGCCTGTTTCAGCGCCGGAACTGATGCAATGGCGGAGTGCATAGGACACCGCTTCCATCAGAGCATTGAAAATATGGGCCTTGGTATGATAGAGGGTCAAGCCGTAAATATTGGCTCTGGCATTAACATTCCATATGGGCGCCCGCTCTCCCATGAAATAGGGCAGGATAACAAGGCCGTCGGAGCCTGCCGGAATTTTGGCCGCCTCCTTATCAAGCAGTGCATATGCATCAACGTCAAGCAAATTGCCCATGGCCTTTTCAAGGTGGCCAAACTCGTCGCGGAACCATTTAATAACCGCGCCGCATGTAGCCGCTCCTGCAAAAGAGTATACCTTTTCTTTTGAATTGGCCACATGGGGCATGCTGATAAGCTGCTTGCTGAGCCTTTGTCCGTCATGAATAAATCCCCAGCACATGGAGGTTCCCATCATCGCGACATGGTTGCCTTCATCGAAAGCGCCCGCGCTTAAGGTAGAAACCGCGGCGTCGACCCCGCCGGCGCACGCAGGAGTTCCCTCCATAAGGCCTGTAAGTTTTGCGCCTTCCGCTGTGATATGCCCCACTACATCTGATGAATCAGACAGCTTTGGGAAAAAGTCTCTTGGAATCTCCATGGCATTCAAAAGCTCATCGGAGAAATCCTTTTTATGAATATCAAATATGCCGCCGATATTTCCAGCCGAGCAGTAATCCATAGAGATGCTGCCGGTCAGCTTATATGTACAATAAGCGTAGGGTGTCATAAGCCACTTTATCCTTTTCCAGGTATCGGGCTCATTGTTTTTGATCCAGAGGATTTTGGTATAGCCGTAATAGGAATCAATAAAATTTCCCGTGATATCAAAAATCCTATCTTCCCCGATATTTTTCCTGACCCATTCCACCTCTTTGGTAGCCCTCCGGTCCATCCAGATCAGGCAGGGGCGCAGTGGGTTCATATCTGCATCGCAAGGAATGCCGGAGCCGCCATACAAACCGCTGATAGTAAGGCCCTTGATTCTCTCTTTTGGAACCTGCGATTTTTCAACCGCACTTCTGATAGTCCTGCAAACCGCATCAAACCAAACATCGGGCCATTGCTCAGCCCAAAGGGGTTTCGGCGTAAGAACGTCATATTCTGCGGACGAGGACGCCACAATCTTTCCCTGAAGATCCACCAATACAGTTTTTGTACCTTGAGTGCCGATATCAGTGCCGACAAAATAAATATTTCCGTTACTCATTCAACAATCCTCCCATTATAAATTGATACCTAAATGTTTGGAGTTCATCAAAGACAATAAAACTTTACCTGTTTGTTTCAATATTCTTTCAGGCATCCGCAAAGTCTGTAGTGCTCTATGTACTTAGAATATTATAGCACAATTATCCAATTTAGCGGGCAATTGCATCTATGTGCAATAGATTTAATTTTTGTAAGCAAACTGGAATTTTATTGATTGTTCGTCTTAATTTTAGAAAAATTCCCTATAAACATAATTTCCACAATTTGTTTCCTTAAAAAAGCCGGATCTCACTTTATTTTTTCAACATTATAATATAGAATTATTTATAGTTCGACTTTATTCGACTTTATTAGAAATGGTGATTGCTTATTACGGTATTAGAAGTGCTGCGTACCGAAAAAAAATACGAAATAAACTCTTTACACTCTGTCCAAAAGCTGAAATGTGTTTTGTCGGCAGGTCTTAAAGCCGATCCCCACAACGGAGAAAATGGATATATGGTTCGCTCTCTTTACTTTGATTCTTTGTTTGATGATGATTACGCCGATAAGGAGAGCGGACTTGAGAGGAGAAAGAAAATAAGGCTGCGGATATATGATTCGGAAGCGCAAACCGCCAAACTGGAATTAAAAGAAAAAAGGGGGCAGAGCCAGTTAAAGCGTTCTCTTGCCATACCAAAAGTCCAGGCTCAAAAATTGGCCGCCGGAGATTATAATGTTCTTCGGGAAACAGACAACAAACTTGCCCGGGAAATCTTCTTCCTGATGCAGGAAGGGCTTTACCGGCCAAAAGCCATTGTGGAGTATAAAAGGCTGGCATATACCCTTGCGGAAAACGATACCCGCATTACCATTGACAGCCGTCTTTCCGCAACAGAGGCAAGCTTTGATCTGTTCTCAAAAAATTTATACCTTTACCCTATTATGCAGGGTATTGTACTGGAAGTGAAGTATAACCGCTTTTTACTGGACTATGTCAAAGATCTGGTAAATTTTATCAATAAAGAAGAAACTTCTGTGAGCAAGTATATACTCGCAAGAAAAATCAGCCGTTATTAGCAGGGAGAAAGAATGAAAGAAGCTTTATTAAACTATTTTTACAACCAGACAGGCGATCTGGCCATACAGGATATGTTATTGAATTATGCAGCGGCATTGGTTCTGGGCGTGATCATTTTTATATCATACCGGTATTCCCATTCCGGAGCTGTTTACAGCGCAAGATTCAATGTATCCCTTGTGATGCTGACCATTGTCACCACCCTTGTCATGAACGTAATCGGCAATAATGTGGCCTTATCTTTGGGAATGGTGGGCGCGTTGTCCATTATCCGTTTCAGAACGGCTATCAAGGATCCCAGGGATGCGACCTATATATTTTGGACCATAGCAGTGGGCATTTGCTGCGGTGTATCGGAATACCTCATTGCGGCAATGGGCACCGGTATTATTTTTCTGTTTCTGCTGGTATTCGGATCCGTCAAATCCAATGACCGGTATCTGCTTATTATCCATGGCGGCAGGAGCGCTGAAAGCGCCATCGAAACAGATGTTTTAAGATGTTTTGATGGAAATGCGGAAATGCGGGTGAAAAATACAACCGTTGAAAGTGTTGAATATATTTATGAGCTTTCCAAAAGGATGGTGGTAAAGGCTCAATCCCGCGGCAGCTCCATTACCGATATATTGTACAAAATCGAAGGGGTTGCGGCCGTAAACCTGGTTTGTCAGAATGAGGAAATCAGCAGATGATGGATAAGAAGCTTCATAAAAGCTACCGATATAAGGGCACTATGCTAATATTGGGACTGCTTTTGGCGGTTTTCGGCCTGTCTTTTGTCAGGGTACATGATTTAGGCCGGCGCGGGCAGTTTTCGGCGGAAGAAGTATCTGCAAATGTCGGTAATGAAAACAGAAGCTTAGCCCCTGATTTTTCCGCAGACGGCACATTTTCTTCCCATCTCCCTCTTGTGATCATCGATACTTATGGAGAACAGCCAAAGGCTGACAGTGTTTGGAGCGACGAGAAGGGCTACCGGGTCCCGGCAGACTACGACCCCTATGCCTATGGCACAATTTCGATTATAGACCGCCAGGACGGTATGAATACCCTTTCTGATGACCCTGACCTGAAATCTGACATCAAAATTAGGCTGCGCGGAAATTCTTCCCTTACCTTTGACAAAAAGCAGTATTTTATAAAGCTCGTAAACGAGGATGGGACAAAAAATGAGCAGAATGTTTTAGGAATGGGTAAGGAATGGGAATGGGTCCTGAATATATCCCAGGCCGATAAATCCCTCCTTCGCAATTATATGTGCTTAAACATCGCATCAAAGATCATGCCCTATGTTCCGGATTCCAAATTTTGCGAGGTCATTATGATAAAAGACGGCAAAAGCCAATATCAGGGTGCCTATCTGATGATGGAGAGTGTCAAGCGCGGAAAAGACCGTATAAATATAGCCAAATATGGAAGTAACTTTAAAAATAACTCGTACATACTGAGGCGGGACCGTTACGACGAAAGCGCGGTTTTATTAAATAACTACGGATCTGAAAACGGATTGACTCCCAACTTTATTGAGCTCAAATACCCCGATGCCGACCAGGTAAGTGATGCCGCCGTCAAGAACATTGAAAATGAAATAAGCGCTTTTGAAAAAGCCATCTTTTCAAAGGACATCGAGGAGTATTACACCTATTCAGACTATATCGACATGGATTCATTTATTGACTATTTTATCATCAATGAATTTTTTGGCAATTATGACTCCGGTTATCATTCGGTATATTTCTACAAAAATGGCGGCAGCAAGCTCCGTGCAGGGCCCGTATGGGATTTTGACCGGGCTATGGACAATTTCAATAATTCCGCCATGATGCTGGACAGCACGGCCATGCACGATGCGCCCTGGTTCCGTCAATTATTACGGGACAATAATTTTACCGAAGCTCTGATTAATCGTTACCATGAGCTCAGAAAAACCATTCTCTCCGAGGAATACCTATTTAGTTACATGGACGAAACCATTGAATTTTTAGGGTCTGCTCAGCAAAGAGACTGGAACCGATGGTCCTATTTTTATGAAGATGCTTCAGTAACCGATGAAAAAGATGATCCTGTTGTCAATGTGCAAACAAATTACGCCGATGAGATAGAAAAAATGAAAAAGGTCATTCATATTCACGGAACATGGCTGGATGAGAATATCGACTCTTTGTATCAATACAGCGAATTTGACGGAACATCAATAAAGTCCGGACTTTTCTATACTGCCGCCCAAGCGGTATTAGGCAATGAATCGGCCTGGCTGAGCGGCGTTGGTGCAATTCTTTTTATTGTCGTCTTTATGGTATCGGTTATCTTAATTGAAAGAAATTAAGAATTATTTGAGGGGAGTCAAAGGTATGAAAAACAGCAAAAAAACAAACCGTAAACTTCTTATGACCGCATCTATGGTTACATCCCTCATCTACATCGGCTGGAGAATATTTTTTACAATACCGGTCGGATACGGCATTATCTCCACGATTGCCGGCATAGCACTGGTTGTCTCGGAGGCCATAGGCGTACTGGAAGCATTTTCTCATTATAAAAATATGAGTACCGATAAATTTAAAGAAATGCCGGAAGTTTCTCCGGATCTCTATCCCGAGGTCGACGTTCTGATTTCCACCCATAGCGAAGCGCCGGAATTGCTTTATAAAACCGTCAACGGCTGCATCCACATGAAATATCCCGACTTAAATAAGGTTCATATTTATATTTGCGACGATAAAAACCGGCCTGAGATGAAACAGCTTGCAATGGATATGGGCGTGGGATACTTCGGCATGGCAGAAAACAAATTTGCCAAAGCGGGAAATCTGAACAATGCGCTCAGTAAAACCAATTCGCCCCTGGTTGCAACCTTTGACGCGGACATGATTCCTACCAGTAATTTTCTATTGGAAACCGTCCCCTATTTTTTCCTTCCTAAAATGATAAAAAATGAGGACGGAAGCTGGCGGTTGAGAACTGCCGGGGAGATGGACGAAAACTATAAAATCGGCTTTATTCAGACCCCTCAAAGCTTTTATAACGCCGATCTTTTTCAGTACAATCTTTTCGCCGAAAGAAATGTCCCCAATGAACAGGACTATTTCTTCCGTGAAATCAATGTGGGGCGAAATAGTACAAATTCGCCTATATACGCTGGCTCCAACACCGTTATTTCCAGAGAGGCGTTAGAAGATGCAGGCGGTATCCGGACAGACACCGTTACCGAGGATTTCGCCACGGGCATTGATATTCAGGCGAAAGGATATACCTGCTATGCCATACCAAAGGTCCTGGCCCACGGCCTTGCGCCTAATTCTTTTAAATCTCTGATCACCCAAAGACAGCGCTGGGGACGGGGCTGCATACAAACCCTGCGAAACACCAAATTCCTGTTCGGGAAACTCCCTCTGAAGGCAAAAATGAGCTATCTTGTCAGCTTCCTGTATTGGTGGACATTTTTGAGACGTTTTGTTTACATTCTGTCGCCGATTCTTTTTACAGTTTTCGGCATCATCGTGGTGGACTGCTCACTTTGGGAGCTCGCTTTGATCTGGCTGCCGTCATATTTGATTTATAACCGTTCCTTAATGATACTTTCAGGCAATATCAGAAGCCAGAAATGGAGCAATATTGTCGATACTATTATTTTTCCGTATATGATCATTCCCATTTTTGCTGAAACCTTTGGCTTCAAGCTAAATAAATTCGCTGTTACGTCCAAGGAACGGGTTGTATCGAAAAACGCCGGAATCACCTATGCCATTCCGCATATTTTACTTTCTGCAGTATCTATGGTAGGGCTTTGGAAATGTATCGCCAATATGATCGCATACCGTTCGTATGGCAGTATTATTCTAATTTACTGGCTCATTGTCAATCTTTATTTCCTTTTTATGGCCATCGTATTTATGACCGGACGGGTCAATTACCGGAGTGAGGAACGTTTTTATGCAAAGGTCGATGTGGAAATAGCTACACCCACCAATAAATTTGCCGGTGTGACTTCGGATATTTCCGAAAGAGGGCTTGCGGTTCTGCTTGAAAGGCCTGAATTTATCCCTTACGATACCGACGTCGATCTTGCCGTAAACTATCTTGACTACCATGCCGACGTAAGCGCCCGGGTCTTCCATGTCGGCCAGTCGGAAAGTGGCTGGAAATACAGCTTCAAAATCACACATATGACGGAGGAAAACAAGCGGACTTATTTCCAGATCGTATTTGACCGGGAGCATACATTGCCTAAATTCATTCATTCGGGCTTTGTAAAGGATGTAGCGGAAATCGTAAACGGGCAGATGAAGCATTCCCATGTTTCCAACCGCAAGCTCCCCAGGGTCCCTTTGAATAAGGTCATTGCCGCCCAAGACGGGAGACAGATTCGGGTAATAAACTATAATTATGAATATATATTATTGAGCGGAGTTTTCGGCGGGGAGGCTTTGACGCTGTCCTGTGGCAGTGATATTGTTATATATTGCATACCGCTTTCCTGCAAACCCATTGAAAATGCTACTCTATGCCGTATTGAAAACTGGAGGGAAGCTGCTGAAAATCCAAAGCTCAGGGAATTTTTAGTGGGGTGAGTCCTATAAGAAAAGTTTTTTTATTTTTTATCATATTGTTATTGATCGGGCTATTCATTTTTAGCGCCTTCAAAAACCAAATGGCTAAGAATGCACTCTTGGCAGATGAAAAAATCATTGGGCAGCAACAGCGGCAAATTGCCGATCTGCAGGCAGCCATCGAGGAATTGAAAAGACCCAAAAACGGCGTTCGTTACAACGGGCAGCTTTACGTAGAAGGCACCCGGCTTTTAAACCATACCGGAGATCCCATACAGCTGAGGGGCATGAGCAGTCATGGCATCATGTGGTTCCCGGAATTTACAAATTACAGAGCTGTTGCGTCAACCAGGGATCATGGCGCCAATGTCTTCAGAATAGCGATGTATACCGATCCGGAAAAGGGTTATGCAAGCTATCCCGAAGAGTCGGAAAAGGCGCTCTATATGGCATTGGAGAACACCTTGGGTGCGGACATGTACGCCATTATAGACTGGCATGTTTTAAAGGATGAAGATCCCAATCTATATGTCAGCGAAGCCATGGATTTTTTTCAGGAAGTCTCTGCAAAATATGCCCATGAGCCGGGGGTTATATATGAAATATGCAACGAACCCAATGGCAATACCACCTGGGAGGATATTAAAAATTATGCCCATCAGGTCATACCGATCATCCGCAAAAATGCGCCCAATGCCATCATCCTGGTAGGAACACCCAATCACTGCACCGATATTGAAGAAGCAGCCGATGATCCTCTTCCCTACGACAATATCCTGTATACCTACCATTTCTATACCGGGTACGATAGAGGAGGTTACAGGAAAAGTCTCTCCTATGCATTGGAAAGAAACATTCCTGTCTTTATATCGGAGTGGGGGCTAAGTTATGAAGAAAATACCAAGTCTATTGATTATGGCAAGGCCCGGGAATTTATTTCCTTTCTCAACAAAAATGGCGTCGGCTGGGTCAATTGGTCGCTCTGCAACAAGGACGAGGAGCATTCTGCCATCCATTCCACCAGCGAGAGTTTAAGCGGCTGGAGCGAAGAGGATCTGACCGAGAGCGGCCTGTTTGTTTTTGAAATGATGGCCAGGAAGGAGTAATCCCCCACTTATGATCTGCCATTTTTTACTTCTCATTTCGTGTTGGGATTTAACGTCTATTATATTATAATAGAATCGTTATAGGGAATTGCTTTGTTGCCTTTACAAATAAAGAAGAAAAGGTTTGGTGTAACATGATTTCTAAAAAATTAACAGCACTCCTACTGATTTTAGCTGTTCTTTTCGCCTCATTTCCCCTTACGGCCCGCGCAGCTGTAACTGCCGAGCCTTTTACAGATGTACCTTCATCTCATTGGTCCTACGAAACGGTACACAGATTAAGGGAACTGAACATCACTCAGGGAATCGGCAATAATAAATTCGGGCTTGGCCTTACCATTACCCGTGGTGAATTTATAACTTTTTTGGTACGGCTCATGGGCTGGGACCTGGTAAAGCCAACTAAAGGAAGCTTTCTGGACAATATGGATCCAAGTAAATTTTATTATGCGCCCATCGAAACGGCATACGCCCACGGGATCATAAAAAAAGCGGACTACAGCCGTGCAAACAGTCTGGTCACCCGGGATGAAATGGCCATCATGATTGTCCGGACTCTGGGATATGAAACGCTGGCAGGCCAATTGGACACTCTCGAAAAGCCTTTTTCAGATGTGACCCGGTATAACGGGTATATCGCCATAGGCAAGGATCTGGGTATTATAACCGGGGTGGGCAATAACAAATTTGATCCGGCAAGCAACGCCACAAGGGATCAGGCCGCAGCCATGATGGTGCGCATGTACGATAAACTAAATAAGCCCTTGGAGGAATTGCACGCATTTTATGCAATCAGTTCGGCAAGCCAGATAGATAAGTTCTCCCAACTGGACTCCGTCAGCTTCGGCTGGGCCCGCCTTGAATATGATGACGTTTCGAAACAGGTTACCATCAATACTGACGGCGGATCCAACGAATACTATATACCTACAGGATTTGCGGAGGTGCTGAATAAAGCCGAAGCAAATCAGGCTTCCCGCCAGCTGATGTTTGCTGTGAAAGATCAAAAAGTCACAGATCCTTCGACAAATAAAACCGTTCCGCTGGCCGAATATATCATCACTACACCCGAGGTTAAAAAGCAGGTGATTTCCGGCATGGCCTCCATGGTCAACCTGACTGAAAAATATGGTTTCTCTGCAAGCTTTGACGGAGTAGTCTCAGATTTTGAGGGTTTTAAAGGCAAAGCTCTGGCCGAAGCATATAACGCATTTTTGGCAGAGCTTAAGGCCGAGCTTGATAAGACCGGCAAGAAGCTTTACGTGGCTGTTCAGCCCAGAGGAAAACCGGGGCAGTCCTATTTTGACGGCTACGACTATAAAACCATCGGCGAGCTGGCCCATAGGGTCATTCTGATGGCTCATGACTACGATGCGACTTCATTAACTTTCGATGAGATGAAAAACGGCTATACGGATACCCCCGTCACACCCTTTGACGAGGTGTATTACGCCCTGAAGAGCATCACCGATTCGGTATCGGGCGTACAGGACCGCAGCAAAATATGGCTTCAGCTTAATATGGACACGGTGCAATGGCAGCTTTCCGGCGGGAAGGTCATCAATCAATATCCTTATCACCCTACCTACGACCAGCTGTATAACCGCTTTTTATCCGGCGCCAGTCTTTATTACTCGGGGCTTAGCCAGAACCCCTACGCAAAATATACCAACTCGGAGACCGGCATCGATAACGTAATCTGGTATGAAAGCCAGCAGAGCATCGCAGCCAAAATCAAGCTGGCTAAAATGTTCGGCATAACCGGTCTCTCAGTATGGAGATTAGGAGCTGTCCCCGAATATCCGGATACTGCTCAAAATCAGTTTGGACTTGATATCTGGAGTGAGATTGCGAAGAATTATTAGGGTATTATAAAAATAGAAGGGGCTGCATACGCAGCCCTTTTCTTTATGCCTCGATTTTTTCATACCCGGCCTTTGCCGACTTTTTAAGAAAGCTTATCGATACAGCGGCAACGGCTGAAAGAAGGAGGGCCAGAATGCCAAACAGGACATAGATGTTGAGATTCAGTTTATTCAGCCAATAGCCCGCCACCACAAACAAGGAAGTAATCAGAAAACTTAAAAGCATGCCATAAAGACTGTTCATATTCTGTTTCATGGCCTGTTGAGGATTATTCCAGGAAAGCTTGGGCCTTAACAAATCAATATACAGGCTGACGGCGCAGGGCGGAATCAGTGCAAGCATACATAAAATTAGGATCATTGCCGTTAATGGGACTGATAATCGGAAAGACAGCATGGCCACGACAGCCGTAACAACGGAAGCAAACAAAGAGATTGAATAGCCGGCCAGAAATTTTCCCATCACCTGGATTTCAGGTTCCACAGGAATGCTCCGAAGGATCCAAATATTCTTGCCCTCCCGGGAAAAAGCCGTGGATATAGCGGGATTAATGAGGGCGAGAAATACAATAATAGCCGCAACAATCAAAAGAAGTTCCGATTGGGCTCCCTCCTTTGCAACCAAGTCATAAAGGAACTGAAGATCCGGATCCTTTGCAAAATTGCCCCGGAATAAGGGCATGAGCATAATAAGCGGCGCTATAAATATAACCGTCAGCGAATTTAAGGCGTAAACCGGAGTTCTGAGTAATATGCGCCATTCATTTTTAAAGATGGCTGTGACAGGATGTGAGACCCCATAGGACAGTTTTCTTTTGCCTGTATAAGAACCGGTCTCAAGCTGAGCAGCCGCCCCTTTCTGATAGATAGCGGAAGCCAGAAAATACACCAGGGCAAGAGACCCCGCCGAGGCCAAAATAAAGTAGAGCAGATTGATAAAGGATTCAAAACCTCCAGCGGATAAAGTTTTGGTCACCCAGACCGAAGGCGGAAAAGCTCTGCCTATCAATTTTATAAGCGCCTCACTGTTTTGCAGAATCTCTGCCATGGCATTTTTATTCTCAGGCATTCGACTGATAAGAAAATTCTGGCCCAGAATAATCAGTATGATGAACAGAATGCTGCTGACAGTAGTAATCAGCTCCCGCCGTTTTGACCTGCTTACAATGCGCATGAGAAGAAGCGCAACAAAAGTGGATATCACCAGGGGCATGAGCGGGAGAAAAAGCGTACACACCATGGCCAGAATATAATACAGCACTCCCTTTTCAGCGCTTATCCCGTAGACGATAACCGGCGGAAGCATGAAGAAAAGCGCCAGGGGATACTCACTGGTCAATACAATCATGAATTTAGAAAGGAAAATGCTTCCCTGCGGAAGGGGCAGTGATGATAAAAATTCGGTATCCTTAGCTAAAAACAGATTGCCCAGAATATAAGAAATACCCGGGATCAATATGCTAAGGCCTGATATTATGGAAGCTGCCGTAATAACCATCTGAGGTGAATTCAACATCGCCCCGGCCTCACAGATCAGTTTCATAAAATACGTATAAAGACCTGCCACCTGTGCCAGAGAGACCAATATGGCAAGCCCCAGACCGGTGGTCTTCCAAAAGGTTTTTCTGTCATGCTTCAGGTTATACCGGACATATGAAAAGCCATACCTGGCATTGAGCTGTACTTTGATAAGACTGACGAGTTTACGCATGCTCTCCCCCTCCGGCTTCGGTCAGGTTCAGGAAAATGCTTTCCAGGGATTCGTCCCCGGACTTTCTCAATTCCTCCAGGGTATCCACCGCAATGATTTTGCCCTTGTTGATAATGCCAATCCGATCGCACAGCTTCTCGGCTACCTCCAGGACATGGGTGGAGAAAAAGACGGTATTTCCTTTTGCACAGTGCTTATGCATCTCTTCCTTCAGCAAATGGGAGGATTTTGGATCCAGGCCGGTCAGGGGCTCATCCAGTATCCAAAGGGGCGGATCATGAAGAAGGGCGCCCGTCAGAATAATTTTCTGCTTCATGCCATGGGAATAGCTTTTAATAGGCTGGCCCGCCACATCCTTGATCTCAAACATCTCCAGATATTTGTCAATTTGCTTTTTTCTTTCCTCTGATGAAACATTATATACGTCTGCAATAAAATTCAGATATTCAATTCCGCTTAACCTGTCATAAACATCATGGGTATCGGGGACAAACCCCATGGAGAGCTTTGCCTTAATGGGTTCCTTTGCAATATCGTAGCCTCTTATGGTGATTTTCCCCTCGTCTATGGGCAGAATGCCTGTAATCATTTTGATGGTAGTGGTTTTGCCGGCACCGTTGGGACCGATAAATCCAAAAATTTCACCGGGTTTTACATCCAGAGATATATTATCAACTGCTTTTACTTTGCCCTTTGAATAAGTTTTTGAAACATTTGTTATTGAGAGCATGCCATGAATCCTTTCTCTTTAAAAATATTGTCAGCGGAGCTGGTAAAAGCCCTCTGACATAAAAAAATCCGGTATTCCCCTAAACAGGTTCCTACCGGTATATTATATCACATGAACGGTGCCAATTATTTGCTTTCCCGCAATTTTTTGTTTTTTATTTCTCTTACCAGGCTGTGAGCAATGGGCACCAGAAGGCTGATTCCTCCGGCAACCATCCACTCGTTGGTTTTTAAAGGCATAGTTCCGAATACTTTTCCGGCAAACGGCAGGTAAATAACTCCTAATAAAAGAAGTACAGAACTTAAGACTGCATAGACCAGATAGGGATTTGAGAATAAATTCAGCTCAAAAAGCCCCCTGGTTTCCGACTTGCATTCAAAAACATGTATGAGCTGTGCGACCACCAGTGTAACCAATGTCGCAGTTCGGGCGGTCTCTAAGTTCTTGCTGAAATGGAACACGATCATAAAGGTTGCCAATGTGGAAAGTGCAATGAGAATACCCCTGGTCACTATAACAGAGGATAGCCCGTGGGCAAATACACTTTCATTGGGTGACCGGGGCGGCTGGTTCATGGCGTCGGGATCTCCGGGCTCCATGCCAAGGGCTATGGCAGGAAGGCCGTCGGTCGCGAGATTTACAATTAATATCTGGGCAGGCAGAAGGGGGATGGGCAAACCGGCCAGGGTGGCCAGGAACATGGTCAGAACCTCGCCCACATTACAGGAAAGGAGATACCTGATAAACTTGCGGATATTGGAATAGATATTACGGCCTTCTTCCACTGCCGCTACAATGCTTGAAAAATTGTCATCCATCAGGATCATGGCGGCTGACTGCCGTGTGACATCGGTGCCCGATTTGCCCATGGCAATTCCGATATCGGCATCCTTTATGGCAGGCGCATCATTCACACCATCGCCTGTCATGGCCACAATATGCCCCTTGTTTCTATAGGCTTTGATGATTCTCAGTTTATGCTTGGGATACACTCTTGCATAAACCGAAACCCGGCCGCAGCGCTCTCCCAGCTGTTCATCCGTCATCTTGTCCATTTCGCTCCCGGTCAGGATCATATCTCCCTTTCGATAGATACCGATGGACCCTGCTATAGCGGCCGCTGTCTCCTTATGATCGCCGGTAATCATAACGGTTTTGATTCCTGCCTGACGGCATCTGGCCACAGCCTCAGGCGCTTCTTTTCTAGGCGGGTCCGTCATTCCCGCAAGGCCTACAAATACAAATTCCTGTTCAAGCTTGTCGCTCCACAGCTGATTTGCCTGCACGGTTCTATAGGCAAAACCCATGACACGCAGGGCTTCCGATGTCATTTTGTGGCATTCGTCCATAATATTGCTGCGGTCATCCGGCTTTATGTCCCGCTCCCTGTCCGCAATAAGAATCTTGCTGCATTTTTCCAGAACAACCTCCGGAGCCCCCTTTGCGAAAAGGAAAAGCTCCCCTGAGGATGTCCTGCAAACCACCGACATAAGCTTACGGTCAGAGTCAAAGGGGATTTCTCTGGCACGGTGGTAATAGAGCTCAGCTTCATTCTTGTCCAGGCCAAAGTCCAGGGCCGCCCTCACCAGTGCAACTTCTGTCGGGTCCCCCTCTATATCGACAACAGTCTCCCTTTTTTCCCTGACTTCATTGATATGTGTATTACCGCATAGCAGCCCTATTTTAAGCAAAAGTTTTAGGCCAAAGGTCTTTTCCGTATCCACTTCTCTTCCCCTGCAATAAACCGACGGTCTGCCTTTGGAATTTTTAATCATAGTATAGGGGTTTTTCCCCGCGTAGGCAGCCACCACTGTCATACGGTTTTCTGTCAGGGTACCCGTCTTATCTGAACAGATCACGGTGGCGCAGCCCAGGGTTTCAACTGCCGGCAGTCTCCGGATAAGAGCATTTCTTTGCACCATACGGCGCACGCCTATGGCAAGAGCAATGGTAACCACAGCCGGCAGCCCTTCCGGGACAGCGGCGACGGCTAAGCTAATGCCCTCCAAGAGCATTTCTATAACCGGCTCGCCCCTTAAAATACCAATGAGCGAGACGATTGCGCAGATGATCAGGCAGCCCACAACCATTATTTCTCCGAGCTTTTCAAGCTTTTTCTGAAGGGGTGTATCAGTTGTTCCGGCCGATTCGATCATTTCGGCGATCTTGCCCATTTCCGTTTCCATACCGGTGCTGAGTACCACAGCCTTCCCGGTGCCGCTTGTAATCATGCTGCCCATATAGACCAAATTCTTGGGCGAAATTCCATTCAGCTTATTTTTAAATCCATCCAGGGGAGATTTAGAAGCAGGGACCGATTCCCCTGTCAGCATAGACTCATCGGAAAATAGAGCGCTGGCTTCAACCAGCACAGCATCTGCCGGGACCCGGTTGCCGGCCTCCAGAACAATTAAATCCCTGGGCACAACCTGCTCTGCGGGTATATCCTTTAAAAGGCCATCCCGTATGACTCTGGCATGGGGAGCCGCCATATTCATCAAAGCTTCCATAGCCTTTTCAGTCCGTATTTCCTGAAAGAAGCCAAGAAACCCATTTAAAAACACAATAGCCAGAATGGCAATAGCTTCACTGTTTTGACCCATAAAAAACGAAATCATCGAAGACGCTATGAGAATAATAATCATTAGATCGGTGAACTGATTCAATAATGTTTTAAGCCATGTACTTTTTTTTTGCTGCTTTAAAATATTTTTCCCGTAAACTTCCATGTTTTGGGCTGCTTCAGTCTCTGTCAGCCCATACATGTTTTCTCTTATATCTTCAAATGCCATGGTTTGTTTAAGCGCTTCCACAATACCACTCCCTGCAATAATTAAAATAGAGGTGCAATCGGACAATCTATCCTATGCACCTCATTATGGGATTAGTACTTGCGGGAAAACAGGCAGGGATTCCATCTCCTATAGAAAGCAGCAACATTATTCCTGCCGGGGTTTTGCTATTCAACAACAGCCAGGGGCGAAAAAGAAGCCTCCTCTATAATCAGCTCCACAGGGCAATGATCCGAGCCCATTACATCGGAATGGATGAGCGCATCCTTTATTTGATGCTCCAAGATTTTTGACACACAAAAATAGTCTATACGCCATCCCACATTCTTCTCTCTGGCCTTGAACATATAGGACCACCAGGTATAAGCGCCGGTCTTATCCGGGTAGAAAAAACGGAACGAGTCTAAAAATCCCGCTTCCAGAAGCTCGGAGAACTTTCCCCTCTCCTCATCGCTAAAGCCGGCGTTCTTGCGATTGGATTTGGGATTTTTAAGATCGATTTCCTGATGGGCTACATTCATATCGCCGCAGACAATGACGGGTTTTTTTTGTTCCAGGGATATAAGGTAGGATCTGAAGGAATCCTCCCATGACATTCTGTAGGGGAGCCTCTCGAGCCCTCTTTGTGAATTAGGCGTATAGACATTGACCAAAAAGCAGCCGGGAAATTCCAGCGTAATAACCCGCCCTTCATGGTCATGTTCCTCTATTCCAATGCCATAGGTTACATCTATCGGTTTGATTCTGGTGTATATGGCAGTACCCGAATAGCCTTTTTTCTCGGCATAATTAAAATAGGAGATATACCCTTCCAGAGCCAGGTCCAATTGGCCTTCCGAAAGCTTTGTTTCCTGCAGACATAATATATCCGGTTTTTTATCGTCGAAAAAATCCAGGAATCCTTTTCCCAAAGCCGCTCTTAGGCCGTTAACATTCCATGATATAAGTTTTAGCATATGAATAGTCCCTTCAATAAATATATTTAAGTTCGTCTTTAGCTATACAATAATTATAACTGTATATGAAATAGAGTGTCAAAAATCAATTTGTACTTCCAAATTTGTACTTCCATTCGCAATTTAGCGCCATGAGTGATGTTTCGTACGCCCTCAAGAAAATCCGTCCGGGATTTTATTCGGTAGCTCCGCAATCCTGCTCCGCTGACGTACAAAACATCACTCATGGCGCTCCGGCACAAAATTGTGAATTTAAGGAATTTGTAATTTTGTGTTGAAAAATCAGATTCCAAATGTTATAATTACAAAAAATGAAATGTCTTTAAGTTTGGTACAGAGATGCCGACAAGATGTTTGCAATATTTAAGGCTGCTATTGTATTGGCGCCTTATTGTTAAGTAAGTATGATCTTGTCTGCAGGGCAAGATTTTTTTTTGCCTAAAATTAAGGCTCAGCGGAAAGAAAGGGTGATAGCTTGATGAAGCTGAAAGCACAGATCATGGATGAGGTAGCCGTTGAACGCGCAATTGTTCGTATAGCTCACCAGATAATTGAGAAAAATCATGGTGTGGAGAAACTCTGCATCATTGGCGTTAAAACCCGGGGAATTCCTATTGCAGCAAGGCTGGTAAAAGCCATTAAGAACATTGAAGGAGAAACCGTGGATATGGGAGTTCTGGATATCAGTCTCTATCGGGATGATCTCTCTAAAATCACAGTGGACCCGGTTCTTAATGCTACCGACATACCTTTTCCGGTGGTTGATAAGAACGTGGTTTTAGTTGATGATGTCATCTACACCGGAAGGACTGTCCGGGCAGCCATGGACGCTATCATGGCCCAGGGCCGGGCAGCTAAAATCCAGCTTGCGGTATTAATTGACCGGGGGCACCGGGAGCTTCCCATTCATACCGATTTTGTCGGGAAAAATATCCCGACCTCTAAATCGGAGGTTGTGGAAGTCCATTTGAAGGAATGTGACGGAGAGACCAATGTACAGCTTTTTGACAGTTCAGACAATTAAGAATTTTATAAAATCAAGGGGGATTATTTTATGCCAAAAATTCAACCGGAGATCGGGTATCTGCCCGATGAAAAACCGCCCATATGGAAGCTGCTGCTCTACGCGATTCAGCAGGTTATCGTTATGTTCCCTGCTACCGTAGCTGTCGCAATCATTACAGGGTTTCATATCTCCACAACCATATTTGCCAGCGGTCTTGCAACCATCTGCTTTGTCCTGGTAACCAAAAGGATGCTTCCGCTCTACTACGGGTCAAGCTTTTCCTATGTGGCTGCAATTGGAAGCCTTATGGCCTCTGAAGCCCTCGCGGGTAAAACCCTTAATGAAAAAATAGCCATCGCTCAATTCGGCATTATTATGTCAGGCTTCGTGTCCATCGCGGCAGGATTGATTGTTAATCGCTTCGGACAGGATGCCATAGAAAAAATACTGCCTGCTTCCATTACAGGTCCCATTGCAATGGTTATCGGTCTGACCCTTGCCGGCACCGCTTTAACCGACGCAGCCTCCACTTCGGGAGCCATTGCAGTTGCCGAATCCCAGGCAGCTCTCGGACAAAATATGGCATGGATCGTTTCTCTTGTGACCATGATATCCACTATCCTGTTCTCGGTATATCTAAAAGGGATGGCCGGGCAGCTTCCCCTTCTTTTAGGACCTATTCTGGGCTGTATAACAGCGTTTATTGTAAAACTCGCGACGGGCATGGATCTCTTTAAAGTACTGCCTGCAACAGCAAACAGCGGATTTTTCGCCCTTCCGATATTCACCTTGCCAAAACCCTCCTGGTTGGCAGTGGCAGCCATTATGCCAATAGCCATTGCAACCATACCCGAATCCACCGCCCATGTGTATCAGCTGGACATCTATATCAATGATCTGGCCAAGAAAAAAGGCGCCGGCAAGCATTACAATATCGCGGACAAATTGGGCTTAAATCTCATTGGCGACGGTATCGGCGATATGGTTTCCGGTTTTGTAGGCGGCCCCGCCGGTACGAACTACGGAGAAAATATCAGCGCTATGGCCATCACCAGGGTATTTTCCATACCCGTTTTAATGGCGGCCGCCATTCTGGCCATGGTAATTGCCTGCTTCACCCCTTTGATCAATGCCATCTATTCCATACCCACCGCGGTCATCGGCGGCCTTGAGGTTTATCTCTTCGGCGCTATAGCCGCCCAGGGCATTGCCATCATGGTTGAAAAGAAAGTGGACCTCTTCAGTTCCAAGAATATCGCTCTCATCGCAACCATTATGGTTATAGGCATCGGCGGGCAATTCGGCTTCGGCGGAAACATTCCGTTTTTCGGTATTGAAATACCATGCGTAGCCGGAGCTGCAATTTTTGGAATTATTCTGAACATCATATTAACCCTCGGAGATAAAACAGCCAAGAAAATTTCATAATTTTATAAAGTAATTGAGCCATTTAAAATGGGAGGTCTTGGCTACTCATTAACTGAGTAGCCAAGACCTCCCATTCGAGTAGCACAGAAGAATTATACCTCTATGCTCCCATATGGAAGCAAGAGACCTTTAACCAAATTTATTACCCAAGGAGAGTGTCAACGGGTGTGACCATTCAGAATACTTAAACTTTCTTATCCTGCAACCGTTTCCTATTTAATTTTTCACGGAGTTGAGCAAAGTAACAATTCATTAATTACTTGTAAATTTCTTTGTGGTGTGTATTTCGGGACTTCGCACCCTGCTGAACTGATATACCTGTCGCCACCAATTTCTGCGCAATGGGCAACAGCTTCCCTGACCTTATTTTCATCGCTCATTAGCAATATGGCCACAGGATCATAATTTCCACAGATACAGGACTTGTTACCATGAAGTTCCACTGCTCTTTCAAGCGGGACCATCCAATCAATATCAATAATATCACAATAATCCGATGGTATAAGCTCCAGAAAAGGAGTGATATTCCCGCATATATGAAGTTTTGTCTTTGCGCCCATGTCTTTAATCGCCTTAAGAAGTTTAATTTCAAACGGCAATGCAAGCTGCCTGTATAGATTGGGGCCTGCAACAGAAGCAATTGCATCTCCCACACCTATGATATCAGCCCCTGCCTTAATCTGCTCTTTTGCAAACAATATCTCCTGTTCAAGACATACTTCCATCAAATCTAAAATAAAATCAGGTTCATCGATCAAATCAACTAACAAATTATTCACGCCATAAAGGTCAGCTGCTTCGGCCATGCAGCCCTCCACCCATCCGATAATGGGATAATCATCGCAAAGCCTTTGTTTGTATGCTTCAATCGCCTTTATGGAATCCGTCATTCTTTCGCTGTCACAGGGTTGTATGGGATGAAGCTTGTTTAAGTCGTTTCTGCCTTTTATCAAAAATTCCTCATTATACGGCACATCATCATCGGGATACAGCACCTTTCCCCCCAGACCCGAAACCTCCCTCATTGAATCAGACATTGTAGTCACGCAATCCAGCCCGTACTTTTCTGCGCATACGATATTGCCTTCCACCAGCAGCTTATAGTCAAGACAATATTTAGAATATGGAACACCTATTTCCTTTGCAGCAAAAAGCATCACAATATTCAAATTCGGTGTCTTGTCAATTTTTTTATTATCTAGCCTATTAAATAAACGTTCAAAAGGTTTCATTGTATACACACTCCCACTCTAATCCCGTACATTGGTTTATTTTTATGTCTGATACCCTATTCGTTTTATTCTTCGGCCAATGCGCTATAATTAAGTGATTCTAATATATTATACATAATATCCGTTGCACGATCGATGTTGTCAAAAATATATTGCCGCGCCTCGCATGCTTCAAAATCATTTGCTTTAATGGCGGCCATCCGTTCATTCAGAAGCCTTGCGGCATATTGCCCGGCTTCACGCGCAATGCGCGTCCACATGTTAACACGTATCACGCCGTCTTTTGAAAAGCCACGGATATTTTCGTTGCTCAGGCTTGACGTACCATGCAAAACAAGCATTGCTTTGCCCAGATTCGCCGTAAGCTCTTGCGCACGTTTCTTTAAGTATATTCCTCCTGTATTGGTTGATTGCTGTTCGGTCCCAAGGTCTGCTACCAGGAAGTCCACCTTTGTCTTCTCTACAAAATCCACAGCTCTTTGCACATAGTCGTCGACCTGGTGAGATATTTTAGTGCCGCTGACTCCCAATTGCTCCAGCGCACCCTCCACCAGAATACGGTCGCCATATTCTTTCACATATTTGGCGGTAAGAGATATGTTGTCTTCCAGTGTATATTTCTGAGCGTCAAACATTACGCTGGCAAAATATTGTAGCCCCTCTGTCAGCTCCCACCGGTCCCTCTCAGGGTCTGCATGATCCAGATGAGGGAGTACACATACATTTGCATACGGAGCCTCCGGCCCATCACAAAGCAGCTTGCAATAGTCCATTATGGCCTTCAGGCCAATTATATTGTTCTGACAACGCATGACACGTTGAGCCTGCTGCATATACGGATAGTGAGATGTCATGGCAACAGCGACTGGTATTCCCTTTATATGATGCAGGGTAGCAAATTTGTCTGCCGCCCGCAATATTGCTTCTACATTCCAGTGGCTCCCTGTGCAAAATATTGCCATGCTGACTCCGCATTTAGCCAAACGGCGAAACACTTCGCTTGCCTGTTCCCTGTCAGTGATAAACGCCATAGGATAATATCCTTCCTTTGCAGAAAATTGATTGAACCGCTGAATAAATTCAATGATAAGTTTTCATACGAATGTCATATTTCTCTTAAAATAGATGGCATGTGGGTGCAACATGCACCCACATACCGTACCTATTTGCTTAGACGCTTACTCTATACTGAGATAAAATCTATCTGCGATCTGTTATGTACATCTTCGTCATATGCACTCTATATCAATTGGTATCAGGGCATAACGGGCCTGCAAGCTCTTTCATAAACATAAGACGGCCTGGCATGGTTGGTATAAAGCTTGAGGTAACAGCCTTATCGGGGCCGTAACGCAACGTCATCCAGAAACTCATGCCCTGCCACTGCATTCCGCGGCTTAATACACCATCGGCTCCGCCTATTGCATAGTCAGAGTTAAATATTATATTAGGACCTATGGTATTGGCATAGCATGGAATTAAAGGCCAGTTTGACCGGAAGCTTGTTATGGCGTTCTGCTCGATTGTAAAGGGATGTAACCTTGCGCCTAAACGGTGTGTTGCCTTCTTCCATTCCTGTACACTTGCAAAATCATCAGCAAAATGCGGCTCCCAAAATGCAATGTGGCACATGCGGCCTATACCATATATGAGCACCTGCTTTGCGCCTTTAGATTTAAGCAGGGCTATCTTTTCAGCATATAACGGCAAGTTCTCCTTTGTTGCAAAGTTGCGTTGGCTTTCAGGAACCGACAACTCACCAAGCGGCCCGTATAATGCATTTTCCATAGCATTCTGAAAAGCGGCGGGATCGCTTGCCGGCAGTGTATTTCCTTTTTCGTCACTCCATTCATCCATATTAAAGCCATGTACATGCTTACAGTCTATATTCCACTGTTTCAGGAAATATACTACCCACTTATACATACCCATCGGTCCAACAGGCAATATAAGTATCAATTCCTGGCCTGCTTCCTTCGTAAGCTTTATCTGCATAGCTATCTCATGCCCCATGTATACTCCGAATTCCTCCAGATTCTCACAGGGAACAGGTGCAAAGTCCGGATTCCAAAACGGCTGTTTTTCACCATAACTTGCAGGATTATTGGACACACACTTTTTTATACGTTCAATGTCCCAACCCTTTGGGAATACCTCTTCGAAGTACGATCCTTTAATAGTGCTTAACATATCCATAATAATACCTCCATTATTTAATAAAAAATATTTTTAACTATTCAAATATCATGCATCCATAATCTTTCGGCCAATGAAAAGTTGGTGTTTTATTAGTTATCGGATTCCATGATATATAGTGCGGCTGCTCTGTTTCATCTCCGCATTTTTGGCAATTTGCACGAATTTTTACACCGCTTTTTGGTGCAAAAGCTGGAAAATACATTCTTATAAAGCTATATGGTATTCTGAAGCTTATTCCCCAGCCATCGGGTACGTCAAACGTAACAACGCCAAATAGGCTTTTCCCATTCTGTGGCACCTGTCGCACAAGGTCGTGCATGCCATGTCCAAAGCCGATGTACATAGCACCCAGCGGATTGAATTCAAAATTAAAATACCTGTCATCTCCCCATATCGGGCAGAAAAAGAATTCAAGGCAGCTGTCATTTGCTACCGGGTCAAGTAACCCTGTATATCGTTTTAAAATATTTTTTTCCTTCGCGGTCAACCTGACATATAATGCATCGTTATCGTAGCATATCTGTGCCTTAGCGCTGATCCCAGGGTCTGGAACCAATATGTAGCTGTCTATATTTAACGAATGTATATTTGGCCAGTCGGGCGCTATACCTTTTATCCTCGCAATCTTATATTCCTTCATAACATCCACCGTAAAATTCACCTTTGTCAAAAGCCCCTGCCCACAAAATGCTGAAGATTCACAGGCAGCTTATTAAGAACTTTCACCTCATTACCATATTTACCAAGAGTTTTTTCCACAAGCGCATAATCGAATCCCGGAATCACAATATCGTCCCATCTGCTTCCGAATCCGCGAACCGCGACGTCCAGCATTGTAACGATCTGATTTCCCAACGGTTCATTTGAGTTAAGTGTTATTGCACCATAGAATTCCTGGCACTCCGTGTAACCTGAATTATGTGTTCCCGTATATGGTTTCTGGCGCACAAAATCGATCTTTTTCCCGAGGCGTTTACACACCTCTGACTCATGAGCTGCGAAAAAATCAACGAGCGCCTGTTCCTGCAACCTGGCAGGTAAATTTTCCTTTGCGACACGTATATATGCTTCTAAACCGGTTTTGAACGCACTTTCAACGAAGTTGATCCAATACTTTTGGCTCTCAGTCAGTTTATCTTTGCTGTCAACGCATATCACTGTCGCGCGTTCGCAGGCAGTAAGTCCGTCTACCTTGGGAGCAACTCCGATATGCACATAATCGCCTTCGCAGATACGGCGGTTCAGTGCCTTTCCGATCAATGTACGGTTTGCCTCGCCCGATGTTACCATTACATCAAACCCGTGATCTTCCACGCCGAGTTCAGAAGCGATGGCATATCCCCATTGCGCCACCTGGGTTTCATACATTCCGGGTTTCATAATGGAAAGCATGCCCTCCATCATGACATCTGCAATCAGGCTGGCCTGCTCAATCGCACGCATCTCGCTATCAGATTTTTCATATTTGATTTTGTAGTAGATTTTCTGTGCATCAAATACAGCATTTGAGCCTGCATAATCGCACAGAAACTCATAGATACTTAATGGCAGCACCTGTCGAGGTGTAAGTAATGCAATCCTTCGCGGTTTATACCCTACACACTCTTCAATCACATCTTCAACGCGCATGGCATCAACCGGATACTCTTCATCAGCCAGCTTAAGCATCTCAACCTTGGTAACCTTGCACCCACTGCGCGGAGCGAGCTGTTCGGCAACATATCCGCCTTCCAGGCCGGCCATAAGGTAGAATCCATTTTTCCCTATTATACCGGCCACCGGCTCAATGTTGATATTTGTGTTCCCTCCAAGGTAAGGCACATCACCGCAATAGTGTTCATCGCTATAAACTATTCCGCAGTCGAACCCTTGTTCTTCAATTGCTTTATATGTTGTGAGCTGACGCCTTGCAAACTCATCCTTGCCAATACGGAATTCCTTGTTCAAACCAGGCGCCCTGCTCAGAACTTCCGAAATGATATGAGCTTGTCTTTCCCAATCATTACGATTAAACATTTTTATCCCTCACTTGCTGTTTTCTAGTGATTGTTCTATAAGATGGATATATGGTGAAAATGACATCTTTGGTCTCGGATCAAGTGCGATGTATGTCTCTATGGACCGTCCATCCTTCATTCTGCGTTCTGATCTCGATGCAATCAGATCCCGGATGATCTCTCCCTGCGAGCGGTATTCCTTGATACACTCTGCTATAATGCCTTCAACCTCTTTAGATGCTATGATAATTCGATTAGCACGAATATTTGTGTCCCTTTTATGAACCATAGCGTCTTCGGGATCAAAATCAGCCCATACCGAATACTCCAAAACTGATTTGACACTGTGTGGTGTAGCGTGATCTACAAGCACTGGATCTCCCGCCTGCGGTATATTGTAGCATGCCATAATATGTGCTGCCAGATGATCGATGTGTTCATGATAGTGATTGGGAACCATTACCCGCGTAATACGATTATCACGAAGAAACCTAAGCATACGCGGCATATCACCCTGCTTATCCGCTGCTGTGGTCCAGCCTAGGTTACCTATAGCACTAAAATCACCAAAATTCATTCGGAAGATATGATCCCGTGGTATACCCATGCGAGCGTAACATGCTTCCGCTTCCTGTCTTCGAATATCCTCAATTGTTTCTTTTTCCGCCGCAGTACTGTAACCAGCATCTCCGCGGCAAAAAATGTAAACATAAACCTCCGCACCTGCCTGCCGCGCTGCGAGCATCCCATACCCGGCCCCGATAATAGCATCATCATCATGGGGACTCATGATACATACTCTTTCATCTTCATTCCAATCAGGAAACAAAATGTTGATATCATCTGATACTGTTTTTACTTCCGCATCATAATATTTGAAACCTAGCCTGTCTTTCATCTGGTCCTCTTTCCTGTTCGTCTCCCCGCATAAACTGCTAACCGTATATGTTTTCTGCAGGTCACTATAAACCTTATTTTAGTTATTAGCTAAGTTATTAGTATATAATTCTCCCAATATCATCGTTGCAAGAATATTGATATTCTCATCAAAGATATTAATATCAGCATCATAACCTTCGGCTAAGCGACCAATATGATTATGTTCATTAATCGCACGTGCCGGTGTCAGAGTCGTCATCTTCACAGCATCTGCGATAGGAATCTGAGCCTCCTTGTAAAGTGTCCGCACCAGTCGGTCGGTGGTGGCCACACTTCCCGCAAATGCCGCACGAGACTCAAGCATACATACCTGATCCTCAACCAGCAGATCCATGCCAAAGCCTTTAAATTTACCGTCGGGAGCGCCTGAAAGCATTGCATCTGTCGTAGAATGCATCATTCCTGCACCCTTGATTTTATACATCAATCTCAGCAATGCGGGCGGAACATGCCTTCCATCACAAATTGCTTCAACTGTGACCTCATCGCTCAGCAAAGCGGTCTCGCAAATACCTACCTGCGGATAATAATAGCAGTTTGAAAGCATAGACTGTGCATTATAAATGTGTGTTATATGAGTGAATCCTGCATCAATTGCCCGCATTGTCATAGAATAATCGGCATCTGAATGTGCCATGGACATCAGAATACCCTGTGGAGCCAATCTTCGTGCCATATCTATTACACCGTCAACCTCCGGGGAAGCAGATACCCGGCGGACTATACCTGTATCAATTAGCTCCATGTATTCATGCGGGTCTGCGCCGTATAGAAACTCCGGATTCTGCGCACCTGCGCATTTCGGATTCATATAGTTTCCCTCCAGATGTCCGCCCAATATGCGAGCGCCATCATTTGGCCCTTCCATTGCTTTTTTGTAACATTTGAGGGCTGCAAGCACTTCATCATGTGATGATGATGCCGTAGTAGGCAAAAGAGAGGTCGTACCATGCTTGGCATGGTATCTTGTACCGCGGTACAGATCCTCTATGTTACCTGAAGAAAACGGAGCCCCAAATGCACCGTGTACATGGATATCAACAAAACCGGGACTGATATAATTCCCCTTAACGTCGATCAGTGTTCCAGTTTTCTCAAAATCATCGTCCTTAAAGACACGAGCTATATGCTTCCCTTCCACTACAACGCCGCCATTGAAAACATTCTCCGGTGTTATCACTCTACCATTAAAAAATATCGTTCTCACACTATTTCCGCCTTTCCAATAGTCCGGTTTAACCGCACCACTCTGTAATAAAGTCCGCAAGAGACTGAGCACAAATGTTTAGACTTTCTATATCCACCCATTCATCCGGTGCATGTATTTGACCGCCTACAGGTCCAAAAATAGCGGCATTCATGCCACCAATTTCATTGATAGCATACAGGTCGCATGACGCCAGACTTCCGCATATCTCCGTATAATCCACATACCGCCCTGCGCATTCAAAAAGTAGTTTTGTACCTGGGTGGCCCGGATCGCTATAACCTGGACGGCAATAATGATATTCCCGTTCGATGTAAAGCGTTTCAGGCTCTGAAAAATGCTCCGATAAGTACTTTTTGAACGAAGTCTCGATAGACTTCTCAGTCTCACCCGGATATGATTGTAAAACTACTTCCATCCAAGCATCTATTGGAGCAGAAAGTTGTCCGCTCTCATATGCCTCGCCGGCTTTTACCTTTGTTATTATTGTCTGCAATTTCTGCGGCGCATTTTTCCACAGCTCTGGTACAGGTGTTTCCCTTATTCGCTTTTCTGTATACTCGGATATCAACCCTATAATCTCCGATATACCAACTGCCGGATTTTTTATAGTTGCACCGGTAAATGGCATCCCTGCATTGCCTTTGACAGTTATTTTGTATATAAGTCCTCCTAAACAGGCAGGGTTTACCTTAAGGTTTGAGAACTCCAGCAATACTGCATAATCCGCATTATAGCCTTTCAGCCTCGAAGCGATCGTGCCATTCGCTCCGGCGTATTCCTCATCTACAACCGACTCCAATATTATGTCGCCTTTTGGTACAAAACCGCTTTCTTTGAGCATTTTTATCGCTATAACCGCGCATGCAAGACCACCCTTCATGTCCGCACAGCCCCTGCCATATATTTTTCCATCCTTTATCAGCGGCTCGAATGCCTTCGTTACCGTCCATGGCAGCGGTTCAATTGGGACAACATCCATATGTCCTGTCAAAAGCAGTGATTTTCCACCGCCCGTGCCCTTCCATACAGCATCTATATTATTGCGCCCTTCAAAGTTTCTTGGCAAAAATTCAGGGTTGTTCGGATATTCCGGTAAATCGGCAGGCGAAAACTCATCTATAATAAGTCCCATATCTTTCAGATACGACTTCAAATAATCCTGTCCTGCTTTTTCTTGACCATCAGGTGGAAAATTTATTGTGGGAATTCGCACCAACTCACAGACCAGGTCAAGTATCCGTTGTTTATAAACATCTGAAATTTTATATTTGCTTTTCATTGTTATACCTCTTGTTGCGCAAATCTATATCACATTATTTGCAGAAAACGTCACCGAACGGTGACGCTTTCTGCATTTGTCAAATAATGATTGCACCGAAAATATCGATTATTTGTCAAGAAGTTCTTTATAATCAGCTATATTTGTTGAATCAATAGGGAAGAACTCTACATATTGTTGCTTCTCAACTTCTTTACCTGAAAAGTAATCCTGGAGGGACTGCATTACTAACTTGACTATATCTCTGGCTGAATACGGAGCGCCGATACCGCACTTATAATATGCATCGGGATCATTGATCATGTTTAAAGGTTCGGTACCGCTGCAACCTGAAGAAACAACTATTGTTCCCTTAATATTATTCGTTTCAAGAGCGCTCACGGCACCCATAGCACCATTATCAACAGCTGCCCAGATAACGTCTATAGGCTTCATAATATTGTTGTTAACAATGTTGGCAGCAGATTCACGTGTTTCACCGAAGTCCTGGTTAAATACAACTTCAATGTTCTCCTTACCCAATTCGCTCTCAAGCGTCGAAAGGAACGTTTCACTGCGGACACGCGTATGAGTAGCGTTCAGCATAGCCAATAAACCGACTTTTACTTTTCCACCCAAATTCTCTTTTGCATAGTCGGCGACCCACTTTCCAGCAAGCTCACCTGTCTTTGCGTGATCCCATGCTATGTATGAAATTTTATCTTTATACGATGTACCGGAGTCAAAAACGAATACCGGTATTCCCGCAGCGCCGGCGGCTTCCAATGTAGGTACTATACCTTCTGAGTTAACCGGGTCAACAACAATAGCATCATACTTCTTGGTGATAAAGTCCTCAATCTCCTTCTGCTGGGTCTCAGCATTCAAATTTCCATCTTGAACATTGATCTCGCCAAATTCCAATTCGGCTCCCTGCTTTTCGAATTCTTTTTTAACTTCAGTGCACCATTCATCATATAACGTGATATGTGCAACACCGATGCGTTTTCCCTTCCATGGGCTATCTCCTGCCGCAGCGGTTGGTTCTGATTCCTGCGTGGTGGCAGGAGTCGCTTCTGTTCCTGTAGGCGATCCAGTTTCAGCTGCAGGTGCACTGGCTCCGCAGCCTGCAAAAATTCCTAGACACATAATTATTGCCAGTAATAGAGAGAATAGCTTTCTTCCTTTCATAATTTCTTCCTCCACTTTATTTTTATCTATACCGCTTTTACGCGATATGATCCAATTAATGACATCAGACACATAGCTCAAGAATTTTTTCCTGCGTAGCTTCCTCACGCGTTAGTTCGCCTTTCAGCGTTCCCTCATGCATCACAAGTATCCTGTCGCTCATACCTAAGATTTCAGGAAGCTCAGACGAAATCATTATTACAACTTTGCCATGTCTGATGAGATCATTAATAAGTAGATATATTTCGCTTTTTGAACCAACATCGATACCACGCGTAGGTTCGTCTAGAAAGATTATATTGCTGCCCTTTAATAACCATTTTGCGATTACGACCTTCTGTTGATTGCCTCCGGAAAGGTACTGCACCTCAGTCTCTACAGATGGTGTAGATATATTTAGTTTTTCGACATATTCCCGGCTGGTTTCCTTTTGCATCTTGTTATTGATCAAGCCTGAGTGTATAAACATATCCATGTTTACCATGCATATATTGTCATTCACGCTACCAATCTGCACAAGGCCCTGAGACTTTCTGTTCTCAGGCACCAGACCGCAGCCATGATTTATAGCTGTCCGAAAATTTTTGACTTTAACTGGCTTGCCGTATAACAGTACTTCGCCGGAATCAATCTTATCGATTCCCAATATAGCACGAGCCAACTCAGTTCTACCCGAACCGACAAGGCCAGCTATACCTATCAGCTCACCCTTATGGACAGAAAAGCTTATATCATTCAATACACCTTTTCGGCAGAGATTTTTAACCTCAAGAACTGTTTCGCCAACTTCAAACTTCTCTTTAGGATATTCATTGACCATTTCCCGTCCCACCATCATAGATATCAAACTGTGCTTATCTATGTCAGAAACAGGCATAGTAGCTATATGCTTACCATCACGCAACACTGTAACATTATCGGCAAGATCGAAAATCTCTTCTAATCTGTGCGATATGTATATTATTGTGACACCGTTCGAGCGCAGTTTTCGAACTGTCTCAAACATTATTTTCTGTTCTCTTTCAGTCAGAGTCGCCGAAGGTTCGTCCATTATAAGCAACCGACATTTATGATTTAACGCCTTGCAGATTTCAATCATTTGCTTTTGCGCTATTGAAAGATTGGATACGGGTTCGTTTACGTCCATCGTCATACTGTACTGATCCAAAAGTTCTCTGGCTTTTGTACGCATGCCCTTCCAGTCTACAAATTTTCCTTTATACATCAGGTTTCCCATGAAAATATTTTCTGTTACCGATAGCGTTTCCGAGAGCTTCAATTCCTGGTGTACTACACTAAGGCCTTTGCATTGAGATTCATATGGCGTCCTGAAGCACACCTTCTCTCCATCGAAGGCCACGGTGCCCTCCTCTGCCTGATATATCCCTGCAAGTATTTTAATAAGCGTCGATTTTCCGGCGCCATTTTCGCCTACGAGCGCATGTACTGTGCCCTCTTTGACCGCAAAACTAACCTTGTCCAGGGCTTTTACACCGGGAAAGCTCTTTGATACTTCATTTAAAACAAGTATATTGTTTTCCATTGTTTAATACACCGTCCTCTGATTATTCACTTAGCGTTTTTTGTTACGAACAACATCGATAACCACGGCGCCAATAAGTACGCAGCCTTTGAGCACATCCTGTACAAATGGGTCTACGTTAAGCATCGTCATACCGTTAAAAAACAACGTAAGGAATATAGTACCGAAAAGTCCCTGTATCAGCTTGCCTCTGCCGCCGGTCAGACTTATTCCACCAATTATGCAGGATATCATAGAATCAAATTCATAAAGATTACCATTTGTAAGAGCCGCACTGTCGAGCCTTGTCAATAAAATGATACTTCCTACCGAACACAACGCGCCGGCAATTATAAACGTAAGCGCCTTGTGCTTTTTGACGTTTATTCCCGCAAAATATGCAGCCTCCGAGCTTCCGCCTATAGCGTATAGATTTCGCCCGAACTTAGTTCTCTGCATTATCACGGTAAATATTAAAAAAAGCACTAACATTATTACGACGCTTATAGGTATGCCATATTTGCTGCCGCCAATGAAACCTCTTCCAATAAATTGTATCTCCTCGGGCATTCCAGGTATAGGCGAGGCCTTTGTAATTATCTTGGCAAATCCTCTAGCTATCATCTGGGATCCAAGTGTTACTATAAATGCTGGTATATCTCCATATGCAACAAGCAAACCATTAAATGCACCAACAGAAGTTCCTACCAGCAATGCCGCCAGTATTGCTATCCATGGATTAAAACCGCCAAATTTGATAAGCCAGGCGCATATACATGAAGTGAGGCAGACATTCTGTCCCAACGACATATCGAAATTTCCTGTTGTAACTATCATTGCCTGTCCAATAACAACTATTGCCAGCGCAGTCGTCTGCTGAAGTATGTTTCTTAAATTGTTATATGTAAGAAAATATGGTGAAGCAAAAGAAAACACTATGCCGAGTATAAATATTGCCAGGATAATCGCATAACTCTTTGTAAATGTGGCAAATTTTCCTAAGATTTGATTTCCTACATTTTTTTTGTTTACTTGCACACTAGCTTCTGCTTTCATAATAGACACTCCTTAAGTAATGAATATTTGTTAATAATTTGTTACTTATGTAAAATATTTATATTTGTTTTACCTAATTATGGGAATGTACTTATTCACTAGACACTGGAAATGCAAATCTTAAAAGTAGCCAAGAAGTAAAATAAAAAAGCAATCAAAGTAGTTTCATATTTAATTACTCCACTGAACTAATAATTTAATGTTAGCACCGAAATTTTCTATTGTCAATAATACTTTTTAATTATCTTTGTGCATATTACATAATTATATCAATTTTATATTTTAATTAGTTAAAAGTTATCAACAAACTTTTGTTGTAAGTAATATCTTAATGTGCTATTATATTATTAATAAACCCACTGGAGTATATTTATGTTTATTAATAGGAGTGCAAAAAATAATTTGGTTAATCAAGCTCTCATAAAGGAGAGTAATCTAAAAACATTGTTCAACCTTATACATAATCGTGAGCCTGTTTTTCGTGCGGAGCTTGCTGGATTGACCGACCTTAGCCCAACCACGATCTCCTCACTTGTGGATGAGTTGATTCAGCGCAATTTTGTGATCTCCAAAGGCACTAGTAACACAAAAAGCCCTGGCAGAAAGCCAATTATGCTTGAGATCAACGCAAAGGGTGCATATATTGCAGCATTCGGTTGGGGACGAAGCGGGCTTAAATATTTCCTTTATGACCTGAAATGCAACGTTGTAGAGCATAGCATTATCGCTATCAATGGTTTGGACAGCTTTGCTAAAACAATATATGATACGATAACAAATACCACGTTTAGAAAGATTGCAAAACGGAAATTGCTTGCAGTATGCATTTCGATTCCAGGATTAATTGACAGCAGTAACCATATACTGGAATCCTATGTCCTGGGACTAAAAGAAAATAAGTATGTAATTGCGGAATTGATGGAACTATTCCCTTCCACTCCAATAATCATCGGCAATGAATCCGTCTTCTATACTTATGCCGAAAAGGAATTCGGCTGCTCCAAAAATGTAAACAATTTATTCTATGCTAATATTTCAGATGGTGTTGGGGCCGGCATGATACTTAATGGTAAGATTTATAAGGGCGGAACGGGAATGGCAGGTGAGTTCGGCCATAATACTATCGATATGAACGGACCGGAATGCGAGTGCGGCAGCCATGGATGTCTTGAGAATTATATCAGTCTTCCTTCCATAGTAAACATGTACTCGCAACATGCACAGAATATGCTGCTCCCCCCCGCGAACAATATCGACGAGGTTTTCGTTGCGTATGCCAACAATAATCCTGCTGCCGTTGAAACCATCCGTAAAGTGGCACAGATTCTTGCCTGCGCCCTTTGCAATGTCATTAATTTACTGAATATTGATAGGGTAGTTATCGGAGGTGGAATGCGCAATTTTGGTCAACCATTTTTGGATGAACTGGATAAGTATATGAGGCCACGGGCAGAACATAATAAAATAATAAAAAGATGCCCTATTACTTTTTCTACTCTTGACCAAAGCGCCCCTTGTTTAGGCGCCGTGAAATATTTTTTAGACAATATAATGAAAATAAGCGTTGATTTAGAGAAGAATCTCTTTCTATATTAGTCAGACTTGAAAATATATTAATGTGATTAGTGAGGTACAAAAAATGGGCAAGATCAGAAGGTACATTTCTAAAGAGGAGTATTCCCAAAGGATTGAGAAGTTGCAAAAGAGGATGCAGGCCGACGGCATCGACATAGTGCTGACGCACGCATGTGAGTGTGAATCTGCTAATGTCAGATATCTGAGCGGTTTTTGGGCAGTCTTTGATTTCGTTGGTATCCTGGTGCCGAGGGAAGGCCATCCAATATTGTTAACCGGCGGACCTGAGTCGTATGACTTTGCTGTACAATTTGCAAACATAGACGATGTCAGGATTCATCCCATGTACGTAGAAACATGCGCTCCAGAATGGGATAAGCCTATCAATCCATATAGTTATGAACAGATTCTTAATGAATTTAGAAAAAATATGCCAATCAGTAAAATTCTTGTTGCCAACAGCAATACAATTCCTCATAACATTTTTGAAGATCTAAAAAAGGGAGCTGGCGAGGCTGAAATAGTTTTAGATGATAATTACATTATAAAAGATAGAGTCTTTAAATCTCCGCAGGAGATAGAACTTTTAAAAGAAGCCTATAGGATAACCGAAGAAGCTACAAAACAAACTATTGAGTATATGAAGCCAGGAATGCGGGAATGGGAATTGGAGGCCAAGTGGCGCAGCGTTGCCTATTCAATGGGTGCAGAGGGAACTAGTTATCCAGTTTGGGTGACATCTGGTGACAAAACTTTTCAAAGCCTGTGTAAATCCACAGAGCGTGTCATCGGAGAAAATGAGATGGTACAGCTCACTTTTGGTGCAAAATACAACGGTTACTGCGGTAACTTATGCCGACCTGTTATAATCGGCAAGATACCACAGGAGCAGGAAAGACTGATTTTGGTCTCTCTTGAGTGCTTAAACGAGACTCTTACCCTGATGAGACCCGGAGTAAGCTTTGCTGAGGTATATGATAGATTCCAAGCACGTCTGCATAAATACGGGTTTGTAGGTGTAAACCTTTATGGACCCGCTCACAGCACTGGTCTCCAGGAATGCGAAGCACCATGGGTCGACAATCGCGGAAATATGGTATTGATGCCCAACATGGTCTTTAACGTCGATATATGGCTGTCCAACGGTGTATATGGAGTACGCTATGAAGACGGAGTTGTTGTTACAGAAAGCGGTCTTGATATTCTTACAAACTACGCCAGGGAAATAATCCGTCTGTAAATAATCCCGTTTTCGACACTTGAGAAAATCGGGAGGTCGGGTAGCCATTACTTGATTAGCCGACCTCCCAGTCGGGTAGCCCGAGGGACATGGGACATATCACTTTCCAGCAGAAGCCAGCTATGCCATTGACACATCTTATATTCCCATTCGAATAAATCCCGATAGTCATAATGAAACAGGTTTTCCTCATAGAAACCGGTCGTTTTTATAAACTCGGCAAACTTCCTGATCACCTTGTCATCCCGATTCATCGGGGTGGTGGTATACAAACACGCAAGCTGTCTGTCCGATAAATTATTATACTTATAGGAACCTGAATCTTTCTGTTTTAAAACTGTCAGGGTACAAATGCTCACCATCTATAATTATTTGGCCGGGTGTCTTTGAGTTCTTCATTTTCCTTATCCGGGAGCAGATCCGCAAGCAGCAAATCCGATAATTTCTTATATAGAATCATCTTATCGTTATTTTCAACTAAGTTAAATATACTGCATTCAGCCATCAGGCAATCATAGGCCTGCACAAATATGTATGTGTAAGGTTTTGAATAAGGCGCATATACAAAACAGGCATCTGCTTCATCCTTGACCTTGAAGTCTAAAAGCCTGATAATAAGTTGTATAAAACCAAAGGAACGGTATTTGAATGAGTAAAATATTAGTATTGACAGAAAAGCCCTCCGTAGCCAGAGATATCGCTAAGGTATTAGGGTGCACCCAAAACAGCAGCGGCTGCATTGAAGGTCCCCGTTATGTTGTAACCTGGGCCTTAGGACATTTAGTGACCCTGGCCGACCCTGATGTATATAATATGAAATATAAGACGTGGAACCTTGAGGACTTACCCATGCTCCCCAAAAAAATGGAGCTGGTGGTAATAAAGGAGACCTCCCGCCAGTTTGGCATTGTAAGAAGTCTTTTGCACAGAAAGGACATCGATGGTCTTATCATTGCTACCGACGCGGGGCGGGAAGGCGAACTGGTGGCCCGGTGGATCATTGAAAAAGCCGGCTTCCAGAAGCCAATCCGCAGGTTATGGATCTCATCCCAGACCGATAAGGCCATTAAAGAGGGATTTCAGAACCTGAAGCCTTCCAAGGCCTACGACAATCTCTATGATTCGGCGCAAAGCAGGGCCGAAGCCGATTGGCTCATCGGACTCAATGTCACCCGTGCCCTTACCTGCAAATATAACGCCCAGCTCTCTGCCGGGAGGGTCCAGACCCCAACTTTAGCCATGATTGTAGCGCGTGAGAATGAAATCCGGAAATTCGTTCCCAAGGATTACTGGACCGTTGAAGCCACCCTAAAGGGTTTCCGCGCTCTGTGGCAGGACAAAAAAACCGGCCAAGCCCGCCTGTTTGATAAATCCCGGGCCGATGGCATCGTTTCAAAGGTTTTGGGGCAGACTGCCTCTGTTATAGAAGTCTCCCGGGACCCGAAAAAAGAATTGCCGCCTTTGGCCTATGACCTGACCGAGCTCCAGCGTGATGCCAATAATAAGTACGGGTATTCGGCTAAAAAGACCCTGTCTTTAATGCAGAGCCTTTATGAACGCCATAAGCTGGTCACTTATCCCCGTACCGATTCCCGCTATATCACCGATGACATCGTACCCACCCTGACCGAAAGATTGAAGGCTATCTCAATAGGTCCTTATATGAAGCCTGTTCAGGTCCTTTTGAAAAATCCGCTGAACATCACCAAACGTCTTGTTGATAACAGCAAGGTTACGGATCACCATGCCATTATTCCCACAGAGCAGTATGTTGACCTGTCAGCCTTAAACAGTGACGAGCGGCATATCTATGATCTGATAGTCAAGCGCTTTATTGCGGTATTGGGTTCCACCTTTGAATATGAGCAGACCACTGTCAAGATCGAAGCCTCAGGGGAACTGTTTACGGCCAGAGGGCGCATGATAAAGTCTCCCGGCTGGAAAAGCATCTATGAAGGCGATATGGACGATGATGACGAAGAAGGGTTCGATGAAAATAGGCGCCAGTCCCTTCCCCCGGTAATAAAAGGCAGTCAGGAAGCCATTCTTTCAGTGCGTGCAATAAATGGGAAGACCGCTCCGCCTAAGAGATTTACTGAGGCCACCCTGCTTTCGGCCATGGAGCATCCGGGAAAATATATGGACAATAAAGCGCTGAGAGAGGTGATCGAGGGTACCAGCGGACTGGGAACCCCGGCCACCAGGGCGGATATTATTGAAAAACTGTTTGATACCTTTTATGTGGAGAGGCACGGGAAAGAAATCGTGCCCACTTCTAAGGGCATTCAGCTTATAGATCTGGTTCCCCCCGATTTGAAATCCCCCGAGCTGACGGCAAAATGGGAACAAAATCTTTCCTCAATCAGCAAGGGGCAGGATGATGCCCACGCATTTATCGCAAAAATGAGGAAGTATGCTGAAAGCCTGGTGGGTACCGTTATTTCAAGCAGCCATGTCTATAAGCATGAAAATGTCACCCGTGAAAAATGTGAGCAATGCGGAAAATACCTGCTGGAGGTCAACGGCAAAAGAGGCAAGATGCTGATCTGCCCCGACAGAGAATGCGGCTTTCGCAAAAACATATCCCAGGCCTCTAACGCCAGATGTCCCGAATGTCATAAAAAAATGGAGATCCGCGGTGAGGGTGATGACAGAAGCTTTTACTGTTCCTGTGGCTACCGGGAAAAGCTGTCTGTTTTTAAGAAGCGAAAGAGCGAGACTGTAAGTAAAAGGGATGTCCATCAGTTCCTGAGAAATCAGAACGCTGATACTCCCATTAATTCCACCCTGGCAGAGGCACTGGCCAAGCTTAAAAACCAAAAATAGTGCGATGATAACGAAACAGTACAGTGACAAAAGACAATGGAAAATAAAATACCATTGTCTTTTTTTGTACTTTCCTGAACGAACTCGCCTCATTTATCATATTATATACAAGATAGACAACCTGGAGGTGAAAAGATGAATAATCAGGGAATTGACGCTTTGGTTGAAGATTTAGTAATGGTTACGCAAGCTATATTGCAGTTAAATTTTATTTTATCGTTGATTCAGACAGAAATAGTAAGGCTGAGCTCTGAGGGCAATAACCAGGAACAAATTGACGCTTTAGTTCAAGACTCTTTTGTTGTTGCACAAGTTATACTACAGTTAACCATTATTTTAACGATGATTCAGGCAGAGATAGCAAGACTTAGTTCAGAAGATGCTGCATAAATGGACAAACTTTAAAGAAACTTTATAACGGTAAAATGTGGTCAAGCTTTATTTACTAAACTTACAAAAGGCTGCCCCAATGGGGCAGCCTTTTGCGTTATGGAGTATTCCGTTTATATCAGTTATCCTTTGCCATTCTCTTGTAGGTTTCAAGCCTCTCACCAGCGTGCTTTTCAGCTGCCTGGAATAGCTCATCTGCAATTTCCGGGAAGGTTTTCTTCAAAGAGCTATAACGTACTTCATCTTTGATAAAGTCCTGGAAGCTCTTTGTAGGTTCCTTGGAGTCAAGGATAAACGGATTCTTGCCCTGTTCCTTAAGCTCAGGAACATAGCGCCACAGGTGCCAGTAGCCTGACTCAACGGCCAGTTTCTCTCTGGTCTGGGTCCTGGACATTCCGCCCTTGATGCCATGATTGATGCAAGGTGCATAAGCTATGATGAGGGACGGGCCCTTATGAGCCTCAGCCTCCTGGATCACCTTCATGAACTGATTCATGTTAGCGCCCATTGCAACCTGAGCAACATATACATA
>ENA-UOOR01000903-UOOR01000903.1-fermentation-metagenome-genome-assembly--contig:-NODE-903-length-38096-cov-230.941800_pt1 | contig 38096 bp, 21 predicted proteins | sample MGYA00245780_ERZ724029 | MGnify/ENA primary metagenome ERZ724029 (study PRJEB28704, sample SAMN03018315) | fermentation metagenome | biome: anthropogenic terrestrial biome; feature: soil... | reverse complement strand
GAACGGCATTGCATTCAACGGTTACATCGGCGGGTACAAAGGTGAAAACTGGTGCAATCTCATCATTCACTATAATGAGCTGGTTACAGGTTGAAGTATTGCCTGCATTGTCAGCAATGCTATAAGTTCTTGTAATGGTTTGAGGACAAGTTTCTCCATCAGTTGTCTGACTTACCATGCCAAAGCTTGATTCGTCAATTCCGCTCTGGTCACTGGCTGTTCCACCGGCTGCTATAAAGGCCGCATAATTGGCATAAGCGGCAGGTACTTCTGATTCACAACTTACACTGATGGTGGCGGGACAATTAATTTCCGGTGCACCATCATCGTTCACAGTAACAATTTGTGTACATGTTGCAGTATTTCCGGCAATATCGGTTACAATCCAGGTAACTGAAGTTTGTCCGATAGGGTAACTTGTTATTTCATTGTTGGTAATGGTTGCGATATCACAAATATCACTGGTTACAGGAGTTCCCAAATTCACATTTGTAGCGAAAATAGAACCTGCATCTGTATTCACGGTCACATTAGCAGGACAAGTAATTGTTGGATTGGTTACATCATTCACAATTACATTCTGAGTTGCGGTGCTGCTGTTGCCATTGCCGTCATTGAATGTCCAGGTAATGGTGTAATTGCCTTGTTCGGTATAGGTCAGCGGATCGGTGGTGGTTCCGGTAATGGTGCCTGCGCAGTTGTCTTCTGCGGAAGGTGCCGTTACGGTTACGGAACATTCGCCGGTTACATCAGCAAGCGTGGGAGCAACGGGAGCGGTTACATCATTCACAATTACATTCTGAGTTGCGGTGCTGCTGTTGCCATTGCCGTCATTGAATGTCCAGGTAATGGTGTAATTGCCTTGTTCGGTATAGGTCAGCGGATCGGTGGTGGTTCCGGTAATGGTGCCTGCGCAGTTGTCTTCTGCGGAAGGTGCCGTTACGGTTACGGAACATTCGCCGGTTACATCAGCAAGCGTGGGAGCAACGGGAGCGGTTACATCATTCACAATTACATTCTGAGTTGCGGTGCTGCTGTTGCCATTGCCGTCATTGAATGTCCAGGTAATGGTGTAATTGCCTTGTTCGGTATAGGTCAGCGGATCGGTGGTGGTTCCGGTAATGGTGCCTGCGCAGTTGTCTTCTGCGGAAGGTGCCGTTACGGTTACGGAACATTCGCCGGTTACATCAGCAAGCGTGGGAGCAACGGGAGCGGTTACATCATTCACAATTACATTCTGAGTTGCGGTGCTGCTGTTGCCATTGCCGTCATTGAATGTCCAGGTAATGGTGTAATTGCCTTGTTCGGTATAGGTCAGCGGATCGGTGGTGGTTCCGGTAATGGTGCCTGCGCAGTTGTCTTCTGCGGAAGGTGCCGTTACGGTTACGGAACATTCGCCGGTTACATCAGCAAGCGTGGGAGCAACGGGAGCGGTTACATCATTCACAATTACATTCTGAGTTGCGGTGCTGCTGTTGCCATTGCCGTCATTGAATGTCCAGGTAATGGTGTAATTGCCTTGTTCGGTATAGGTCAGCGGATCGGTGGTGGTTCCGGTAATGGTGCCTGCGCAGTTGTCTTCTGCGGAAGGTGCCGTTACGGTTACGGAACATTCGCCGGTTACATCAGCAAGCGTGGGAGCAACGGGAGCGGTTACATCATTCACAATTACATTCTGAGTTGCGGTGCTGCTGTTGCCATTGCCGTCATTGAATGTCCAGGTAATGGTGTAATTGCCTTGTTCGGTATAGGTCAGCGGATCGGTGGTGGTTCCGGTAATGGTGCCTGCGCAGTTGTCTTCTGCGGAAGGTGCCGTTACGGTTACGGAACATTCGCCGGTTACATCAGCAAGCGTGGGAGCAACGGGAGCGGTTACATCATTCACAATTACATTCTGAGTTGCGGTGCTGCTGTTGCCATTGCCGTCATTGAATGTCCAGGTAATGGTGTAATTGCCTTGTTCGGTATAGGTCAGCGGATCGGTGGTGGTTCCGGTAATGGTGCCTGCGCAGTTGTCTTCTGCGGAAGGTGCCGTTACGGTTACGGAACATTCGCCGGTTACATCAGCAAGCGTGGGAGCAACGGGAGCGGTTACATCATTCACAATTACATTCTGAGTTGCGGTGCTGCTGTTGCCATTGCCGTCATTGAATGTCCAGGTAATGGTGTAATTGCCTTGTTCGGTATAGGTCAGCGGATCGGTGGTGGTTCCGGTAATGGTGCCTGCGCAGTTGTCTTCTGCGGAAGGTGCCGTTACGGTTACGGAACATTCGCCGGTTACATCAGCAAGCGTGGGAGCAACGGGAGCAGTAACATCGGGAGTCGTAGCTACCTCATAAGTTGCAGAAAAATTACAACCGGCATCATCAATAACGGAAAGCGTATAATTTCCGGCGGCTAATCCTGTAATATCTTTATTGCTGCTGTTAAATCCGAAAGGTCCTGACCAGGTAATAGTATAAGGGGCAGTACCACCAATAATGGTTGCATTGATGATTCCATCATTTTCATTGGGACAGGAAACAGGTGAAACTATTGCAACAACTGAAAGTGCAGTTGGCTGGGTAACCTCCACATTTCCTGAGGTAGGCGTACATCCAACACTGCTTTCACTTACACTCCAACTATATACACCTGCGGGAATATCGGAAAATACACCATTATTAATCTGGGTTACACCATTCAGGGTATAGGTTAACGGTGCATGACCACCCACCGCAGTTATGGTTACGGTGCTGTTGCCACCATTGCAGGCAATGGGAGTAAATTCAACCGTTACGCTTTCGAGGGTGCAGCAATTACCAGCCAGATTAACTGTCGCTGAAGCGCCCGGTGTTGTAATTACCTGATCACCATTACCATCACCATCCATATCGGCATATGCTGTGGCATAGGCGGTGTTGGTATGTGAGCCTGCCAATATATCGTTGTTCGTTATGGAATAAATTGCACCATAGATCCAACTTTCACCGGCATCAAGCACTCCATTGGAGTTGCTGTCTCCGCTTACATAATCGGGTCCGGTTGTGGCGGTTGCATCTATGATTTCGGGTGTAACCAGCGCAACATTTCCGCTATTAGTAAGGGTAATCGTATAATTTACCACATCATTCTCATAACAATAAAATTGATTGGCTGCTGTTTTTGTCAACATTATGCTTGCCCATTGTGCGTATAATACATTGGGTAGCCCGGGGCTATTATTCACAATAATATTTGCTCCAGGTGCAATTGCAATGCCCGACCCATTGGCAGCAGTGTTCCATCCGGCAAAGGTATAACCGGAATAAGTAAATGTATTTGCGGGTAATGCAATATGGGTTACATTGTTATCCATTTCAAGCAGGATATAATCTCCATTACCTCCATTGGCTTTATAGGTAAGTCCGGTTTTCCGGGTTACATTTTCCCACTGAGCGGAAAAGGTCATATCTCCGGTTATCGTATGATTGTTGTTAGGATAGGCTTTGAGACCATTCTGATCATTCCATCCAATAAATACTTTTCCTGAAGGAATAACAACATCACCGGGTAAACCTGCCACACATGCACCGGCACCCAAATGATAGATATTGTCATCGGTGGGTACTGTGCCTGATGCTCCATTCAAAGAATAAATTACAGAATAAGTATGCTCATTCCAAACCGGGAACAGTTCAAACTGGAAATAAACGGCCATATCAAAATCATAAGGCACAAACAAATCTCCAACATACCAGTACCAGCCTACAAAATCGCTCTCATCCAAACCCGCAGGAATCTCGTATTCCAGGTCATTGATGTCAATGGTTGAACCATATGGAACAGGGATCTGCACCATATTGTTGGTTGAGCCCGGGTTTTGCAATACCTGATGATTGATGATAAAAAAGGTAGGAGCGCTCCATTTGGCATAAAGTACCAGGTTTTGAGCCGGCATGGTTTTACCGGCAAAATCAAATTTGGTTTCGTCAGAAAATACCGGGGATGCATACCAGCCACCAAAAGTATAGGTAATGCCATCTACTTCCCGTGTAGTAACATCCTCAACATATCCAGCAAGTGCCAGATTTTCAATACTTGCCTCAAAGGGAATGGCTGCGGAGATAACAGGTGCGCCTCCATCCATGGTGTTAAAAGTGATATTATAATTATTACGTGTATAATAAATGGTTCCGGTGCGTGCAGGTGTGCCGGTATGTAATGGCTCCCATTGATTCAGATTGGTAACCGTGAATCCAGCAATGGCAATACCATCCTCAATGGAAAACTGAAAGTTGACATTTCCTGCAGCATAAAAAATATAGTCGTCATGAATGGTAATATTGGTAGTCATTTCCATATAATGAATGGTAAACGGAGTATTGCCCGAAAATTCACCAGAAACGGTCAGATTTTTATTCGGCATATCCGGAGCTTCGGAATAGGAAGTAGTGCTGCCACGGGCTATCAGCCAGCGGTAACCTGGATTGGCATTTACAGCGGCGTTATACCAGGGAGCAGTGCTTTGACCATATTTTACCGGAGTGGAACTAATGGTTATCCATTGATTGCTGCTGTTCTTGTACTCTACTTTAAATGTCCAAACATTCCGGTCATAATATACATTCTTAATGGTACTCCCATCACCTTTCACGTTTACATTATTGATGGCTTCATTTGTTTTTACGGTATTCAGTGTAAAACCGGTATAAGTCAGGGTATTGAATGTTGCGACACTTCCGGTTAAGCCGGTTCTTACCCTGGACTCATAATAAGTGTAGTCGTTATTTTCGGCATTTTGTTGCCAATAAACTACGGTATAATTTACCGCCTGGGTTGTCCACACGGCATACAGGGTTTTGCTGGCGGTTATCGGACTGGAAAAATTAAAGGCAGGGCCGCCAATGGTTTCAGACCAGTGTGTAAAAATGAACCCTATTTTCGTGGGATTAACCGGTGGAGTTGCATTTTGCCCATCTATAATATATTCCGGCATCAGGGGTGAACCGCCCTGGGTGTTAAATGTGACCACCCATCTGTCTGTCAAAACTGCATATAGTGTTGTGTTGGCAGTTATGGGAGTGGTAAAATCAAAAACAGGCCCATCAACGGTAGCAGACCAGTGCGAAAAAACTTTTCCCGGAACATTAATCATCAGAGGTATTCCCGATGCAGAGGTGGTGGTTGCAGGTGGAACTATATCTTTGGTAGCAACCAGCTCACCATTATAATTGAAAAACACATACCATACATCTTCAAATTTCGCATTTACAATATAAGTAATGGTGGCAGGAACTGAAACTGCCTGGTGAAAAGCTAGGGGAACGCTCTGACCCTGAATATACCAGCCGGTAAATCTTTTTCCAACAGGAGCAACCGGCATTTCCGGTTCGAGCAGTGATTCACCATTCAGCACAATCTGTGTTTCTTCAAGAATGCCATTCACCAAAAAATTATAGGTAGCCGTTTGTGTGGTGCCTACAACGTAAACAGAGAAATGTGATGTTTTAAATTGAATATCTTTTGGATGAAAATTGGCGTACTGAGCAACTGCCATTTTGTTCTGAACGATGGCAACAGGGTATTTTTTTGAAAACGAGAAACCATCCTGATTTAAACTTTCGGCATGCAAAACCACCAGCGATGCATTATTGGCGGATTCAAGTCCTGAGAAACTGACCGTAACATCGCCATTGGGCTGAGTTTCATGGCCCAGCCTGTCGAACAAGGTGATGTCATAATACGATGCCTGGCTCAAGGTAATACCGCTATTCTGTTTCAGTGACCGGACATACACTTGCTGCTCTGGGCCTGATAATAACTTAACCCTGAGCTGGGTACCTTCGGGCAAAACACCTTCTGTGGCATGCACACAAATGGTTACAGCTCCGCTCCTGGCCGTTAGATTCACTGCCGGAGACTTACCGCAAATCGTTGTTTTTAGTGTGCTATCGGCCTGGAAAATTGGCTGAGCGTTGACACCAGACATAAGTAATGTGCAAAATACAAGGGTTAAGAAATGCCTGGCAACCTTGTTGAGTGTAATGGTTTTCATAATAATATGATTTGTTATACCGTTGTTGTTGTTTTCCCATTTTTTACTGCCTGGCGGCAGGTGTTCACTGTTTCTTCTGGTTCCTGTCCTCTTCAAATCCCCCCGAATCTGATGATGACTTCGATTTTGCAACCCTTATTTAAATGAATACTTAAGGATGCTTTTTTTGACCATTTGCTTTCATAGAACTTGATGCAACAAAAGTAGACTCAATGCAGGGAGAGCACAATACGGTTATATACCCCTTTTTTTAAAACAGGTTCATAAATGACAATAAGTAGAAATACGCATACGATATGATTAGATGAAAAACTCCGGATATATTCCGACGGTCAGATTTTATAAAATTCAAATACTGAACCTGCCTTTCCCAATTTGCCACAATTATCAGAATCACGATAACATCTTTTCATTACGCTGACATACAGATCGTTAAGCTAATACATCATAAAACAACGTACAGTCTGGATAAAGAATCTCCTGATTCAATGAGGGAATAAAAAGCTATCTACGTATATCCCACCGGATCCCGATAGTGAATGTCCCGGTCTTTTGCCGCCTGCCACAAAAAATTTCCGTTCAGGAAGCATCAATCACCCTATTATTCTAACGCTCCCGTCCAGTTTTGGGGCTATTTTACTTGTCCACGCTGAAAATTCCTCAAAAATTAATATTTAGCAACAGCCTAACTATCAAAACATTAGAATATCATTCAAAAATTTCCCCTTTTTTTTCAAAAAACCGTATTACCTTTTCGATTTTTTATGATTAATAGATAATTACGCTGATCAAATTTTTATCAGATGCGCGTGTTTGATAAGGGTTTTATTGTTACTATTGCACTACTAAACTACACCTGCCATAATGCGGCATTGACTACTACGCTTACTGTTGGCTTTTGAATTTTGCATTTTTGTTTGGATAAATAGCTTTTCTTTTATTGGGAGTCTTAAATATCCCGGCAAAAAGATTATTGAAATTATTGTTAGACCTCAAATAATTAATTCAAAAAAAACGCAGCTATGAAAACCAAAACCATCCTTCTTATTCTTGCCCTTGCGGTAGGAATATTTAACGCATGTAAGAAAGACCATGCACCCGCAATTGACCCCCCTTCCGAAGCAGGGAATGACAAAATAAATCAATTGCTGGGGAATTTTACCGATAACTATGAAACTTTTAAAAGCGGCAAATGGCTGAAAAGCGGCGATAAAATTGATTACGATTCTGTTTTATGGTACATTGATGGTGCCATAAACTTCAATTATGCCTCTGGCCAGTATGCTTTTGAAAAAATACACAAAGATACCATATATGTTGAAGTAGCAGTTGATGCTGACATGAAGTCGTTATTTGCGAATGTTTTTGAATCGTATGGTGAATCTCTGATACGTATTGGCGAAAAGTACTATGAGCTTACCGGAGAATATAAAAAGTTTGTTATGGCAACAGTTAGCGATGCCGGCCCATTGGCAGATGGTAAGCGAAAATTGCGCATTGCAACCATTACCGGTACAGGATTTGCTTCACAAAATGGCGATTTTGGGAATGATGAAAACTACCTATATAATACAGATGCAGAAGTCAACTGTGATGGGGAACTTGCATCTGGTGCCCCTGTGATTTTTGAGGCTATGTTGCTGGCTCATTTTAATCCCGAGCCTACCAATGGAAGCAGATATTACTTTGTGGGGACACCAACCATTGTTGAATATGACTATAAAGATTACAAAATTGACTCTTCTGCACTCCTCACCAACTATTTAGATTACAAGATATATGCTGCGCATGAAATTTTTGAGTTTACTGATGAAGTTCTTTGTCTTGAATATAACCAGAACAATTCGGGCATACACGAGATGCAATTCTATTACGACCACCTGAAAGACCTTGCAAACATCTGGTTGAGCCAACAAGGGAATGTTACGATTAGAAAGTCATTTGCTCCATCTGAAATTAAAAGCCCAATGGATGGTGATTCCCCTAATCGCGTAATTTACCATTTCCCTAAATTTCACTTCAGAATAAAAGTAGCAACTCACGAACCATCCACCCCATATTTCCCAACAGAATAATAACATTACTGCCATGAGATATATCGCATCTTTTTGCCTTTTGTTCACTTTGGTTTTGCCTGTAAAAGCACAAAGCACATTTGAGTTTTTGCTACCCACTGACACCAGAACCTATTCGATAATGGCCATTGACGACAACAATGGAGGGATTATTACCCTGATTAGTACAGTAACCGGAATTGGAGGGCCCTGGGAATACCTCAAAGGCTATGTGCTTGAAATATCTGCAACAGGTGATACAACAAGCCATCAATACTCCTTTCACGATACGGCCTTTTTTCTGAACAGAATACACCGCTTGAACAATGGAGGATATATTGTTACCGGCCGTTCGGCCCCGCCAAACACCTCAGCAATCGGTTTGCTGCTGATGGGCCTTGATGATGACTTTAATTTGCAATGGGCTAAACATTATCCTTACAGCACGTATAACAATGATGTGTGGGTTTACGATGTATACCAGGATGGCGACACCCTTATCATGCCGGCAGGCAGGTGTGAATTTCCTTGTGGTTCCAAATATCCAATGCTTTTAAAAACCGATCTTAATGGCAATATATTGCAGGAAGTGTTTCATGATAATCCATTGTTAGACAGTGGCCAACCCTCTTACTTGCTAAGTATTGACAGGAAGACAATTTATATGTTTGCTTTTGCATTCATTGGCGGGGTAACCGGGCCTTCGTATAGTGCATTTAATGAAGATTTCGAATATTTATATACCCTGCCTTTAATACCGCAAGATCATTCTTCGTGGCGTTATTGCAGCACCTGGTCTTCTGACAGCATTATGCTTATGTCGTACATTTCAACAAGAGCAGAGAAAACCACCTATTATGATGAAGATGTGTGGTTGGCCAGATATGACACTGGTTTCAACCTTTTGAACCGTGCAAATTTTGGCTCTGTTGACACACTTGATTATACCCCTTTCGGGGGAGCAGGCATAGGCAGCCTGCATCCCGATACCATTTTTTTTGCAGGATTTAAAAATGCAGCGCTTACGTATCCGGGTCCATCAAAGGTAAGCTGGATTATGGCAGGGCAGGTTGACAGCCAATTGCAACCCCGCTTTCTGCACTACATAGGGGGCGATGCTTATTACGAAGTAAAGTATATGTTGCCTCTCAGCGATGGGGGGGTATTGATACATGCCGGCAAGTTAAACCGGGATACCCAACTCTATGATGCTTATTTTATCAAGCTGAACAGGGAAGGATTAATTACCGGGAACAAACCGGTACATACCGTTATTAACCGCGCATTTATCTCCCCTAACCCTGCTAAGGAAACACTTAAAGTAGAATGTATGCTAAAGGGAGCAAAAGCACAGGTGCTTTCCCTTACCGGCACTGAACTGGCTTTGTATGGACTGGAGCAGGGAACGAGCCTGATACCCCTGCATGACCTTAAACCGGGTATGTACTTACTGGGCATTACGTTGCCTGGAAAAGGAATTATTGAAACGCATAAGTTTATTAAACTGTAAAAACTTTAACCATGAAAAAACTTATACTCCCAATTTTGCTAATCTTTTCCGTTTTTTCAGGAAGCAATATCGATGCCCAAATATGCTATACCTGCCCAGGTCAAAACAACAATGTTTCAGGATCTGCAGCATCAGCATTCGGAAATAATAATACTGTCGGAGGATCCTATTCTACGAGTATTGGCAGTGGCAATACGATTCCAGCAAATTATAGTTTTGTAGCAGGTAGTTATTCAACCGCGCAGAGCATGCACTCCTACATTATAGGAACATCATCTCATGTCATGCAAGTGAGTAATGAGGGCTACATTTTTGGAAGTGGTTCATCTGCAGAACATACTAAGGTAATGTTAGTGGGGCACCGATTAAAGTCAGGTGCAGCTAGCCAGATCATCATCGGGGCAGGCAAAGTGGGCAGTTACCTTACTAACAATAAGATGTACAGCCTCGCCGTGGGTTTTAATAGCAATGTGCCCACGTTTTTCGTTAGTGAAACTCCTTCTAATTTACAATCGGGCAGGGTAGGTATTGGCAACAATACCGATCCACAAGCCAAATTGCACATAAAAGCCGATGCTTCTGAAAATGCGACCATGTTTTTAGAAGCCACAGGCACCAACAAAACCAGCAGTTTTATGCTGGGTGGTGGGCCAGCAATCATAGGAACCACCTCCAACAGTAATTCGCTTTCATTTGTAACCGGCAATACCAATACGCGAATGTTTATAGATGGTGTCAATGGCCGCGTTGGCATTGCCACCAGCACCCCTGAGACACAATTGCATATAAATGGTGATATAACCGTTTCGGGGTTAGCCAATGAAAAAGGTGACCAAATTGTGGCAAGCGATAAAACAGGGAAATTATTGCTGGTTCCTGTAAACGCATTGGGAGACAACCTGGGTAACCACACCGCTACTGAAAGCCTTAACATGATGGAATTCAGCATAAGAAACTCGACAAAAGCCGCTAAACAAAGCAGGCTTGATGGTAGTCAGTTTTACGTGGGATTAAAGTTTAGTGAAGTCAATAATATGATACTTGAAACAGGCGGCGCTGCCACTTTTAAGGCAGTAGCAGCGGCCAACAACATTGCCGGGTTCTGGGCAGCAAATTGGGCGTGTGGAGGATATGGGCTTTTGCTTAATGCCGACAATAGCACAGGTGGTATTTATTATGACAACAACAATCCCAAATTATCTATTGGGCTGAATAACAGCAAAGTAGGAATAGGGCTTATTCCACCCAAAGATGGTACATTCAGATTGTATGTTGAAGGTGGCATACTAGCCGAAGAGGTCAAGGTAATGCTAAAGAGTACCTGGCCAGATTACGTGTTCACTACCGATCATAAACTTCCGGGTATTCACTAGGTTTCTGATTTTATAAAAGCCAATGGCCATTTGCCAGGTGTACCCAGCGCGGCCACCGTGGCTGCCGAAGGGATAGAACTGGGACAGATGAACGCGCTGCTGCTTACAAAAATTGAGAAATTGACCTTGTATATGATTGAACTTCAACGGCAATTAGACGAGATTAAAAAGTAATTTCAGTTCACCCAAACCCTTATTATTATGAAAGCTGTTAGATATATATTGCCCTTGCTGATATTGATTTTTCTTTCATCTTCGCTATGCGCACAGCAAACCGTGAATTTTGAATATGATTTGGCAGGAAACAGGGTGCTAAGGTATCTCGATACTAAAAAGAGTACCGATGCCGAAGTTGACTCCCTTTTTAAGGCTGAAATCATCCATGATAAAATTACCGGCGATCATTTGGTAAAGGTCTATCCCAATCCTACCCTGGGTATGATTAACGTTGAATTTATGGGAATAAGTGAGGGTACGTCAACCTATTTTATCACCGATCAAAATGGCAGGCAGGTAATGAACGGGGAAACCAAAAGCCTTTCAAACACCATTGATATTACCCGGCAGGGACGCGGGGTCTATTACCTGGTGATAAAAGCGCCCGAAATATATCAGGTTTATAAAATAATTAAGCAATAAAAATAAATTTAAATTTCAGGCTATCTGGCATAAAATGCCACAATGGCATGAAATCAGGAAATATCATCCTTAACTTAACAGGCTATTGACATGAAAAAATATTTCTGGTTATTTATGGTGGTTGCATCAAACCTGCAACTCTACGGGCAGCATCAGGCACCCAATTTTACCCTTGACAAACAGCTATACGGAAAACAGGAGTACCAAGCCAGCCAATACATAGATATGATCGATGGTTTTGGTTACAAAGCCAACACCAAAAGCGATGTTTTTCATGCCAAAATAGACCCGTTTATGGTTTTTCCGCCGGTGGAGGGGGAGATTGGGGGGCCTACTGCCGGGGATAATGGAATGGTTGGCAGTATGGGAGGTTCAATTAGCGTTAGCTCGAACGGTGCAGCTACTTACAGTTTGCCTATTGAAGTACCCAATGGAATTAATGGCATGGAGCCACAACTTGCCGTATCATACAATAGCCAGGCGGGCAACGGGATAATGGGTATAGGCTGGAACCTGAACGGCCTGTCTGCCATTACCCGAACGGGAAGTACGCTATTTAATGATGAAATCAATAAAGGAGTAAAATACAACGATGAAGATCATTATGCTTTAGATGGCAACAGACTAATGGGTTTTTCCGGGACTTACGGGCAAAATGGGGCTGAATACAGGACAGAACTGGAAACCTACTCAAAAATTATTTCATACAGAACATCGGGTACTGCTCCTGATTATTTTGTCGTATGGACAAAAAGTGGTCAAATAATTGAATATGGAAGAACGGCAGACTCTCGAATTGAGCTTCAGGGATCATCTGGTACACAAGCTATGATAAGCACATGGTTGGTAAATAAAATCAGCGACCGTTTCGGCAACTCGATAGAATTTGTTTATTTAGAGAATAACGCTACAGGGGAATTTGTTATTGATAAAATCAAATATGGCGGAAACCCTGATAATGGCATCCCAATGAAATGCGAAGTACGGTTTGGCTACAGATATGATCGCAAGGATAAAATTACTAAATATCTTTACCCTCAAAAAAGATATTCCCTTACCAGGCTATTGGATAAAATTGAAATCTATGTTGAAAACACCAAACAATACCATTATAAATTTGATTATAAAGACGATGAGCCTGGTTCTCAACTCGACTTTACTTCGAAATTAATAAACATCAAGCGAATACAAGCCGATGGCGTTGCATTGAATCCCGTCGAATTTGAGTACCATGCAGATGCACCGCTTAAGACTGAAAAGGTTTTAAATGAAATTACATACTGTTATGAATACAATGGGTTGTATTATGTTTACGATGGAACAAAATCATTAATCGCCGACTTTAATGGTGATGGTAAACTGGATATTATAGTTGTATATCGATTCTGGGATGAGAATGTAAATAAAGTTGCCGGGTTCAAGATTTATTATGCTGGCACGGATCATTATATTCCCGGGCCAAGTGGTTCTTTACCTAATAGAGAATTCATTCAATTTTTACCTTGTAATATTAATGGTGATCAGAAGACGGATCTATTAATGATTAGATTAACGACCCTAAATGACCCGGAAACAGAAATTGTGCCCTATATATCAAATGAAAATAATTCAATCGGGTTTGATATTATGCCATCTTTCAGAACAACCATGAATCCATCAAACATTAAATTTCAGGTGGATGATTTTAACGGGGATGGAAAATCCGAACTCTTAGTTATGATTTTTCCTTTCCCGGATGTAGATATTGCGTTAATTGAAACTTATTCATTTAACATTACACCCACTTTTAGCGTTATCAGGCATACTCCAAAATCTGCAAATGCTTCAATAAATCATTATTATGAAACCCGTGATATGGATGCCGATGGCATACCAGAATTAATCCGTTTGAAGTCGGATGGTATGTATGTTTATAAGTTCTTATTTGAACCTGGTGGACAAACCATTAGCGATCCGGTGCATTATACTTTCCCGACCTCTGCTTTTCAGGTTTATTGGGCTGACTTTAATGCGGATGGATATTGTGACATCTTATTCCGCAACAAATCCACAGGTTTATGGGGCATTCAATTATTCACCGGATCAGATTTTATAACGGTTGATTGCCCGGTCACCTTAACCGAAGACCCATCTAATAACAGAGTTTCTTACTCACTATTAGACTACAATGGCGATGGACTTGTAGATATTAACGAACGTTATCTGGAATCAGAAAACCCGAAAAAATTCCGAAATACCTTTTTTTACAACAATGGAAATGGCTTCCGGAGCGAAAGTTTTTACACTTACGATATTGATCATGATATCAGGATAAACCCGATTGAAAGAACAACCGACATGAATGGCGATGGTATAAATGATGTCATTTACCAGGCTAACAACGACTACAACCCGGGATTGGTTTATCTGGTGGCTTATGAAGTCAACTCAAAAGACAAGTCAAATCTTATTGAGGTTATCAGGGATGAATTTGACAACGAGACTACCTTTACCTATAAACACCTGCCCTATTGCACCGGTGATGATCAAACCGAGCCGGAATATGTAAAATATACCGATTCCTCTTACCCTTTTATGGATTTTCAGGGGCCTATGGCAGTGGTTACCAAGGTTTCAGCTTTTGATGGCTTAGGCAATCAACCTGATAATGTTCGTGAGATAAAATACCATTATGAAGGAGCCAAAATTCATTTAAAGGGTAAAGGCTATCTCGGGTTCATGAAAACCAGAGTGGCAGATGTTGATGCAGGTTCATGGTCCGAAACCACTAATAAGATAGAAAAAACGGACAATTACATATTCCCGCATACGGACATTTCCAGAAGCTATGTCAAGATTAATGGGCAGGACAAGAAGTTAAACGAAACCAAATATACCTATTACGTGCATAATAAACCTTTGCAAAACTTAGCGAAGCATTATGCACCTTATCAAACCAAAGTTCATTCAAAAAATTGGAATGAAAAGGGGGAGTATGAAAAAACAGTGCGCACAGAGAGTTTATACCTGGGCAATGAAAATGCTTTAACCTATGGTAACCCTTATAAGGTGTTGGAATTGGGTAGCGAAAGCGAGCTTGAGAATCATTCTTCCATCAGCGCTTTCAGATTTGGGAAAGAAGCATCCACATTCTATTCTTATAAATTAAATTTAATAGACCGGTGGGTTATAGCAAATCCCGATAGCGTAAGAATCCGTTATTTTAAGAATGATGCTGACGATATTACGGCGTGTGAGTACTTTGATTATTACCCCATTGATGACCAACGGTTTCCATTATTAAAGATATCCCGGGTGCATCCCGAAAGCAATTCAGAGGTCAGAACAGAATTTGATTATAATCAGGCGCTGGGGTTAATTATTAAAAAGACAATCACAGCCCCCAATTATACACCGGCACCAGAGGCAAGAGTTGAGCGTTATGAATATAATCCCGAATACGGATACCGTTTTATGACCAGGCAGTTTAATCCCCTGAACCATGCTGTCGAAAGCAAAATTGATCCTGTAAAAGGAACAATAGTTCAGTCCTTTGACGCGAACAACTTTAACACTGATTTCGGGTACGATTCATTCAACAGGCCGGTGAAGGAGGTTAGTTATGATGGTATCATTACTTCTTCGGTATTAAGATGGGCCAATGGGCACCAGGATTCAAAGCCAGGGGCATTGTGGTACAAGTGGTCATGTGCATCAGGGCAAAACCCCCAACTCATTTTCCACGACCGGCTGGGGCGTGAAATAAGGGCTGTATCTTACACGCCTTCAGGACAGAAAATATATATTGAAAAAGAATATGATCATCTTGGCCGCCTGGTGATGGTTAGTGACCCGCACCTGCCGGGCGAAACACAATACCAAATTACAGAAACCACTTATGACGAATTAAACCGGCCAAAACTGGTAAAATATCCTGGTGATATAACCGAGAACTATGCTTATGGACGAAGAAGTGTAACCATAACAAATGACCACGGCAAAACAACCAAAAAGGAGACCGATGCAGCCGGAAGGCTTGTTACCAGCACCGATGAAGATAATAAATACGTGAAATATACCTATTACAGTGATGGCAAATTATATACCACAAAAGTAAACGGTATGGCTTCAACATTGGTTACCCTTGAATATGATATTAATGGCAACAAAACCAAAACCACCGACCCTTCATGGGGCACCAATATCAGTCGTTATAATCCTTTTAATGAACTAATGTATTCGGAAGATGCCAGGCAAAACAAATATACATACACATACGATGTACTTGGCCGCACCCTTAGCAGGCAAAACCTAACCCATGCAACCGACCTCACCAACTGGCAGTATGAGGAAACTGCCGGCAAGCTCGGGTTGTTAAAAAGCGAAAGCAACCTGGCGGGACATATGAAACTATACACCTACGGCGAGTTTAACAGGCTGGTGAAAATAACGGAGAAGCTGGATGCCGATGGCATGGGCCATGATGTAAGTTATACGCATGATGAACTGGGCAGGGTTAGCTTAATGACATATCCTGATGGGTTAACCTTGAGTTACAGATACACCGGTGATGGAGTGCTGAAAAAAATCATAAGGGAACGTGATGCGGTTGTTGTATGGGAAGGAATTGCCTACAATGATAAAGGACAATTGACCCAAAGCAAAAGGGGGCGTAATATTTTACTGGATAAAACCTATTATCCTGAAACCGGACTTTTACAAACCACTATTTGTAATAATGTGCAATCATTTGAGTACGTTTATGACAATTTGGGCAATATGACCGACCGTTATGATCATTTTCATAAAACAAATAACCAAAGCCTGCACGAGGAGTTTGGTTATGATGATCGCAACCAGCTCACCTCCGTAACTTTGAACGGAGCTTATCCCCGGATTTTTGAATATGATGCTCTTGGCAATATTGAATCCAACCCAGATGCAGGGGCATTTGATTACACCAATCCTGACAAGCCTTACCAACTGGCAAGCCTTACCCCAAACAATAATCTTGCACCTGAATATTACACCCCGCAAGTGATAACCTACACCCATTTTAATAAAGTAGAAACCATCACCTCAAACGAGCATTTTCTTGAGCTTACTTATGGTTTAAACCAACAGCGCATCAGCCAAAAACTGTATGAGGTAAACCGCTCCAATAAAAACTTTATCCTTGAAAAACAGTTTATTGCCGGCATTGCAGAAAAGATTATATTTGCTGATCAAACCACCAAATCCATCAACTACATTACCTCACCGGAAGGCCTTACGGCCATTGAAATTACCTCCAACCCTGGCGGCCGGGAATGGTATTGGGTGTTTACCGACCATCTGGGGAGTATTACCACGCTTTTAAGAGAAAGCGATGGCCAGAAATTTGAAATGAGTTTTGATGCGTGGGGTAACAGAAGAGACCCTGCAACCTGGATGAATTACACCACCACATTCCCGGATGTTGTTATTGACCGGGGCTTTACCGGTCACGAGCATCTTGATGTTTTCGGCTTGATAAATATGAACGGCCGTGTTTACGATCCCGTTGTGGCGCGTTTTCTCTCTCCCGACCCGTATATTCAGGCATCGGGTATGCCTCAGAATTATAATGGGTACGTGTATTGCTGGAATAATCCGCTTAAATATGTTGACCCGAGCGGGGATGTATTTATGATGCCTTTTTTTATTATGGGCATGATTACAGACTTTACAAGCAATTTGATTAACGGAGTTCATGACCCACTTGGGACTGCTTATTCGAATGTAACATCCACAATAACGGGCATTAACAATTCATGTCAAATTCCTGTTGCAAGAACAGATAACTTTTACTTATCAGTTGGGATAGACCCGTTTAGCTTTGGTGTTTCTATTAATGCGGCATATAAACCCAGCGATGATTTTGCAATGAACTTCAATGCAGGTATTGGTCCTTTTGGTGGAAATGTAAATTTTGGGGCTTCTCAAAAGTTCGGAGACTTTACTTTGTCTGGTGGCGGTGGGTACTCTTCGGGTTTTAGCAATATATTTTCTAAGAATCCTGCTAAAATATCAGGTACGCAGGCACATTATGGTTTCTCATATTACGATAGATCAAACAATCAGCATTTCTCTTTTGGTGGCAATACCATTGAGGGGAAATATAGTCAAAACCAATGGTTTGTTGGTTATCGTAAGGGCGATTTTTCTTTTGCCATGACTAATGATGCTTTCAGAGGAAGCGACTGGTATCGCACAGCTGCCGCGGAAATTGGCATTGGCGAAGTTTCGTTTGGATTCAATCTTTTTACTACTGAACCGCCATTGGAGGAGTACAAACGAAAGCCTAAACAATTAGGTGGTGACTCAGAATACATATCTCCAATACACGGTAAAAATCCCTTAGGAACTTACTCTTCCGGGAGTCGGGTATATGCAGGAATGTATTTAGGTTATCGAAATGGAAACAGAGTAAGCCGATTTGGTATAGATGCAGCATGGGTTCAAGACCTTTTTCAAAATGGTATTCACCGATGGGTGGTACCAACACCCTATTTTAATACAAACTCCGGTTCGCCTTCTGCACCATTCCTGCAAGGAGGGTACGTAAATCCATTCTCACTCTATACATTTTAATCATGAAATCTATTCATGTAACAATCGGATGCTGTACTCTATTTCTACTTGCGTCATGTGTAAGCCCAATCAATTGTCGGAAACAATTTACAGTATTTATGGATTCAATATCTGTCTCAAGCCATAAATATCAAATTCGAGTGGACGGAATATTTGTTTCAGTAAATCAGCGAGGTGCTTTCGCTTTATACAAAGATGGTAAAGCAAAGTTTGTTGATTCATATCTTCCAATCGGTAATGAATTTTGGTTATATCCGGAAAAAATGATTTCAATTATTGAGAATCAAATCAATATAATTGGAAAGGAGGGAGCCGGCCATTATAAACAAGTGAGTGATACTATTATTATTCAGACATTTGGTATTTCTAATGACCAACTTTGCCGCAGATCAGTTTATGAAACCAAAGGTGTCATACTCAATGATTCAACCATAGTAGTGTTTTCTGATTATTCTTATTGGTTCGACTCTGAACTCATCAAACAACCGAACATTTATCGTTTATACAAAACCAATCTCAAGCCTGACAGCACATTGGCTTGGTTTAATAAAAAACGATGGTACAAAAACAACTTGCATGAGAGCCGAAAGTAATATAAATACTGCCGACCCCTTGCTATGTAGAATCTCCAATCCCCCTTCCAACGCCACCAAATTTCCAATTCAAAAATTCATTACTTTTGGCATACCATGTCAATTGACAAACAAATGAAACAGCACCCCACCCGCAGGCAGCAGTACAAATACACCTATCTATCGGGCCCGCTGGGTTTATTTGCTATACATATTATAAAACCTGACGGCACTGCAGAAATCAATTACATCCACGCCGACCACCTCGGCTCCTGGAACACCATTACCGACGAGAATGGCAACCTGCTGCAAGAACAAAGCTTTGATGCATGGGGCAACAGAAGAGACCCTGCAACCTGGATGAATTACACCACCACATTCCCAGATGTTGTCATTGACCGGGGCTTTACCGGCCACGAACACCTGGATGTTTTCGGCTTGATAAACATGAACGGTCGCGTTTACGATCCCGTTGTGGCGCGTTTTCTCTCCCCCGATCCCTATATCCAGGCTCCGGGTATGCCGCAGAATTATAATGGGTATGTGTATTGTTTGAATAATCCGTTGGTTTATACGGATCCGAGTGGGGAAGTGTTTGGAATTGATGACTTGATAATAATAGGTCTGACAATTACAGGTGCATATTTGGGAGGTGTGGCAACAAATGAAGGAGAGCTAAATCCGGTAAAATGGAACTATAAATCTGCTTCAACCTATATTGGAATTACAACTGGTGCTTTATTTGGTTATGTAGGTGGCTATGGAATTGCACATCCCGGCACAATTTCCTTGGCACTTGGAATTACGACGCCTGCTGCTGGTGTGTATTTAGTTGGAAACCAATCTGACTGGTCTTTTGAGTGGACCACAATGGCGGGAGGTGAAGGCAGTATTGAAACTAACAAGCCAACCTCTATAGAGGATATAATTAGAGGTTCAAATTCCTCCATACCTGTTTAAACTGGCGGCTATAGTAACTATATGGAATTTAATGAACAAATGGATGCTTATTTTAACATGGCGATGTATTCACAAAATAGCACCACTCTGCCAGGCATAGAAGTCGTATGGCATGAGAAAATTGGAGTTGGATATGTAAAGGGTGGTATCCCTTTTTGGTGGGGACTAACCGATCAAATGAAAAATCCATTAGCCCAGTACCGTATTCTAGATGAAGGATCCGAGATATTGTATATTACAGTTGGCATTCCTTTTGCTATAATAGGGGCTGGGGAGATTATTGGCTATATTTCATAACAATCAATTATCAATGGCACTTTGGAAATATCCAAATGCTGGTGGGAGAGGCTTAAATATACTTAGTGACGGCAAACGACTTATTGGCTTTGATTGGCATAAATTTAAACTTGGGGGCAAAATGGTTAATAGGCCACATATTGATTTACCTTATTTTAAATGGCATCATTGGCCATGGTAAATTGCATGCTATATGAAGTCAGAAAAAGAAATAATCTTAGAGAAATTAATTGTGAGAGCCCTTCATGGAGATATCACGCTCGAAGAGTTATATACTTTTGAGAATATTATTTCTGATAAGGAACCCTTGTATTTAGAAATATTTCATGATATAGAACAGGCTGTTGAGCATTTTCCTGCTTCATTTCTTAAAGGTTATCCATTATATGAGGCATTTCAAAACACTAAGGAATATATTAAGTTAATAGAAGACTTGAATATACTAAGAAAGAATATTTAATCATTTTTTGACTCTTTATCCTTGTCAGATATACATTGATTTTCCCAGAATCCATCTTTCATTTAAGAATTAATTAAAGAGAACGCAACCGGCTGGAGAGTTGTCTCTTTGCAGTATAATTGGGTTTCCCCAATTTTGCCCGGGCAGAAGTTTGTACAGTTGGTTTACTGGGTGTTCAGAAATCATTATCTTTGAACAAAAAACCGATACCATCACTTACATTACCTCACCGGAAGGCCTCACGGCCATTGAAATTACCTCCACAGTAAAAATTTAAAAAAAACTCTGTGATACTCTGTGTCAAACTCCGTGAAACTCTGTGATATTAGTTGCACAGTGGCGCACAGTGAAAATTTAAAAGAACTCTGTGATACTCAGTGTCAAACTCTGTGAAACTCTGTGTCAAACTCCGTGAAACTCTGTGATATCGGTTGCACAGTGGCACATAATGAAAAATTAAAAAAGAACTCTGTGATACTCTGTGTCAAACTCCGTGAAACTCTGTGATATTAGTTGCACAGTGGCGCACAGTGAAAATTTAAAAGAACTCTGTGATACTCAGTGTCAAACTCTGTGAAACTCTGTGTCAAACTCCGTGAAACTCTGTGATATCGGTTGCACAGTGGCACATAATGAAAAATTAAAAAAGAACTCTGTGATACTCTGTGTCAAACTCTGTGAAACTCTGTGATATAATTTAGGTTATTTCATCCCGGGCAAACCCAAAAAAAGCACCTTCAACGAAAGCGCTTTTTCTCAATAAAATTCCAGTCAACAGCCTCAGATCATCATCAGCAAATTAATTTCATTCTGATCGAGCATGCGCCATTTTCCGCGGGGCAGGTCTTTTTTGGTAAGATTGGCAAATGCCACCCGGTCCAGTTTTACTACGTTGTATTCAAGGACTTCAAAAAGCCGGCGTACAATTCGGTTTCTGCCTGAATGAATAACGATGCCTATATTCTTCTTATCATCATTTTTGCCGGTATAGGCGATTTCATCTACCGCCATCATGCCATCTTCCAGTTCTATGCCTTCGGTAAGCCGCTCCATATCCGGTTTGGTCAGGGCTTTGTCTAGTTCTACGTGATAAACTTTACGTACGCGGTGGGATGGATGCGTCAGCTTTTTGGTGATTTCACCATCGTTGGTCAAAAGCAATAAGCCGGTGGTGTTGCGGTCGAGGCGTCCTACAGGATAAATGCGTTCGCGGCAGGCATCCTTTACAAGCATCATTACGGTATTGCGGTCGTCCGGATCGTCCACTGTGGTGATGTATCCCTTGGGCTTGTTAAGGATCAGGTATACTTTCTTTTCAATATTGAGTGTTTCTCCTCCAAACTCCACTTTATCTTCGCGTGTGATGCGGGTTCCAAGTTGGGTAACCACCACTCCGTTAACAGTAACTCCACCAGCAATAATCAGGTCATCGGCTTCGCGGCGCGAGCAGACACCCGAATTGGCAATATATTTATTCAGGCGGATGGTGCCATCGGCATTAAATCCTTTTTGTCCTTTGGGTTGTTCTATACCACTGCGTCCCAACTGACCGCTGCTTTTGCGCTTATATGGTTTCACATCATCCCTGCGCTCACTGCTTTTATAACGGGGTGCTTCCTCTTTTTTCCAGGTAGATGGTCGCTCCCGGTTAAAATTTTTGCGTGGTGTATCCTCTTCGCGGTTGCTACGACGTTTTGGCCGCTCATCACCCGACCTGCCAAACTTTTCACTACCAAACCCGGAGTTCTTTCTACCGCCGGCAGTACGCTTTTGCCATTCATCTTTTCCCTGACCGGCATTATCTGTCCAGCTTCGCCGGGGTTTATGGTCATCTTCCACCGATGACTTTCTTTTTTCAGGTTGGTCAAATTTACGAACAGGCCGGCTACTGCCGAACGATGATTCTGAACCCTCCTCCCGCTTATTAAAACTACGGCGGGGACGGCCATCATCACGCGAAGTACTGTGTGTTTCACCCGGTTTATTATAACGGCGCTCTGCCTTATGCTCATCGCTGTAAGACCCTGAAGTTTCACCGCGTTTATCATAACTTCGCCGCGGGCGGCTCTCATCCCGAAAACTCTTATATGAATCTGAATACTTACCCTTATGCTCATCGGGGTGGGAACGTTCTCTTTTTTCGTCTTTCTTCCAATCTTTATCTTTCGCTTTTTTAAACCCATAGGGTACCGGGGCTGCCCCTTTCTGATAGGGCCTGGCTTTCTCTCTCCCTTTTTTGGGTTTATCGTCTCCCGGATTTTTATCTGGTCTTGATTTCATTGCGCTCATGGTATCTGCTTCATTATTAAGGCTGCAAAGGTAATGCGTTACACCTTTACATTACCGTTATGATAAAACTTTGTTTAAATATAATACATCCCGAGCAAATTTTCTTGGAAAATTACCCTATAATATGTATTTTCGTATGCTCAGGTGTAAACCTTAGGATGACATAACCACTAAAACCCTCACCATAATGGAACCGACCAATGAAAAACTTATTGTAATTGCCCGACATACCACCAGCAGGGCTTTACTGTTACAATCACACCTTGAAGCAGAAGGTATAGATTGCTTCTTATCTCACGAAAATCTGGTACAGGGAGCTTTTGGCTCAGGGGTCGAACTGAGGGTGCGCAGATCAGATATGGAAAAAGCCCTTAAACTGATAGAAATGTCAAAAGAGGAGCATGGCTCAGGAAAGGAACCAGCCATAAAAACATTGCGACAGGTACGTAAAATACTTGTTCCGGTTGATTTTTCCGATGCTTCACTTAAAGCCTGCACTTTTGCGCTGGGGCTGGCTGCCAAATTAAAAGCAGAGATAAAATTACTGCATGTTTATTATAATCCGGTAATCGATGTAGTTCCTTTTGATACCAGTCATGCCTATCAGGTAAATCTGGTAAATTACCTGCACGAGGCAGAGCAAAATGCCAAACAACAGCTCATCAGGCTGGCTGACGATCTCAAACAGAGGGTGAGCAAAGGCAAAGCAGACACAAAGATTTCCTATTCTCTACAAAACGGCATTGCTGCTGAAGAAATTGTAGCCATGGCCAATCATTACCGTCCCGGCCTAATTGTTCTGGGAACCCGGGGCATAGGACAGCAAACCAGCAGTCTGCTTGGAAGCGTAACGGCAAGAGTGATCGAAAAAACCTCGGTTCCAGTGCTGGCCATTCATGAAGCGAGCCGTTTTACAGGTATCGAGAGCTTTAAAAATGTGTTGTATGCCACCGACTTCGATGAATCAGACCACATCGCTTTAAGCCGGCTAATCAATCTGTTACACCCTTTCCATGTTCAGATATATTGTGTTCACATCAGCATTGGCATCAAAAAACCGTGGCAAAAAGTAAAAATGGACAGTCTGAAAAGTTTAATTGACGCAGAACACCCCAATGCTGCCATTCATTATGATATTCTGGTGAGCGATGACATTTTAAACGGCCTGGAAACTTTTATGCGAAATCAATCCATTGACGTAATTTCGCTTACCAATCATAACCGGGGACTTATGGCGCGGCTTTTTACCCCGAGTATTACCAAAAAAATACTTAAACGTATCGACAAACCATTGTTTGTATTTAAATCGGGCGATTAATTCATGGTTGGATAAAAGGCATCTTCGATGTGCTTAATGTTTCGTTTTGAACCACTGATGACGATGGAAATCACGTCGAAGCGCGTTTCCAGATCTATTTTGTTGCGCTCAAGATATACCTGAGTGGCACGAATCAGAAAACGTTGCTTTTGAGTGGTAACAAATACTTCCGGCTCCCCGAATGCATTGGACTGCCTGGTTTTTACTTCTACAATTACCAGAAACTTATCCTTTTCGGCAATAATATCAATTTCATCTTTCCCAAAGCGCCAGTTGGTTTCCTTAATCAGATATCCCTTTTCTCTAAGATGACCAAGGGCAATTTCCTCGCCCAGCTTTCCCAGTTCATTGTGCTCCGCCATAATATTTAAGTTTTAAATGATGCTGAAGAACATTTGATAGATCAGATAAAGCAAGATAAAAAATCCACTGATAAATATAACAGGCTTCACAAATGCGCTATAGTGCTTACTACCGGTTTCACCGGGTGGTTTAAAAAGCAATTCAGCTTCTGCACCCACACTAAGGGTTGCTTCTCTGCCTAATATTATGGGTTGGTTTCCTGATAGATGACCGGCAGGAAACCCAAATATCACCGGATAGGAATATTCAGCTATGGCTGATGCAATAATCTCCTCTGCCGTTTTGCCAAAGGGGACTGCATTGTCACGCATGTCTGTCATTCCACCTACCACCAGACCAGCCAGCCTGTCGAGCATTCCACCCCTTTTCAGGTTCATTATCATGCGGTCAACATGATAAAGGTATTCATCCAGATCCTCAATGAACAGGATTTTGCCTTCCGTATTGATGTCGTCCGGAGTACCTCTCAGACTATAAAGTATAGAAAGGTTACCGCCAACTACTACTCCCTGGGCATGACCACTACGTGACCCCAGCCTTGCAGTTAATTTGTATTCTGGGGTTTCGCCAAAAAGGCATTTTTTTAAACCCTGAGTGGAAACATCCTCACTCCCATCTTTGGGGAAGTTCAGTGGCATGGTTGCATGCAGGGTTTCAATACCAAAGTGTTTGTGTATATGGGAATGCAAAACAGTTACATCACTGAATCCAACTATCCATTTAGGATGGCTTTCAAATGTTCTGAAATCCAGTAAATCAATGATGCGAATGGTTCCATATCCTCCACGGGCACAAAAGATGGCTTTTATTGCGGGGTCATCCAGCATTTGCTGCATATCGGCGGCACGCTCTTTGTCATTGCCGGCCAGTTGATGGGCCTCATTAAATAAATTTTTACCCTGCACTACTTCCAGGCCCCAGGATTCATACAGATGCAAGGCAGGCTCAACTTCATCAAGGCTTATTTTACGTGCTGTGGCAACCATTCCAACTTTATCGCCTGATTTTAAAAAAGGAGGTGTACGCATGCTTGTCCGGTTTTATGATCAAAGGTAGGTGTTTTTGTGTTGATATGATTCATGTGGCACATTCTTTATGAAATTAAGCAATCAGAATCAGACAAACATAAGTGAATACTTTGTGTTAATGGATAATGGGGCAGAGAGGCTCTATACGACTTTCACACATACTCCCCTCTTAGTTTGAAATTGTGCAAACAGGCATAGCTGATGGCGTTTTTAAGCTCTGGTTTTTTGGTGATCACCATTTGAATGTAAAGTGATGGCTATCTGATTTAGGAGAAGTAACCAAATATTACCCAGGGAATACCCACAAAAAGCTTAGCCTGGTGTAAATGAAATATCTCTTTAATAAATTACATAAAAGAATTTGTCACATTCACTTGTCAAGTATTCTATCTTTGCAAAACCTTTGATTGAAATGAAGTTTTTTATGAAGCGGCTGTTGCGACAGTTAATTTTGAATTTTACGGGTGCTATAGTGATTTTTTTTCTCTCTTTAGCCTGGCATTCTTCCATTAATATCGAAAATCTGGAACGTTACGGTCCAGTTATAGGGCTATACTTTATTGTTCATTTTTTCACTTCATTGCTTTACAGGAAATACGAGACGGATACCTATTATCCGCGTATGCAGCTTTATTCCCTTTACTTCCGAAGCTGGATGATCTCTACCGGCATTTTGCTTCTTTTTATTTATGTTTTTCAATATAGTTACCTCTCTCGTTTTGTAATTCTCACCAATATCTTTGGTCTATTTTTAACAGAAGGCGCCCTGTTACATTTGTACCTTTTGGTCAGAAGCTCAACAGTAGATATTGATGAGTTACCCAATGCTACCAAAACTGAGGTTCCCGATGCAACACAAATAGAAGAAGCTTTGGCAAAGAAAATTCCGGAAATAGATCCTGAGACATTAACAGAGCTTGGTGAAGATTCCTTGTATTTTCTCAGCCAGGCTTTAGATAAGTTTTCGGGAAAAACAATGATTTTTAATACTACCACCAGTTTTAACATCACCTCACGAAGTGGAGCGGGATATACAAAAATTGTAAACCTGCACCGGCTCAATGATGTGCGATACATCAATAAATTTCTGGAAGCCATAAATGAGAAATTGCCTATGGGGGGCTGGATGGCTGTATGTGCAGAAACCAAAAATCAGCGTAAAGAACGATTGCTCAGAAAATATCCGCCTCTGCTGAATTATATGTATTATTCGGTTGATTTCTTTATTAAACGGGTGTTGCCTAAAATTCCGGTAGCTAAAAAACTATATTTCTTCCTTACCCGTGGCCTCAACCGGGTAATTTCCCGGGGCGAAATGCTGGGCCGGGTAATATCATGCGGTTTTACCATTCTTGAAGAGGAGAAAATCAATGGATTATTATTCGTTGTTGCCCAAAAAACGGGTACCCCGGCTTATAATGAACATGCTTCTTATGGCCCGCTTATATACCTGAACCGGATTGGCAAACATGGCAAGCACATTAAGGTATATAAATTCCGGACCATGCACCCCTACAGCGAATATCTGCAGGAATACATATTCAATAATAATAACCTGAATAGTAATGGTAAAATCAAAGACGACTACCGGATTACGCGGATAGGCCGGTTGGCACGACGGTTTTGGATTGATGAATTGCCAATGTTCATTAATGTTTTTCGCGGGGAATTGAAACTGGTGGGAGTACGTCCGCTCAGCCAACATTATTTTAACCTGTATTCACCTGAACTTCAGGAAATGCGCATCCGTACACGTCCAGGGCTTATTCCGCCCTTTTATGCAGATATGCCCAAAACACTGGAAGAAATTCAGGACTCAGAACGACGTTACCTGGAAGCTTACTTTAAAAGTCCATTGTTTACCGATGTAAAGTACTTCTTCAAAGCCACCTATAATATTATCTTCAGAAAAGCAAGAAGTAGTTAGCGACCAGATGTGAACGATAAGTAACTATTTTTGAGAGATGAGCGATGAACGATGAACGACTATTGTTGAGAGATGAGCAATGATTGATGAGCAGGACTTATTGCCAATGTTTGCACGCTTGTAGCGCGTGCCCGGGTCCCAATGTTTGCGCTCGCTTGCAGCCCAATGTTTGCGCGCGCCTGCAGCGCGTGCATATGTCCTTCAACCACCCTCCGCAAACTGTTTGATTTCATTCAATTCCTCCTTTTTGTTTTCCCTTTCCTCCTCAATATCATAATCATCTTGAAGTCCAAGCCAAAATTTAGCTGAATTCCCAAAATATTTGCTCAACCGTAAAGCAGTATCGGCAGTAATTCTGCGGTTGCCTTTTATGATCTCCGAAATTCGGGTTTGCGGGATTTTTAAATCCTTCGAAAGCCGGTAGGCTGTGATTTCGAGTGGCTCTAAAAATTCGTGGTTTAAAATTTCTCCCGGGTGTATGTTTGTCAGCTTTTCCATTTTCGTTTTTTAATGATAATCAATTATTTCAACTTCGCTTGCGTTTCCTTTTTCCCAGTACTCCGAACCAAGAACTGTGAACTCACTATTCTACCTACCCCTCCTCCTGCACCAGTTGAAAAGCACCTTTGGTAAGGAAACGCGCATTCTTTGGAAGCTGCCCGGTACGTTTAAGTTCGGTAAGGCCAAACATGGTCTGTCCCGGGAAAAGTTCAACTTTTTCAAAATGATAACCATCTGGATCTTCATTTACAAGCAATAAGCCATAATAAATGCCATCTACTTCAACCACAGCATCTTCGGGAAGGCAGCGAACGTCGTAATTGCTCACCGCAATGTTACCCGACAGGTACATCCCCGGGATAAGTATACCGGTATTGCCCCGCTTAATAGGAATAATTACTTCCGAGGAGCGTTTTTCCTTGTCAATGGTCCGGCCAATACTTTCAATCACGCCTTCGTAACTTTCAGATGCACTTTCAACCAACCTCAACTGAACGGTTTGTCCGGTTTTGAGGAGTGGTAGATCACTTTCGTAAACATTTAAACGGGCCCACAAAATATCGCCATTGATCAGCTCCATCGCCTCGGTTTCAGGCGTAAGCCACTGTCCGCGGGTTACCATTATCCTGCTGACAGATGCAGACATAGGTGCGCGTATCTTCAGTTGTGCGCTTAAACTTTCAGCAGTCAGCTTTTCGGGATCAATTTGCATAAGTTTAAGCTTTTGACCGAGTGCACTCAATTTAGCGGACGCTGTCTTATAGTCGGCTTCTGCCTGTAAAAAGTCTTTTTGCGAAGCTACATTTTCACCGACAAGCGTTTTTTGCCGCTCATACAAGGAAGTAAGATTGCGCAATTGGCTTGCAGTTTCGAGATACGCCTGCTGCATATCCAAAAATTCCGGATTGTCAATCACATACAGTAAATCTCCTTTGTTCACCCGCTGCCCGGTAATTACCTGTATTTCGGAAACTTTCCCACCATAGTAACTTCCCAGCACCATACGGTTTTTGGCAGGCACATCCACAAAGCCATTGGCCTTAATAAATTGATGGAATGTGGTGTCCTTAAATGTTGCCAATTCCATATTGGCTCCATCAAACTGTTGCCTGCTCAATACGATATCGGCTGCGGTGGAATCCTGTGCATCCGCGGCAGCTTCATCCCCACCCGAAGAGCAGGAAAACAGCAGTAGCATCAGAAAAAGGACCCCGAAAAAAGTTGATACAAATCCAATTCTTTGGTTGTTTTTGAATCGGGAAACAGCACTTTTGACTGTCAGGGTATTCGCTATCCGGTATTTCATATCCATTAAATATTTAAACATCAAAGGCTTAGATGATTTATTTCAAGCACAATTAAATTGTAATCATGTACAACATTGAGGTAATCTACCTCGATGCGGAGGGCATTTTCGAGAGAGAGCAGATATTCAAAAAGCCCAATACCGCCCGACTGGTAAGAGAGTTGAGCGGCGCTTCTTATTTCACGGGCCAGTTCAATCCCCTCCGTGGTATAATAATCAAGTCGCGATTGCCGAACGTTAAGTTCAAGCATCAATTGATCGCGCCTCGACTTCAACTGCAGCAGTTGGTTGTCCGACTGCTGTTGCATGGCATCTGCCAAAAGGCGTTTAGATTTAACAGCGGCGTGCCGTGCCGGGAACCAGAGCGGAATGCCCAGACCAATTTGAAAGCCGTTGTAACGGTTGTTTTCCGCGCCATTGTTTACGCCCAGGAAGTACTCAAGTTGAAGGTCGGGATAGCTGCTGTAGCGCTCCACCCGGGCAGCGGCAGTTGACGCTGAACTGTTCAGCGTATAATAGCGTCCGGCTTCAGCCATCAGCTCATTGTTTTCCATCAGGTCGATGGGTTTGTACTCCACCGGTTCCACCTCAAAAGGCTCCTCAGACTTCATCAGGGCGGTCAGCCTGATTTTTGCCGCATTCATATCGCTGCTGATTTTATCAAGCTGCAGGGCAATCTCCTTACTTTTGGATTTAAGCGTAAGGTATTCCAGCTTTCCGGTTTCACCATACTGGAAATTCTTAAGCGCGGCATCGGAAATTTTAGAATAATTTGAATCCAGCATCTGATAATTTAACAATAGATGTTTTTGAAACGCCAGTTCGAGGTAAGCAGTTTTCACATCTCTGACCAGGATATTTTTGAGCCGTTCAAGCTCCCATTCTCTGATGCCGAGGCGATGTTTTGCTTCGCGGTGCTGCCACACATACGTGGCCGGAAAAGCCAATGACTGCTGTACACCCCATACCTTAAGCGGCAGGTTATTTTCGGCAATATTATTTTCATCAAAATTGTAATAAACCGTGGCCTTATCGGGATCAAAGGCAGCCCGGGCCATTTGCCTGGCACTTTCCACTTCAAAAGCTGCAGCCTTTATTCCCGGATTGTTATTCAGGGCTATGCTGATGGCTTCGTTCATACTTAAGGGAGCCTGTTGGGCAATTCCCTTAGTAACCGGCAACAAAAGCAGAAGCAACATCACCAAAGCAGCCGGATTCTGACCTTTCTTCTTTCTTTTGGGTTTCCAGGCGGTTTCAAACATACAATAAAGTACCGGCAAAACAATCATGGTCAGAAGTGTTGCCGTAATTAACCCGCCAATAACCACGGTGGCCAGCGGGCGTTGCACTTCGGCTCCTGCTGAGGTGGAGATAGCCATAGGCAGAAACCCCATGGCTGCGGCTGATGCGGTGAGCAATACCGGTCGTAACCGTTCACGGGTTCCCTTGATGATCAGTTCCCGCGTATTGGTGATGCCCTGCTTTCGCAGGGCTTTAAAGTGTTCAATCAGCACGATGCCATTCAACACCGCTATACCAAACAATGCAATAAAACCCACGCCTGCCGATATGCTAAAGGGCATATCGCGCAGCCAGAGCAGCCAGACTCCGCCTACTGCCGACAATGGAATGGCCGTATAAACCATTAAAGCTTCACGAAACGACCCAAAGGCCAGATGCAGCAGGGTGAAAATCATTACCAGGGCAATGGGCACTGCAATCAGTAAGCGGTTGCGGGCACTTCGCAGGTTTTCGAACTGACCACCGTACTCTATAAAGTAACCCGGACGTAAATCCATATTGTCATTAATAAGCTTCTGCACATCCTTCACTACAGATTCCAGGTCGCGGCCACGAACATTTACACCCACAACTATGCGGCGCCGGGTATCGTCACGCGATACTTTGGCCGGACCTCTCGAAAAGGAGACTTCGGCAATTTCACTCAGCGGCACCTGCCCACCCGAAGGCAGTGGAACAAAAGTATTGCGCAGGTGCTCTATCTGGTTCCGGAACTCCTTTTTATATCTGATTACCAGGTCAAAACGTTTTTCCCCTTCAAATATCTCCCCGGCCTTCAAACCGGCAAATGCCATGGAGATTACCTTGTTTGCATCGTCCACATTTAAGCCATACATGGCAAGTTTGGTGCGGTTGTAAACTACGCTCATTTCAGGCAAACCGGCAGTTTTTTCCACAATCACATCAGCCGCTCCTTCAACCTGTGCAACCAACGATTGGATTTTCAATGCCGTAGTATTCAGGTAATCAAGGTCTTCACCAAACACTTTAATGGCCAGGTCGGCCCGGGTACCGGTTATCAATTCATTAAAGCGCATCTCTATGGGTTGGGTAAATTCATAATCAACGCCTGGAATCACCAATAAGGCTTCTTTAAATGCATCGGCCAGTTCATCCTTGCTGCCGGCGGTGGTCCATTCTTTGCGGGGTTTAAGGGTAATGATAACATCGCTCTCTTCCATTGACATGGGATCAGTAGGCACTTCGGCAGCCCCAATACGGCTAACGACCTGATCCACCTCGGGAAAAGTTTTCAGGATTTTCTCAATCCGGGTGGTGAAATCAATGGTGTTGCTTAAGGTAGTTCCCGTTTTAAATACCGGCTGAATTACAAAATCACCTTCATCGAGTGTAGGCACAAACTCGCCGCCCATGCGTGAGAAAACAAAACCACTCACGATCAATAGCAAAACAGCCAGGGAAAGTACGGATTTCTTATTTTTTAGTGCCCAGGTAATGGAAGGGTCATAAGCGCGGTTAAGAAAATCAAGCAATCGTGTAGAGATATTTCGCTTTTGCGATGCTGGTTTCAGAAACAAAGCCGACACCACCGGCACGTAGGTAAATCCGAGTATCATGGTACCCAGCAATGCAAAGGTAAACACCTGTGCCATTGGTCTGAACATTTTACCTTCGATACCTGAAAGCGACAGGATAGGAATAAAAACAATGATGATAATTAGTTGCCCGAACAAGGCAGAGCGGGTCAGTTTGGCCGTTCCGTTCAGGGTGATGGTATCAATCATGGCCTGCCGTTCTTTGCCATGCAGTCCGGTCAATTCACCACTCCTTTGGGTGACCTTGTAAGCAATGAACTCCACTATAATTACGGCACCGTCGATGATGATTCCAAAGTCAATTGCCCCAAGGCTCATCAGGTTGGCATCTACGCCAAACACATACATCAGCGAAAGTGCAAACAGCAGGCTTAACGGGATTACGGAAGCAATCACCATACCCGAGCGCAGGTTCCCCAGCAGCAGCACTACTACGAAAATTACAATCAAACAGCCCAGGATAAGGTTCTCGGCAATGGTAGTGGTGGTTTTTTTGATGAGGGTACTTCTTTCGAGAAAGCCATTAATGCTGACACCTGGCGGCAAGCTTGCGGCAATCTCGTCTACCCTTTCATGCACGCTGTTGATCACCTGATTGGAGTTGGCATCTTTAAGCATCATCACCTGTCCAAGCACTTTCTCGCCTTCGCCGTTGGCGGTTATGGCACCAAAACGGGTGGCACTGCCGGTTTGAACAGTGCCTACGTCGCTTACCTTAATGATAGAGCCACCGCGATTAGCTACCACAATGTTGCCCAGTTCCTCCACCGAACCAATCAAACCTTCGCTTCGGATAAAATAACTTTGATTTGTTTTTTCAATATAACCGCCACCTACCAGGCTGTTGTTGCTTTCAAGGGCAGTATATACCTGGTCGATGCTCACATCCATCGCTTTCAGCAGATTGGGATTCAGGGCTACCTCGTATTGTTTGAGGTGGCCGCCCCAGGTATTCACTTCCACCACACCGGGAATGCCGGATAACTGCCTCCTTACCTGCCAATCCTGAATGGTGCGCAAATCGGTGAGGGTGTATTCATCTTTGTATGCAGAATCTACTTCAAGAATGTACTGGTAAATTTCGCCCAGACCTGTGGAAATCGGGCCCATAAAGGGCGAACCAAAGCCCTGCGGAATACTTTCTGTGGCCGTTTGAATGCGCTCGGCAATCAGTTGGCGGGGCAGGTATGTGCCGATTTTATCTTCAAATACGATGGTTACAACCGAAAGTCCGAACTTGGAAATGGAACGTATTTCGACCAGCCCAGGCAAATTGGCCATTTCAAGCTCCACGGGATAGGTGATAAACCGCTCCACATCGAGGGTAGAAAGATTGCGGGAGGTAGTGATGACCTGCACCTGATTGTTGGTAACATCAGGAACAGCCCCAATGGGAATATTCAACATGGCATATATCCCAAAACCAACCATGGTGGCGGTGGCCAGCAAAACCATTAGCTTATTCTGAAGACTTGCCTTTACTATTGATTGAATCATATTGTTTTATAAATTACAAGATCGTGCTAAAAAAAGGGAGTGAAATATGTAGAATCGCTCAACAGATGTCTGAGCAGGAGTCACTGAATCAGACTGAGCCCTTCGGTAGCTGATGCATCGTCGGGCCTGTTAAGTAAGGCTTTTTGAAACAAGATTCTGGCTTCACGCAACTTACCCAGCTTAAAGTTGGTCCATCCAAACATGATAAGGGCGTCATAATCAAATGGATACAAATTGGCGATAAGTTCAAAATACTTATAGGCTGCTGCATAGTCCTCCCTGCCATAATAGATGCTTCCCATCCGGTAATTGACCGTATAATGGTTGGGATCAAGTTTGAGTACTTCATTGTAGCGGGAAATTATCTGGCTCCAATTGCCCAAAGCTGAAGCCGGAAGTGCAAAACCCAATCTTGCTTCAATAGAAAGCGGACGAAGTGCTATGGCTTTATTGTAGTAAGCAATTGATCCGGTAAACTGCCCGGAGAGGTAAGTAAGCCAGCCCAGGCGCAGATTAAGCTCATAGGACGCTTCATCGTATTCGCTTTTAAGCGTTTCAATAGCTTTACTGTATTCCCCATTTGCTTCATGGGTATAGCTGCGACTAAACGCACTAATCAGATTGCTTCTCTGCGCGGCAGCCTGATAATTAAATCCCAGCGCTAAAAAAGAGATGATCATCCATCGGTTTATCCATTTATTTTCCATACTATGCCTCCTGTAATGATTTGATTTTGATATTCATAGACTGAGAACTTCCTTTCGCCTGAAGGCAATATCTTAAAACTCCTGCCTTCACTGTTACTCCATTGGTAGTTGAAAGTGAGCGTCAGATTATCGCTTAAAGGTACAATAAATTTCCCTCCACCATAAAAATTCAGGCGATCAGAGAGGTTATAAAAAACCCTTGCATTGAATGCTGAAGTCCCGGTATGATCCCCAAAAGAGGCAAACAACTCGGTCCATAACCAGTCTGTTAATCTGAAGCCCGCTTTTTGATAAAACAAAAAATTACTTTTGCGTTGAATGCTTACCATACTAAAAATCGAAGTGGTGTACAAGTTTAGGCTCCCCAGGGGTCTCCACATTATTCCAAGGCTGGCCTGAGTTTGCTTGTTATTCTCATAACGGGAAGTCCAGGCTCCGGCAAACACATCAAAATAAGGTACAGTGCAGTTAAATTGACCGCCGGCAACATAATCATTAAAGTTATTTTTGATTCCCGGAATAAAATACGTGGCGCTGCCAGAATCATAATTTACAAACGGATAAGGGAAAGAAACCTTAACCCATCTGAAAGCAGGTTCGAATACAAAATATTTGTTAAGCGTAATGGCAGTAGCCAGATAAACCTCCATTTGACTGAGGCGGTAAGAATCCGAAAGTGAATCAAAACCACGAATGGTTACGTTTCGCTGTTTATCAAACAATAGCGTTGACACTGAAGCCGAGAGGCTCAGGCGGTAACCCAGTTGCTGTTCCATTCCAATCAATCCGTATTTTGCTGATAGGTATGCATGATCCTCAGTATAAACGGGCGCCGCATTGTTTCCCGTTTTTGGATATTTTTTATTTTGATTTGAAGTCATATAGCCTGCTTCAGCCATAATTTTCCCGGAAAAACGGTCGTGGCAAACCGAATTAGCCATTTTGGGTGTCAACTTGCTGCATAAATGACCGGCTGCTGCTGTTCTACCTTCATATAGACAGGCAAGATAGAGCAATGTTGCTGCATCTGTATCCAGTTCATTAAATTCCCGTGCCTTTTCAAGATGAATTGCGGCCTTTGCATAACGGTGCAATTCTATCGCAGCCCTGCCGGTGCGCATTCGCAGATAAAAGTAATCGGTGCCCGAGGCAATGGCGGCTTCGCCTGTCACTAACAAACTGTCCCATTTTTGTTCCATAAACAGCCGGTAAGTCAACACTTCAACAGACTCAGTATTCTGAGCACTAACAACTTTGGGCATCCACAAGGTGAGTAGCATCAACAATCCGAACATTCCGGTATATTTTCTCATTTTTCAAATGCAGCATTGATTAGCTGCTTGCCGTTGTGTATAGAAAAGGTAAGGAGACGGTTATGCACCGCTATATCAAAGATTATGAGTGACCGGCCACTTCCTGGCCGGAATGAAGATTGCAGACTGATTTGGTTTCCCGCAAGGTCGTTTTTACATGAGGCATATTTTAGCTGAAAAGCCGGTTTCAGAAAAATAAAGAAAGGCGCAGCAAAATCCTGCAACAGCAATAATCCGCCTTTAGGAAACACATTGGGCGGAAAGTCATCATTCACTTCCAGGTTGGCATAAAAACCCAGGGGCAAACGGAATGTTGCCAGATAAAAATACCACAATAAACACTGGCGGTTACCTTCAAAACGCGTAAAATAAAACAATTGTCCATCATTTACAAAATAGGCACGGGCATTGGTTTTGGTATCTGTAATGTACCGGTTCATTCCCAAATCAACTTCCACCAGCCATCTTCCATTGCCCAGCTGCTTATTGTTTGTGGAATAAGCAATGGAGTTTCCGGTTCCGAAATTAAAGGCAGCAGCCAGGGATGCATCAGCAAGTATATTGGCCACCTGATCATTTAGCTTCGGATAATCGTTGGTTATTAAGCTCAGGGTATTGCCATGGAGCAGGTAATGAGCAATCGGATATTTCAAGGTATGAGAACCTATGGATGGAGTGGCTTGCATTTGAAAATGCAGGTGAGGATAGGCAGCAAACCCGGAATTCCCACAATATCCAATGGCCTGGCCTTGTTGAACATATGCACCCGGACTAACGGTTATGCTGTCTTTTTTAAGATGACTCAGTTTACTGTATAGCCATTGGTTATGCCTGATAATTACAGTATTGCCCCAGTTGTTTAAGGTATTATAGTCTCCGGGAGTGTTGTCTGCTATACCATCCACCACCTCCTCTACCCAACCGCCGGCAGGTGCAAGCACCGGCTTACCAAAACAATAATAGTCGGTGAGGCTCTCTCCTGAACCTGCATGTTCCTTATCTGACTCATCGCGGATCACAAAATCCCACGCATGTTGCCATTGCTCCTTGTGGGTATAGGCACCATCGTGCCCCTGATTTACCTTCCAGGTTCCAAAAAAAGGCAACTGTATGTCGACATACTGCTGGTTGGGAAAGCGCTTACGTGCATTCTGGCTCAGGTAAAGATTCTTTTCAGGGGTAAAATGCTGGTTGAGTACCTGCTCAGGCTGATGCAAACGTTTTTCTCTAAACTTAAGGGCATAAAGAAAGAGCAAGACCACCAGGTTAAAAGGCAGTGAAAAAACCGGAAGCTGAACCGGGGCAAGCAACACAAAGCTTCCACTGATAAACAGTGAAATTACCGGGGTAAGTAAAATAACCCAAAGCAGCGACCAACGCGAAGCAACTACGAAAAACCCCCCAATTGCGATTGCAGTGAGTATATGATTAAATCCGATGTATGAGTAATCGAGTTCGTGCATATTGGCACCGATTACTACATAAAACAGCCAGGTAAATGCAAACCCTATAATTGAAAGTAAAAAAGCGATCCTGGAATAGAGCAGCAGGCCAATCGCAATAATTATTCCGGCCAACAGATGATATTGAAAAAAAATAGCTCCCAGCGAACGAAAATATACCTTAACAACAAGCGGCCAGGATAGATTGCCAAACCATTGATACCATTCAACCAGGGTATAACCTCCCCGCGCATACAAACTGTTTAGTAAAAATATACCTGACTCTCCGGGTATCAGTTCAGTATAGCTGCGTGATGCCAACAAAGTAAACCAGAGCGAAGCCAGAAAAGGAAGGGTTAGAAAGGGCAAACCATATTTTGAGGTTATACCTTCAAAAGCAAGGGTAAACAATAAGGTTGCCAGGGCAACAAATATCAGAATAAAATAAAAAACAAGGGAAGGTCGAAATGAAATGCCCAGACCTAAACCGACAAGCAGCGCGTTGAAACCGTACAATCCCGCATGGATACTAGTTTTATTAAGACCGAATATCCATGCAAATGAATTCGCGATAATAACCGAAAGCAAACCGGCCAGTCCGATATATACATCAAAAAAGGTTACTCCAAGCAGCAGCAGCCCAAATAGCTGGTTTTTCGAGAAGAAAACCATGGTATAGCTATGGAGCGTGCTTAAATAAATACCTGAAACGCGTTGACTGGTCAACATGATGAATGTATTGAAAAAACACCTAATCGTGTAGGTCCTGAATCCGTGGATCGCCCATGATAGAGCGTTTTAGCCTCTCTTTGCAGTTGTATTTTTTGGTCTTGGCATAGTTTTCACTACCATATCCCATAGTGTCAGCAATATCTTTTGAAGAGAACTTTTGCATTGAAAGCAGCAATATCCGTTGACAATCTTTTTCCATGGCATTAAAATGTTCGCGATAAATGCGATATCTTAATTGTTCAGCCTCTGCAAGTTCTGCGCTATTAACATCCGGAAAATCAAAAAATACAGGCAGAATCTTATTTTGATGTGCTAGGCAAAATACAACCCAACTCTAAAGTAG
>ENA-UOOR01000901-UOOR01000901.1-fermentation-metagenome-genome-assembly--contig:-NODE-901-length-38203-cov-5.231441_pt1 | contig 38203 bp, 36 predicted proteins | sample MGYA00245780_ERZ724029 | MGnify/ENA primary metagenome ERZ724029 (study PRJEB28704, sample SAMN03018315) | fermentation metagenome | biome: anthropogenic terrestrial biome; feature: soil; material... | reverse complement strand
ATTTAGCGAGGCAATACCTCCTAAGTTTTAATTACTTGCCGAATTGAAGATTAAAGAAAATATGATGGGACCTAACTCAATGATTATATTGGAAAATTTATTAGAAGATATTCCGTTGAAAAGTAACATGAGAGTGTTAGATTTAGGATGCGGAAATGGATTAACATCAATATTTTTAGCAAAAGAATATGGAGTGCAAGTATTTGCAGTAGATTTATGGATTTCAGCAACTGAAAATTATAAGCGCTTTAAAAAAATGGGTTTTGAAAAACAAATAATACCAATACATGCAGATGCACTGGGGTTACCTTTTGCAGAAGATTATTTTGATGCGGTCATTAGTATAGATTCATACCATTATTTTGGAAGTAATGAAACATATTTTGACACATGTTTATCAAAATTATTAAAGAAAAATGCTTTATTTGCTATAGGTATTCCCGGAATGAAATTTGAAATACATAATTGTATTCCACATGAAATGAAACCTTATTGGGATGAAGATACACTTAAAACATGGAATTCCTGCGATTGGTGGGAAAAAGTATTTTTAAATTCAGAAAATTTTATTTTAAGAAAAATTCAAGAGATGGATTGCTTTGAAGAAGCATGGACAGATTGGTTAAAGACAGAAAATAAGTTTGCTCTTGGAGATAGACCTATGATTGAAATGGATAATGGTAGGTATATGAATTTAATCTCAATTATAGGAAATAAAAAATAACTTATAATAATAAGTTAAAAAAGGTATAATAAAACGTGAATTACAAGAAGAAACAGGAGCAATTGAATTATTTGAAAAATTCCGGTTAATCTGACATATCCGGAAATTCAACTTTATTCGTATAACAAAGTGATTGAAAGAATAACATTTATAATAATATTTTTATTTAATTATTGCTTGTATTAATAAATAAGTTATTGTAAAATATTGTAAGAATAGGTAGAGCAGGGTATGGCTGATACATCCCAATGAAAGGAGGAAACTCTTTTGAAGGGGAGGTGAAGCCTATGTCTTTATATGAAGCATTAACATTAATGATTGCATTTGCAATGTTAATGGTTGTAGTCATAAATGGACAAAAAAAGTAATTACCCTGCTGGCACAGGGTAATTAAAAACATTTTTTAAACTAAGTCAGCTAAGCCAACTACCTATTCTTTATCTTATGTAAATTATAACCTAATTATTAAAAAAAATCAATATTAAAATAAAAGGTTGTATTAAAAACTGTATATAAAGTTTTTAAGTTAACATTATAGAAAACCTACTTATGATAAGTCTCACCGTAACACCTACTATTATAAACTAAATTTTGTTTAGAATTTGTAACTGATTATTAAGATTAGTACACACCGTTCGAATATAGCATCGCATCAGTAGAATTTTCATAATAAGATTATGGTTAAAGGAGGAAGCTATTATGTCAGATTATATTGGAGAATTGAGGAAACTAATAGGAACAAGACCAATAATAATGTGGGGCATGTGTTATTATTTTAGATAATAGTGGCAGAATATTACTTCATCATAGAGTAGATAATGATACTTGGGGCTTACCAGGTGGTGCAATGGAAATAGGCGAATCATTAGAAGAAACTGCTATACGCGAAGCAAATGAGGAAGTAGGCTTAATATGCAGAAACCTAAGACTTTTCAATGTATATTCTGGTAAAAAATTATATTATAAGTACCCAAATGATGATGAAGTCTATAATGTTACGGCAACATATATTTGCAAAGATTTTTCTGGTCAAATTGTAGTTGATAAAACCGAAGGAAAAGATGCAAAGTTTTTTAGCGTCAATGATATACCTGAAAAAATTAGTCCGCCTATAAGGGTGATAATAGATGATTTTACAGAAGTGCATCGTTGTAAAGGATGAGAATAACTTATTAATATATTATCCACAAAAGTGATATATTATATATATAAAATATATCAATACCCATATTTTTTAATATATTTTTAAAATACGTATTGATAAATTAATGATTGCATTCGCAATGTTAATGGTTGTAGTCATAAATGGACAAAAAGGTAATTACCCTGTTGGTCCAGAGTAATTACAAACGATTTTTATGTTAAGTCAGCTATAGCCAACTACCTATTCTTTATCTTATGTAAATTATAGCCTAATTATTAGCAAAAATAAATATAAAATATAAATAAAAGTGTTGTAGTTATGTAACTACAGATTAATATAAAAGGTATTAAAAAATAAGTTGGTGGACAAGGTTGTCTACCATTTCACTTATGGTAAGCCTCTCTGGCGTTAATTTTAAATGCTCTGTAAATCTGCTCCAATAATATTACCTTGAAAAGCTGGTGAGGGAATGTCATTTTGGAAAACGACAGCTTAAAATCTGCAATGTCTAAAACACCCTGGGATAAACCATTGCTGCCGCCAATTATAAAGGTGATGTCCGATATACCGTCAATTCCCAAGATATTAATTTTTTCTGCCAACTCCTCAGAGCTTAGTTGCTTTCCTTTGATATCAAGTGCAAACACATAGGAATTCTTTGGAATCTTGTTAAGTATTTTCGTTCCTTCCTTTATTTTAACCTGCTCAATTTCTGATTGAGAAAAGCCCTCGTCAGCTCTTTCGTCAGGTATTACTTCCTCGGTAAGCTTGCAAAACTTCGATAATCTTTTTGAATATTCATTTATTGCATCCGTGAAAAATCTTTCTTTTATTTTTCCCACAGAAATTATTGTGATTTTCATAAGTACACCCTTTAGTATTAATTTTATTCTCATAAATCTTACTATTTATAATATAATGATATTATAACATAAAAAATCAAGTTTTTAAGGATTTTTTAGTAAACGTTTACATATTTTTATTGATAATAGTATAACTGTGTGCTATAATTTTTTCAGTCATGCTACTCATACTGTTTTAATTTTAAAATGCGGATAAATATTTGTCCGCAATATAGGAAAACGGTATATACTAATTTACTTTAAGGGAAATATTTAATTTGAATTAGTATCAAGTAAAAAATATAAAGTGAGGTAGATGCTATGATAAGAATAATCAAAGTACTATGCATTTCGTTAATGTTCTGCTTTATTGGGACAACGGCATATGGATTTACTCATGAACAATTGAATGAGGACAAATTAAAGGAAAATTTAGAGAAAGAATATGGTATAAATATCGTTATTCACAACAATGAAGATAATATAAATTATATAGACAGTTTAACGGTACTTGACCGGGGATTAAAAAGATTTCCTGCCGGCATGATCAGTGAAATCACTAAATTTTATTCTAAAAGTGGAATAAGCACAAACGTCATAATTGACAGAACTGAAACAATAAGCGATTTATTTTCTGAGTATAAATTAGATAAAAAAAGAGCTGATTTGTATATATACATAATGCAAAACAATATATATGATGATGCGTGTGTTGCTTCTGAAGAAGGTTTTGTCTATGAAGCGGGACAATATATCAGAGATTATTTATTTAAAGTTTATGGTTATGATAAAATAAAAACCGAATTTGAAAAATTGAATGGAGAATGCAAGTATGAAACATGGGGCAAAGGCTATGAAAATGTATTTATAAACAAGCACTCCGCCATGAGCTTCAATGATGAAATTGCCGACATTATATTGTTTAGCGAAGCCCATCCTGAGGTCCTCAGAAATTTAAACAACGGAAGCTATACAGCCATACATAAAAAGATTGAATACCTTGCTTCAATAATTGACCAATGTTTCACCTCTGTAACATCAGATACAAGACTATGGCAGGATGCACTGCCCCAAAAACCGGATGAATGGGCATTAGATGCAATAAAAGCCATGAAAGAGTCTTCCCTGATACCTGAAGAGTTTGAAGGAATGTATAATTCGTATATAACAAAGGGTGATTTCTGTTTTCTCACATTGAATTTAATTGAGAGCAAGCTTGGAAAAGATAAGTTCGGCAAATTATTTGGATTAGTTAAGCAAGAGGATCACGTAGCTATCGATCCCATAAAAGGTGAAGTATATCTTGACAAGAAAACCGGAAATATAAATCCTTATGAGGATGGTTGCAATGACAAGATAAAAAGAATGGATGAAGCCTATCAAATATGTTTTACGGACGATGAAAGTCGGATAAATTCCGATGAATACATTACAAGGCTGGAAATGGCAAAAATTTTATTTTATTTAGGGAACGAGCTTGGGATGGACATTTCTGATTACAAAGATGTTGAATATAATGACATATCAGATATTGATGAATCAGAAAAACCTATTATATACTTTTCGGCAGGCAAGGGATTGCTGAAAGGTGACGGAACAAGCTTTAAGCCGTATAATTACTGTACATATCAGGAGACATATATGATACTCATGAGATTCTATAATTTATTACCTACAGTATAATTTCGTATTTATTAATTTTTGCGTATGTGGTATAATGTTGAAAATGAAGAGGGTAGACATATGTTTGACTTAAGAAGTATTGTGATTGGCATGGTTTTAATGCTGAAAAAATATACTTGCATCGATATTGCTATATACGCAGAAACAACGGATGAGGATTACAAAAACGGAATTTTGGTACTGCCTTTAATTGGCTTTGCTGTTGGTTTTGTTGCATTTATTATTTCATTTCTCAAAAACTTTTATGACGGTTTTTTTGTAAGTGCATTAATTCTTACATATTATGTTATAATAACGAAGTCTTCAAATATGAAAGACGCTTACAGAACATTGAACTATTACATTAAACCAAAAACTCAGTCTGAGCAGTTGTCTGGATTAATTGGTATTACGTTAATAAACTTAATGTATTTTTCACTTTTCAGAATTGTTCCGTCAACATCGCTGATTGTCATGTCGGTTGCAGGATACTCAAGTCCGGCAATATTAAGCTCGGTAATAAAACGCAGCAAAGATAATACTTCCATAATGAAACATTGTGGCAAGGCTCACGTCATAGTTGCGTTTAGTATTTCATTTTTAATAGCCGCCTTATTTAATTACAAATTGGTTATCTCCTTGTCACTGACATATATACTGCTGGGAATGGTTGTAAGTATATTGGATGATAAAGTCAAACTTTTACCCGGTTCAATAGAAGGAACCTTTATTGAAGTAACGCAGGTTTTGTTTTTGATAATCACTTATTTGCTGAAAATTTAGGGCTTGATTAAGGATCAGAGATTATAATGTTGGGAATAAATAAAAAAGCATAGAGAGGTAATATGGCAGGTAGTAGAAAAAAAGAAAGAGATTGGAGAAAGATTTCAGGGCGGTTTTTATTTGCGATTTTGTTACTATCCATCGTATTTACGATAATAAGGATTATAATGGCTCCCTCCGAGCCGGTTAACTCGGATGTTCACGTAAAAATCAAGAGTGATTATGTTCTCATGCTTTTACAGTGTATTTTGGGTCTGGTTGTTATGATGCTTCCGTCAATGATTGAGCGCAGGCTGTCCATAGATATTCCGAACAATATGGAAATCGTGTATTTCATCTTCTTATATTGTGCAATATATTTAGGAGAAGTGCGAGATTTCTATTATCTTATACCTCACTGGGACACAATTTTGCACGCATTCAGCGGAGCCATGCTTGGAGCGCTGGGATTCTGGCTGGTAAGCTTTTTAAACGAACGCAGCATTTTAAAGATGCACCTGAGCCCGTTTTTTGTTGCACTGTTTGCCTTTTGCTTTGCGCTGGCGGCAGGAGCAGTGTGGGAAATTTATGAATATACCTTTGACGGATTACTGTCACTGAATATGCAAAAGCATACCACTGAAAACGGAATTCCATTAGTAGGAAGAGCTGCTGTCTCTGATACGATGAAAGATATAATTGTGGATGCCCTCAGTGCATTGGGAATTTCAATCTGGGGATATTATCAGCTTAAAAAACAGGAAAAAAAAGATGATTAATATAGTAAAAATGAAGTGAAATCAGTGGAAAATATAATTAAAAGCAAAACAAGAGCGGTGAAAATTAAGCCGCTCTTGTTTTTTTAAATAATCGGCAAAGTTTTAACAAAAAGTTGAAAATATGCGAGAAAAATAATATAATGGAATAACACCGAGTGGGTTTTTAACGGTATCATGGGGTTTACAATGCTGATATAAAATTTGGAAGTACAAAGGAGAATGACTGAATGCTTACATACAAAATTGCCGTTTGTGATGATGAAGAATTGCAATTAGAAAGAATATATAACATGGTTAACGAAAATTTCGAAAAACTTGGATGTGATTTTGAAATAAGTAAGTTTATCAATCCTAAAAAAACAATCGACAATAAAGAATTTAAGTGCAGAGACAGCATTAACAAAAAAGAAAAGGAGCTTGAAGACCATGGGTTTGTCAGAACCCATTACGGATACGATTACAGGAAATATCTGCTGAAGAACACCCTTAAATTAGTATATGACAAATATAAGAAGGATAAGGAATTTAAAGAAGAGATAGCTTTATCAGAAGCAAAATGAGGGGATGAAATGATGAAATACAAGAAAACATATTTTTTTTATTGATAACATCAATTTGCATAAGCATCCTTTCCGCATGTGATATATCGGATGATGCCACATATGGAAATCAGGAAAATGAACTGCCTGGTGAAGATAGCCGGAGCTACATACTCAACAACGATTATAGAGATGAAAAAAGAAATCAGCTTCTGAAAGAGGACATAGAATTTCTCAGAAAAGAGCTGCCGAAAAAACACGTGAATATGTATGACAACATGTCGTGGGAGGAATTTAACAGCAGTATGGTTCATTTGGAAAACATGGTAGGAAGGCTTGAAAATGAGGAAGTGTTTGTTGAAATGGACAAAATTATTGCTCTGATAGGAGATGCCCATACACATACAAATTCATTTAATTTATATAAGTACATGTATCCTGTTCTTTTTTATAAGTTTGATGACGGAATTTATGTAATAAATGCGGACAAGAGTTTGGAAGACATATTGTATTCCAAGGTTGTGGAGATAAACGGGATGGACATAAATTACGTAACAGAGCAGTTTAGGACGTTAGTTTCCCATGAAAATGATAGTCATGTTAATGCTACGTTTCCTAAATTATTGACTTTTCCTATGTATATGTACGGTCTGGGAATTGCCTCCGATTATGAAAAAATATCAGTTTCTTTTGAAAAAAGTGATGGCAAAGTTGTTGAAAAAGTAATCCCAATTACAACTTCAGATAAAGTTGACCTTTGCATCTCATATGAAGATGAGAGAAATGTATATGAATATGACCGGGACAGAGAAGAATATTACTGGTACGAATACCTTCCGGAACATAATACCCTTTATTTCAAGTATAATGTTTGCGGGGATGTGGATACCATGCCTTTCAGCAAATTTAACAACAGCATGTTTAACGAAATTAAAGATTTACAAACAGATAAAATTGTTGTGGATTTAAGGAGCAATGGTGGTGGTAGCACTAATACAATACTGCCATTTTTAAGCAGTTTGTCTCTTTTTATTGTAAACAACCCGGAAACCGAAGTTTTTATTATAGCAGGGAGAGATACTTTTTCGGCAGGAGCCGATTGTATTTTAGATATTAAGAAAGTAGTGGATAACTATGGTAAGGTGTCTGCATTGTTAATAGGTGAACATACAGGAGGTTCTCCAAACGGCTATGGAGAAGTGTTAAGATTTGAGCTTCCAAATTCAAAAATTGAAGTCAGCTACTCCACTAAGTATTATGAACTTACGGATGACGGGGCACTGACAATTAAACCCGATGTGGAATTATCTCCATCTGTAATTGATTTTAAGGAAAACAAGGATGTTTTTATGGATTATATTTTGAAAAAATAAGAGAAAAAAATATATCATTAATTAATTTATAATTTAAAAGAGGTGGAGTTATGATTAACAAAAAAAATACTTGTAATATCAGGTAGCTTTCCTCTCGTCCGATAATTCTATTGCTCTATCTATTATCTTCATTGTATCATTTTTTATCTGTTCTGACAATTGAAAAATTTCATCTTCCGGCGCTGTTTTTATTGCTTCAGCTTTTTTTCTCAGTTTAAATATTTCCAGCGGCAACAAGGAATACAAGCCTCTTTTCAGCTTTTCTTCTTCGCTTATTTCCCATGCTTTTTTTACTATAGCCCTGTATACAACTTCCTGCTCTCCATTGTCAGTTAACGGAAAAATTAACTTCAGCTTTAATTCATCCGGAATACCTTTTGCTTCTTCCAGATACAAAACGGCTTGATTTGGAAAACATATTACATTTTCATCTTTTTGCTCACTGAGAGCCTTTCTGTAGCCATAGTCAAACATTCTGAGTACCATGTATTTTTCACCGTTCAACTGAAATTCAAAATGATATGTATTTATTTTCCCTACCTTTACAAACAAGTCCGCTCTTTTCAGTTCAATCTTCAGGTCTACATTTTCTGTAGATGTAAATTCCACGTCATACTCGTCATTTGCATCAAAGTCCTCGCTGAAGAAGTAATTCACTATATTTATTACCAACGGTTTTGATACACTAAACAGCATTTTTAATGTTTCATCAAGTCTTATCTTCTTTTTTCCGGGGATAGTATTCTTTTCTTTTTCCATTTTCAACTCCCATAATTTAATTTTCTGATAGCAGCTTAATGTCTCATCAACAGATGACTTTAAAAACAGAATTTGTTGTTAATATATTTTATCAGATAAATTAATATAGCGCAAGCACTTTTCGAACATTTGTTTGCGTGTGCCATTAGAAGCTATTCTTTTCAATTCACCTGGTTCGATTTTTAACGGGATAAAGTATAAAATAATATGTAAGAATACAATAACGATTAAAAAGCAATTGATACCTCTCTTAATTTTCCTCTCAATGCTATACCCTCCAAGGCATTTTGTATTCAACTTGTTATAAAGGAAGCTGTTGCCTTGACACGTTTTTGATGATAGTGTTTCATATGTTACCATGTCTTTGAATTAATAAAATTACTCACCAAGGTCTCGGCATCTTCAACTATTTGAGTGTCAAAGTCCATGAAGTGTAGCAGTTTGATGGCATTTCTGGTTTGTGAAGGACCCGGCTTCAACTTATAATCAAAATGAATTCCGTCATCTCTTATATATTCTCGGAAATGATAGTTGTCATACATGTCGCTTAAAATATGTGTAAGTTCGATATCGTGGGAGGCAGTTACACAAAGGCAATCAGTGGAGTAAAGATATTTCAGTACTGCTGCCGATGCTGCGATACGTTCTATTGTGTTTGTTCCTTTCAGTATTTCGTCTACAAAACAAATGCATTGAGTATTTTGCACCTTGTCAAGTATCCTTTTCAGGGATTTTATTTCTTTATATAATATATAAATATTTTAAATACAATACTATGCTTGTATGTAAAATTTAAAAGGGTTTAAAAAAGAGTTAATCAAAGCAGCATCCGTAATGTTATGAACACTGCTTATTGTTATTTGAAATTAACGTTTACTTAAGCTAACATATCTGCAATTTTCTTTTTAAGCTCTGCTGCGGATTGCTGCGGATTGTCAGACTTCATTATTGCTGAAACTACCGAAATGCCGGATATGGGGCTGTCTTTTAAGATATGCATGTTGTCTTTATTGAGTCCTCCTATTGCAACTACTGGAATTGGAACAGATTTGCATATTTCATTGAGTGTTGTAACCTCTGTTATCTGGGTTACAACCTTTGTTGTTGTGGGATATATTGCTCCAGCACCCAAGTAGTCAGCACCCTGTTTGTAAGCTTCAACAGCTTGCTCCACGGTCTTGGCGGATGCACCGACAATTTTATATTTTCCCATAAGCTCTCTTGCGTAATGTACCGGTATGTCGCTTTGACCCACATGCACTCCTGCCGCACCGGATGCCAGGGCAATATCAACCCTGTCATCTATTATTAAGGGAACATTGTATTTATCCGCCAGTTCCCTGACCTGTATGGCGAGCGCAAGCAGGTCTCTTCCAGAACGGTTCTTTTCCCTGAGCTGCAAGAGAGTGATTCCTCCTTTGCATGCTTTTTCTATTATATTGAGGAATTCCTCATTTGTCTTGCCGGTGCTGTCCGTTACCAAGTACAGCGTAGTATCAATTTTCATTTTCTTAGTTCCTCCAAACGTATGTATTTTGTTATTTGTTCATCCGTCAAATTATAAAGGCTGTCCAGAAGAGCTGTTCTGAAGCTTCCGGGTCCTTTTGTTTCCCTTGACAACTCGCCGCATATTCCAAAAGCTACAGCTGCTGACACAGCTCCGTCCTGTATATTTCCGGATGAAATGAAGCAGGCGGTCAGTACGTTGAGCATGCATCCGGTTCCTGTTATATTTGACATCATGTCGCAGCCGTTTTTAATTAAGAAGGTCGTGCCGCCGCTGCTGATAATATCCGTTTTTCCCGTTACCATGACAACAGACCCGGTTGATGAGGATAGCCTCTGTGCTGTCTCTATATTTTCTGATATAGTGGTCTCGGTTGTTTCATCTTCTTTTCCTGCGTCAATTCCAACCGGATGGGAGTCTATGCCGCACAGTGCCCTGATTTCAGAGATATTTCCCTTAATTACCGAAGGCTTATTTTCATGTATATATTTTTTTGCATAGTCTATCCTGAGCCTGCTGCATGCCACACCTACCACATCTATCACCGACGGAATATTGTTTAGTAAGGCGATTTTCCCTGAAAGCATCATGGATTTCATTCGTGCATCTGTTATATTGCCTAAATTTACCGCCAGAGCTTTTGACATTAAGGTTATTTCCTCAACCTCGTCAGGGTGCTCCGCCATTATGGGTCGTGCTCCCGCTGCCAGCACAATGTTGGCACAGTCGTTGATTGATATGGGATTTGTAATGCAATGTATCAACGGATGGATTGTATTAATTTGTGATTTTATTTTTAGTATGCGGTTTATCATAAATGTTTACTCCTAAGCTTGTTTGAAATTTTAACAGCATGCCGTTTCTGCTCAACGCTTTAAGTAAAAAATATGCTGCGGTTCCGCCCATAATGGTTGCGGTTATGAATGAAGGAACATAGAACAGCCAGGTAAGACCTGTACGGCCCATAATTAATGTCATTACCGGATATGAGGCAATGGCTCCGATTACCCCTGTTCCGAAAATTTCCCCAAGAACGGCGCATATAATTTTCCCGTTAGAAGTTCGGTAAAGTACACCGGAAAGAAATGCACCAAACACTGCTCCGGTTAAAGCAAGGGGTGGTATTCCCATGAACAGCATACGTATAAGACCTATCAGAGTGGCGCACAGGAGTGAATACCAGGGACCCAGAAGCACTGAGCATACAATGTTGATAAGGTGGGCAGTCGGACACATGCCTTCAATCCTGAGTATGGGTGAAATTACCACGCCTATGGCCACAAGCATGGAAAGAACCACTGTTCTGAATAATGATGAATTTCTTGTCATAATTAAACCTCTCTTTTCATATTTCTCTGAAATATTCATCTGAGGTTTAAGGTATGACAATAGCGACTTAAACCTGCAAATATTTCAGGCCGGTCGAAGCTCAATTGCTTCCTCTCAATCCGAAACACGGACTCCCATCGCTACTATGCTTTATGAACTAATGCCCAGGGCGCTCCCCCTTTGCACGTTATAACATCTTAAAGCGCATAAATTTTAGTGAGAAAAAAATATGAAATACCAAGAAGGCATTTCACATTAAATAAAATCAGTGTTATCCCTACGCTGGCATTATCCATACAGGTTATAAGGGTCGAAACTTTAGTTTCCTCTCAGCTGCAAGCTCCCCATGTTTATTTCTCAAACGTATTATATCACGCATTTTTTGTCTTGTCAAAAATTTTGACAAACAACTTTTATTGTAGTATAATCAAGAAAATCAGACTTTTCAGACTTTCTGGTCGCGTTGGGTTAGAAAGTTTTTTATATTAATGGAGGCCATTATGGAAGGAAAGAAAGTAATATTCAGCGGTATGCAGCCGTCAGGGTCATTGACATTGGGAAACTACCTTGGAGCACTTAAAAACTGGGTAAATCTCCAAAGTGAATATGACTGTTATTATTGTGTGGTTGATATGCATGCTATTACAGTACCGAAAGAACCTAAGGATTTGAGGAAGAATACACTGGAGGTTCTTGCAAATTATATAGCTGCCGGTATAGATCCTGAGCAGGTAACTTTGTTTATACAATCTCATGTATCGGCTCATGCGGAGCTTTCATGGGTATTAAATTGTTTTACCTATTTTGGTGAGTTGGGAAGGATGACACAGTTTAAGGATAAATCAAAAAAACTTGACAATAATTCCATACCTGCAGGCTTATTTACATATCCTGTTTTAATGGCGGCTGATATACTTTTATATCAGGCAGATTTAGTTCCCGTAGGGGAAGATCAAAGACAGCATCTTGAAATAACAAGGGATATTGCACAAAGGTTTAATAACAGGTTCAGTGAAACATTCAAGGTGCCCGATGCATTTATATCTAAAGACGGCGCAAAAATAATGAGCCTTCAGGACCCAACCGCCAAGATGTCAAAATCAGATTCAAATGAGAATGCGTTTATTGTACTGATGGACGATGCCGATACAATAAGAAGAAAGTTAAAACGCGCGGTGACTGATTCGGAAGGTGTGGTAAGGTACGATGACAACCAGCCGGGAGTAAAGAATTTAATAAACATTTATTCTAAAATAACCGAAAAAACCACAGATGAAATTGTGGCAGCCTATGAGGGAAAAGGGTATGCCGAATTTAAGGACGACGTTGCAGAAGTTATTATCAGCGAACTAAAACCAATTCAGGAAAAAATAGATTATTTGTTAAAAAACAAGGACTATTTAGAAAAAATTTATGTCGGCGGAGCTGAAAAAGCTGAAGCGGTGGCAAGAAAAACTCTGAGAAAAGTTTATAAAAAGGTAGGGTTTATTCCCAGATATTAAATATATATTTTAAATATATTGGAGGGCTTATGATAGTAATTAAAAATGGACTTATTAAAACAATGGCAGGCGAGGATATTGAAAACGGACAGATAATTATTGAAGAAGGCAAAATTAAGTCAGTGGGAAAGAACCTGAAAATACCTGAAGATGCACAAGTAATAGACGCAAGTGGTTTGATGGTTACACCGGGCTTTATTGATGGTCACTGCCATATTGGCATGTGGGAAGAAGGCATAGGCTTCGAAGGTGAAGACGGAAACGAAGATACAGAACCGATAACACCCCAGCTGAGAGCCATTGATGCAATAAATCCCATGGATCAAGGCTTTCAGGATGCAATAGAAGGAGGGGTTACAACCGCTGTAACCGGACCTGGAAGTGCAAATGTAATAGGAGGAACATTCCTTGCCATGAAGACACATGGCAGAAGAGTTGATGACATGGTTATCAAGAATCCTGTTGCCATGAAAATAGCCTTCGGTGAAAATCCGAAAAGAGTTTACGATGAACAGCATAAATCTCCTGTTACAAGGATGGCTATAGCCGCATTGCTTCGTGAAACATTATTTGAAGCAAAGCAGTATAAAGAGGACTTGGATGCGTCAAAAGATGATCCGGACAAAAAACCGGATTTTGATATGAAACTTGAGGCGCTGCTGCCGGTTATGAGAAAGGAAATCCCGCTTAAGGCTCATGCTCACAGAGCGGATGATATTTTTACTGCTCTTAGAATTGCAAAGGAATTTGATTTGGATATAACCCTTGATCATTGTACGGAAGGACATTTGATAGTAGAAGAATTGAAAGAGGCAAGTAAGCCGTGCCTGATCGGACCCACATTTGGATCCCGCACAAAGTATGAACTTAAAAACAAAAGCTTCGAAACTCCAAGGGTATTACATGAAGCAGGAATAAAATTTGCAATAATAACCGATTCTAATGTTATACCAATTCAGCATATACCCATGTGTGCAGGCATGGCAGTAAAGGCAGGATTGCCTGAAGAAGAGGCATGGAAGGCAATTACAATTAATCCTGCTGAAATTGCCGGTATTTCTGACAGAGTAGGGAGCGTTGAGACCGGCAAGGATGCCGATATAGCAATATTTAAGGGAAATCCACTTTTGGATGTAGATTATGAAACTGTAATGACGCTTATTGACGGAAAAGTTGTATACAGGAACGATAAGGTTGCTTTGCAATAGCTTATACGCAGATGAAAATTTATAGGACAATAAGGGGACGCTTAAAGCGTTCCTTTATGTTTAATAAACATAAACTTTTTAAGAGTTTTTGCAAAAAAAACTTGCAATATATACTTAGAAAGAATAAACTAATCTGTGGAAAAATAGAGGAAGGTATGTATGAAGAATAAAATAATTAATATAGCAGTAATAGCCCACGTTGATGCAGGAAAATCCACACTGGTAGATGCTTTTTTGCAGCAAAGCGGGGTATTCAGAGAAAATCAGGAATTAGTAAATCAGGTAATGGATTCAAATGCAATAGAGCGCGAAAGAGGAATCACAATATATTCAAAAAACTGCTCTGTAATGCATAATGACGTTAAGATAAACATTGTGGATACTCCCGGTCATGCAGATTTTTCGTCGGAGGTTGAGCGAATCATGAAGACCGTTGATACGGTTATTTTACTGGTAGATTCCATTGAAGGACCAATGCCTCAAACAAGATTTGTTTTGCAGAAGTCTCTTGAAATCGGGTTAAAACCAATTCTTCTTATCAATAAAATAGATAAGAACAACCATAGGGCAGAGGAAGTTGTTGACATGGTATTTGATTTGTTCGTTGAGCTAAACGCAAATGATGAACAGTTGGATTTTCCTATCTTGTATGGAATTGCAAGGCAGGGTATTGTTCAGTATGAATTGGATCAGCCAAGCGACAACATAGAACCGCTGTTTGAAACAATCATTACTCATGTTCAGCCATATCCCGACAGAGATGATGAAGATTTGCAGATGCAGATATCGTCCCTTGCATATGATGATTATATAGGAAGGCTGGGAATAGGAAGAGTTACAGCAGGGACTATCAGGGAAGGTCAGACTGTCTCCATTGCCAAACATGATGGCACAGTGGAAAAGCAAAAAATATCAAGCATATTTGTATACCAGGGACTTAGCAGAATCAGCGTAAAGGAAGCTTACAGTGGTGATATTGTGGTTGTTTCCGGAATTCCAAACATTTCCATAGGTGACACGATCTGTTCGGAGAATAAGGTAAATCCTATGGAAACAATTAAGATAGAAGAACCTACCTTGTCAATGAACTTCTTAATCAATACATCTCCATTTGTGGGAATGTCAGGGAAGTATGTAACTACAAGACACCTTAAGGCAAGACTTGAAAAGGAGCTTGAGGTTAATGTGGGATTAAAGGTTGAGCCTCTGGAAGATGCGATGGACGGCTACAAGGTATCGGGCAGAGGAGAGCTACACCTTTCAATACTTCTTGAAAATATGAGAAGAGAAGGCTATGAAGTTTCGGTTTCAAGACCGGAGGTTATTTTGAAAAAGATAGACGGAGTTACCATGGAGCCTATTGAACGAGTATTTATAAATGTCCCGGAAATATATTCAGGCTCAGTGATTTCAAAGCTGAATGTTCGAAAAGGTGTTATGTCTTCCATGACTCCTGACGGAAACTATGTAAAAATAGAATACATGGTACCGACAAGAGGACTTCTGGGATATCGTACCGAGTTGATTAATGATACCAGAGGCGAAGGAACCATGGTCAGAAGTTTTGATCACTATGAAAAATATAAGGGAGAGATACCTCAAAGAACTAATGGTGTGCTGATTTCCAACGATGAGGGAGAGGCAATTGCATACTCCTTGAACAACCTTGAAAGCAGAGGGACATTGTTTATAAATCCCGGTGAAAAGGTATATGAAGGAATGATTATAGGTATGTGTGCCAGAGGAGAAGACATAACGGTAAACCCTTGCAAGGCAAAAAAGCAGTCCAATACCAGGTCTTCTTCAGCAGATGATGCAATTAAACTGACTCCTCCGCGCATCATGACATTGGAATCTGCTCTGGAGTTTATAAATGATGACGAGCTGGTAGAAGTAACGCCGGACAACATCAGGTTAAGGAAAAGATATCTTACCGAAATGGAAAGAAGAAAACAGGCAAACAGACTGAAAACACAATAGACGAACAATAAATAAAAAGGGCGCTCGCCCTTTTTGTTTATATATGTTTACCTATCGTTTATCAATTGTTACTGGTATCTAAGGTTCTCTTCTTTCAGATTCAGCAGCACTTCATTATGGAATTTAGCTGCTTCATATTTTGCCATGGACAGGTTCATGTCCAGGTAGTTTCCGCAGGAGCCGGCATCCGCACCCGGTACCTCACCCTCGTAATTCATGATGAAAGTAAACATTTCCCTCATAATATCAACAATATCTTCAGACTTTAAGTCACCCTTAAATATTACATAAAAGCCTGTTCTGCATCCCATGGGACCAAAATATACTGTAAGGCTGTCATATACAGGATGATTTCTTAAAAATGTTGCTCCGAGGTGTTCAATTGTGTGCATTTCCGCTGTATTTATTACAGGTTCCCTGTTTGGCTCTTTCATTCTAATGTCAAATGTGGTAACAGTATCTTCGCCCACAGAATCTTTTCTTGAAACATAAATTCCACGCTTTAAATTTAAATGATTTACTTGAAAACTTTCTATTTTTTTCATAATAACCTCCTCTTGAAAGAATTATATATATTAACTTAAACACTGACAGGACAGATGAAACGTCCCTGTGTTCCGCCTGTGTTCCCATTTTACATTAAATTCGGGGGAAAGTAAACTGAAGATTGAAGAAAGTATGTTTTTATGCTATACTAACTGTATGGGAGGTGCGGAATGAAGGCTAAAGAATATTTATCTATAATGCAAAATATTTTGCAGCATATAGATGAAGGTGTACATGTTTTAGATAAAAACGGCAATACGATTATATACAACGAAGCCATGTCCAAGCTTGAGAAAATGGAATCAAAGGATGTGATTAAAAAGCCCTTTGGAGAAGTTTTCAAAAATTTGAACAGTGAAAACAGTACACTGCTCAAAGCCCTTAAATTTCGTGAAGCCACAATTAATTTGAAGCAGGACTATTTAAACAAGGATGGGAAGGAAATAACTACAATTAATACTACACTGCCAATAATAATAAATGATGAAGTTATAGCAGTAGTTGAGGTTGCTAAAAATATTACCCAGATGACTGAAATGTCTCATACAATACTGAAGCTTCAAAATGAAATTGGCAAACCTGAAACGACCAAATCAAAAAAAATTAAAAAATATTATTTTAATAATATCGTAGGCAGCAGCGGTAATTTTACAGAGGTTATTGACAGAGCAAAAAAAGCTTCCAAAAATTCAGCGTCTGTTTTTATTTTTGGGGAAACAGGAACAGGTAAGGAGCTTATTGCACAGAGCATACATTACGAAGGTCCAAGAAAAGATAAGCCATTTATAGCCCAAAACTGTGCGGCACTTCCGGAATCGCTGCTTGAAGGACTGCTGTTTGGAACCTCTAAAGGAGGATTTACAGGAGCTGTGGACAGAGCGGGGCTTTTTGAACAGGCAAATGGCGGAACACTTTTGCTGGATGAAATAAATTCAATGCCATATGAACTGCAGGCGAAGCTTTTGAGAGTACTTCAGGAAAATTACATCAGACGTGTAGGCGGAACAAGTGACATTCCAATAGATGTAAGGATAATTTCTACCAGCAACGAATCTCCTGATGTAATTTTAAAAGAGGGTAAAATCAGAAAAGACCTTTACTACAGGTTAAATGTAATCCAATTGAATGTGCCGCCTCTTCGTTACAGAAGAGATGATATATTGATGCTTGCAAATATGTTCATACATAAATATAATGATAGGTTTAACAAGGAAGTACTTTCCATGTCTAAGGACGTACAGGATAGCCTGTTAAAATACGATTACCCCGGAAATGTCAGAGAGCTTGAGAACATTATTATGTCCGCTATAAGCATGGCAGATGATGATGAAATAATACTAAATAATAACCACTTTACATCTCTTGATTCTGACAGAGAACACATTAACATTCAGCATCAAATGGGAACTGCCGGTATTGATGAATACTTAGAGGGTTTAGAGGAGCGCATAATCAAAAAAACCCTGGAGAATTACAATTATAATATAACAAGGTCGGCAGAAGCGTTGAAAATTAAACGCCAGACTTTGCAGCACAAAATAAAGAAATATAATATTAGGTGCTGACAGTATGTTACTGAAAATTATTAAAAATAGCAAGATAATTTGCATTAAATGCAAGATATTTTGCTATTTTCTACGTTTTTCTATAAAAATGGTATTTCGCATAAATTGAAAAATTATTGAAAGTATAAACTTGACGCTGAAATGCTAAGTTTTATCGGCTGTTACATTTATTTTTAATTTTTTTTTATAAATTTGGCACAATTATTGCTTATAATATTTGTATAACGTTAACCCATAAATAAATAAACAATCAGATTAGGAGGATATAAGATGCAAAACGTAAAAGTGATTATTTGGGGTCTTGGAGCCATGGGCTCAGGAATGGCCAAAATGCTGTTAAATAAAAAAGGTGTTGATATTGTTGGTGCCGTAGGAAGAGGAGCAAAAATCGGAAAAAGCATGTACGAAATCATCGGTGTGGAAAGAGGAGACAGACCGGAAATATTAATAGGTTCTTCTGAGGATGTAATTAAGGAAAAATCAGCTGATGTAGTTTTATGCTGTACAGATTCCTACACAAAAGTTGCCTTTGACAGATTAAAATTTGTTTTAGAGAAAAAAATAAATGTAATTTCCAGTGCGGAAGAAATGTCTTACCCAAAGGCTCAATCCCCTGAGCTGGCAAAGCAACTGGATGAAATAGCAAAAGCTAATGGCGTTTCAATATTGGGAACAGGTATTAACCCGGGGCTGATAATGGACTTGTTGGTTGTTATAATGACAGGATGCTGTGAATCAGTTGACCATATTGTTTCAAGAAGAGTTAACAGCCTGTCTCCATTTGGACCTACAGTTATGCAGGAACAGGGAATAGGTATTACGGTTGATGAGTTCAAAAAAGGCGTTGAAACAGGACACCTGGCAGGGCACGTAGGATTCCAGGAGTCAATAAATATGATAGCTGACGCAATCGGCTGGAAGGTTGATAAGGTTACAACATCAATGGATCCTATAGTTACAGATGTCGACAGAAAATCTCCCTATGGATTTGCTGCTGCCGGTAATGTAGCAGGTGTTGCCATGAAAGGCTATGGATATATTGATGGTGAATTAAAAATAGAAATGGATCACCCTCAGCAAATAGAGCCTGAGCAGGTTGGTGTACAAACAGGCGACTATGTTATTATTAAAGGAACGCCAAACATTAACATGGTCAACTCACCGGAAGTTCCCGGCGGAATAGGAACTATAGCCATGTGTGTAAATATGATTCCTCAGATTATTAATGCAAAACCAGGATTAAGAAGCATGATAGATTTGCCGGTTCCAAGAGCAATAATGGGAGATATGAGAGAATTAATAGACCAAGAGTGCAAAATAGTAAAGTAAGGAGTATAAAAATGATTAAAAAAGGTGAATGGGTATTGATACACAGAAATGTATTGGAACCATCGCAAAGAGCACCACAGGTTCCTGACGATACAAAAAAAGTTCCTTTGGAGATGTGGGTAAAAGGATATCTGCAGGAAGATGCCGATATTGGTGATGAAGTAACAGTAGTAACAAGAACTAAGCGTATAGAAAAAGGTACATTGCTGGAAGCAAATCCATATTACAAACATGATTTTGGAAAATTTGTTCCTGAGCTGCTAAAAATAAGCGAACAAGTGAGAGACATAGTGTTTGGAGGTGACAGCAATGAGTAAAGACATGAGCTATGCAGGAGTAATGGCAAGAAAGCCTGAGATAATGAAACAGGCTGCAGGGTTGGATTTTTCCATATTTGAAAGCGGTTCAATAGCTTTTGATTACGAGAGAATGATGAGAGAAGCAGGGTTTTCCATGGAAGAAATCCAGAAAATTCAGTTGGAACACGGTGTAGGGAACACACCTGTTCTCGAGCTTAGAAACCTGACTTCATTGGCAAGAAAACTGGCACCTGCAGGAAAGGGAGCAAGAATCTTCATAAAGGATGAAGCAGCTAACGCATCCGGAAGCTTTAAGGCAAGAAGGGCGTCAACAGCAGTGTATCAGGCATACAAGCTGGGATATAAGGGGGTTGTCAGTGCCACAAGCGGAAACTACGGAGCTGCGGTAGCATCGCAGGCAGCTATGTACGGTTTGAAGTGTATAGTAGTTCAGGAATGCTATGATTCCAGAGGAGTAGGGCAGCCTGAGATAATAGAAAAAGCAAGAAAATGTGAAGCTTTAGGAGCAGAAGTGGTTCAGCTTACAGTAGGACCAGAGCTGTTTTATTCATTCCTTACAATATTGGAGGAAACAGGATATTTCAATGCATCACTGTATACACCATTTGCCATAGCCGGAATAGAATCTCTTGGATATGAAATAGCAATGCAGTTCAGAGAAAGATACGGCAAGGATCCTGATGTTGTAATGTGCACAAATGCAGGAGGAGGAAATCTTACCGGAACGGCAAGAGGGCTGCAAAAAGCAGGAGCGGATTCAAAAATAGTTGCCGCCAGCGTTGACTTATCGGGACTGCATATGGCATCAGACACGCAATTCAACAGAAAATCATTTACAACGGGACATACGGGATTTGGAATGCCCTACACCACATGGCCCGACAGGTCAGACGTACCACGTTCTGCCGCAAGACCTTTGAGATACATGGACAGGTACTTGACAATACATCAGGGAGAAGTGTTCTACATAACAGAGTCACTGGCAAGCCTTGAAGGTTTGGAGAAAGGACCCGCAGGGAATACGGCGCTTACCGCTGCGTTCTCAATGGCACAGGAAATGGATCAGGATCAGATGATTGTGGTGCAGGAAACGGAATATACAGGAGCAGGAAAGCATATACAGCCTCAGCTTTCGTTTGCCAGGTCTAATGGAATAGAAGTTAAATTTGGAGACCCTAAGGATGAAGTTCCCGGAAAGAACATAATCCTTCCGTCACATCCTTCATTAATAAAGGCACAGGATGCAGATTTGAACCATATGCGAAAGTCATTAATTAAAAATGCTTTGGAAAACTACAATGTTAAACCAACGGATGCAGATTTGGAATTTCTGGCTGAGGAAACAAAGACAGATGTCGAATATGTAAAAAGTGTTATAGCATCATTATAAAATAATAGAGTTAGCCTTGTCATCCTGAATGCGCAGTGTGAAAAATCTACATGACAGGCGTGAATAAAAATATCAAGACTGCATTAAGGCGTATTTAACATCTATATGTAAATACGCCTTAGCAAATTATTACAGGAGGAGCACGAAGATGAAAAGAGCCGATGATTTTGAACAAAGAAGAGCTCATTTGGCAAATCTTTCGGATGAAGAATTATATGATAGATTTTGGAATTTAGCAGAAGAGATAGTAGACCCTCTGTTAGAATTGGGAAGAAAGAACACAACTCCGTCAGTTGAAAGAAGTGTCTTGTTAAGAATGGGATTTTCAAGCCTTGAGGTTAAACCTATAGTAGAAGGTGTTATGAATAAGGGGCTGATGGGCAAGGGTGCAGGAAACGTTGTTTGGAGATTATCTGAAAAGCTTGGATGCACAGTGCGGGAAGCCGGGCTTGAACTTGCTGCCGGAAGACACTGGGATGACGTTGACGCATTATTTTAAGGAGGGCATATATGAAACTTGATCCTAACAAAAAGATTGATATAAAAGAACTATTGGAAGACCTTGATAAATATGAACCCAGAAGACGCGGATGGCACTGGAGAGAAGGGCAGAATGAGAAAAGAACCGTAGGAGATTTCGAATATCACGAAACATCCGAGGGTTTGAAAAATTCCGTTCCGCTGCCGGGCAGCAGGGGATTTGGGTACATTGATCCACAGCCGGATTGCGTTATAACAACAGAAATTGCATCAGGAAGATTTGAAGACGATATAAGAAGAATGCGCATGGCTGCATGGCATGGAGCCGATCACATTATGGTTATCAGGACTGCGGGACAGTCGCACATAGATTCATTGCTGGAAGGAACTAACCAGGGTATAGGCGGTATCATGGTAACAAGAAAACAAGTAAGAGCCAGCAGGAAGGCTTGTGATTTAATTGAAGACGAAGTAGGACGTCCGATTAATTTTCACTCATATATTTCCGGTGTTGCGGGTCCGGACATCGCTGTAATGTTCGCCGAAGAAGGTGTAAACGGCGCCCACCAAGATCCCCAGTACAATGTATTATACAGAAATGTCAACATGGTAAGAAGCTTTGTGGATGCCTGCGAAGCCAAGAAGATAATGGCATGGGCCGATATGCTTCAGATAGACGGAGCTCACAATGCCAATGCCACAGCAATGAAAGCATGGAAGGTTATGCCCGAATTAATGGTTCAGCATGCCATTAACTCTGTGTTTTCAAGAAAAGTTGGCATCAAACCTGAAAACATTGCATTGTCAACAGTACCTCCCACGGCTCCGCCTGCACCTTGCATGAGGTTAGACCTTCCTTATGCGGTTGCTCTGCGTGATTTGTTCAGGGATTACAAGATGAGGGCTCAGCAAAATACAAAGTATATGGAATCAGATACTCGTGAAGCGGCTGTTACTCACACCATGAACATGATGATTTCAAGGCTGACAAGCGCAGATATCCAATCTACAATAACTCCGGATGAAGGAAGAAATGTTCCGTGGCATTATAATAACATTGCAGGAGTTATGACAGCCAAGCAGGCTCTTACGGGCATGGACGGCCTAAGAGAAATGGTTAAGCTGGACAGGGAAGGACCGTTAGGCGATGATGTCAGAGAGCTTAAAGAGCGTGCTGTATTGTTCATGGAAGAAATTCTTGAGGTTGGCGGCTACTTTAAGGCTGTAGAACAGGGCTTCTTTGTAGACAGCGGCAAGTATCCTGAAAGAAATGGTGACGGCATTGCAAGAGAAATAGAGGGCGGAATCGGATACGGTTTTGTATATGAAAGAGATGAAGATTATTTTGCCCCCGTATCCGTTCATTACGGGTATAACAATGTGCCGAAACAATTTACAAAAGCCAGTGATGCCATAGGAGGAGATACTTTCGAAGACCGTTCAAAGATTATTTATATTGATGAACTGGACGAAAACGACAATGTTAATGTAAGACTTGAGGAAACAGAAAAATATTATGACACTAACCTAATAAAACCTGAAGTGGAATGGAGAGCAGACGGAACAGTACTTATGTCAATATTTCTTCCATTAGATGAAAGAACGGCAGAATTTGCCGCAATTAAATGCGGTGAAAAAATGGGTCTTGAAGATGTGACCGTCGTGCATAAACAGGTTATGCATCCATCCGAAGGAACCTACTGCGAGGTTAAAGGAAAGGTAAACTTTGACATTGACATAAATGAGCTGATAATTCCTGAAAAACCGGAAGTATTGTCAGAAGCAGAAATCAGAGAAGATATACAAAATAAACCTATGTTTGTAGTTGCAGCAACAGTCGGGGAAGATGAACACTCCGTAGGATTAAAGGAAACTCTGGATATTAAGCACGGTGGTATCGAAGGCTTCGGCATTAAGTATGAATATCTCGGAACATCATGCCCTGTTGAAAAATTAGTTGATGCCGCAATTGAAACTAATGCGGATGCTATTTTGTTAAGTACCATTATAACTCATGACGATGTACATGTTAAGAATATGAAAAAAATTAACGATTTATGCGTAGAGAAAGGTATAAGAGACAAAGTAATGATTATCTGCGGAGGAACGCAGGTTACAAATGAGATAGCTGTGGAAGCCGGACTTGATGCAGGATTTGGAAGAGGAAGCCACGGAATTGATGTTGCAAGCTTTTTAGTAAAACACAGAAGGGAAATGAAATTAATTGAAGGTTGATGTACTGGTAGCTGAAATAGGCAGCACCACTACAGTAGTTAATGCATTCAATGGAATTGGCACCGATAACCCTGCCTTTGCCGGGCAGGGTCAGGCGCCTACAACCGTTTTAGAAGGTGATGTAACAGTCGGACTTAAGGGCGCTATTGATTCCTTATCAAAAAACCTGCAAGCGGATGAAATAACATGGGATGATATGTTGGCTACCAGCAGTGCTGCAGGCGGATTAAAGATGACTGTCCATGGTCTTGTTTATGATATGACGGTCAGAGCAGCAAAAGAAGCTGCATTAGGAGCCGGAGGAATTATAAAGATGATTACCTCAGGCAAAATAAGAAGAACAGATTTGAAAAAAATACAGGAAATTAAACCTAACATAATTCTTGTTGCCGGCGGTGTAGATTACGGTGAAAGAGATACAGCACTTTACAATCTGGAAATGATCCTTTCGATGGGGTTAAATATTCCGGTTATTTATGCGGGAAATATTGAAAACCAGGAAGAAGTGCGTCTCATGTGCGAAGAGGCGGGAAATCAGGTATACATTGTTGAAAATGTATATCCCAAAATAGATACTCTTGTGGTTGAACCTACGAGAAAAATTATTCAGGATGCCTTTGAAGAACATATAATTCATGCACCGGGCATGAGCAAGGTCAGAGAGCTTGTCAAGGGTCCTATTATTCCCACGCCGGGTGCCGTTATGGAGGCGGCTAAGGTTTTAAAAGAGGAAATAGGAGATCTGGTTGTATTTGACGTGGGCGGAGCAACAACTGATGTTCATTCGGTAACAAAGGGCTCCGAAGAGGTTAGTTCAATATTAATCAGTCCTGAACCGGAAGCAAAAAGAACTGTGGAAGGAGATTTGGGAGTTTACGTTAATGTAAATCATGTTGTTGAAAAGATAGGAATGGATAATCTGAGAAATGAATTTCCGGATGTAGAGGAACTCCTTGCGGATTACAAGCCCATACCTGAAACAGAAAGAGAAAAGCAATTTGTGGAACGACTTACTCAGGAGGCTGTTTTAGCGTCATTGGAAAGACATACAGGTCGGTTAAGGTATTTTTATACTGCGTCAGGCAAGAAGACCGTGGCAGAAGGAAAAGACCTTACTGCAATAAAATATATTGTGGGAACAGGCGGTGCTCTTACAAGGCTTCCCCAAAAAAAAGAAATACTCGAAAAAGTAAAATGCCATGGCAGGGAGCAGGAACTGTATCCTACAAAAATAGCAACAGTGCTGATTGACGAAGACTATATTTTATCTTCACTGGGAGTATTGTCAAAAAGCTATCCGGAAGACGCTCTTAAATTAATGAAAAAAAGCTTAGGAGTAGGTGAATAATATGTATCCCAGACTGGTGATTGATTTAAAAAAAGTTAAGAATAACCTGGATAAAATAACGGAAATGGTAAAGGGCTCGGGATGTTCCCTTATGATAGTCACAAAGGGCTACTGTGCGGATATGGAAATTTACAAACTGCTTGAGGAATCAGGAATTGATTATCTGGCTGATTCAAGAATTCAGAATTTGAAGAAATATAAAGGATCAAAAAAAGAAAGAGTTCTTTTAAGACTTCCTATGATGTCCGAGGCAGAAGAAGTTGTTGCCAATGCCGATTTGTCATTAAATTCAGAAATTGAAACAATCAGGAAGCTGAATGAAGCTGCAATAAATCAGAATAAGAAGCATAAAATACTTCTTATGATCGATTTGGGAGATTTAAGAGAGGGAATTTTCTTTAAGGACGAAGATGAAATTTATCATGCTGTTGAAGAGATACTTAAGCTTTCAAATATTGAACTATATGGATTAGGTGTGAATTTGACATGCTACGGTGCTGTGATACCTAAGAGGGATAATCTTTCATTATTAGTTGAAATAGCTGCAAAAATAGAAAAAAGGTTCAACATTAAATTACAAATGTTATCGGGAGGAAACTCGAGCTCGGTTTATCTGATAGGTAGGGGAGAGCTTCCGGACGGAATTAACAATCTTAGAGTTGGCGAGGCATTTTTACTTGGAGATGAAACTGCTTACAGTCAAATGCTTGAGGGATTCTGCGACGATGCGTTCATATTGGAAGCTGAAATAATCGAATTAAAGGAAAAACAATCAGTTCCTTTGGGAGAAACAGGAGTTGATGCTTTTGGCAACAGACCTGTTTACGAAGATTTAGGAGTAATAAAAAGAGCCATAATAGCAGCAGGAAGACAGGATGTGGATCCTGACGCACTGCATCCTATAGACTCTGAAATATCCATATTGGGAGCAAGTTCTGACCACTTGATTTTAAATGTAAGCAATACCGGAACGAATTACAAGGTTGGAGACATTATAAAATTCAAATTTGGCTATTCAAGCCTGCTAAGGGCCACAACAAGCCCATATGTGGAAAAAGTATATATAAACTAAACCAAACATAAAAGAAGCCCTTTGGCTTCTTTTATACTTCTTCAATTGATTTAACTATACTGTGAGTAATTGGTTTCCATTCAATTTTTTTAAATAATGCAACAATTGAAATAGGAATATAAGTAAAGATGAATATGGGGAATGTAAACATATACTTAATTTTCTTCCATGTGGTTGATTTAATTTTCTTCCACTCTGTAACAGTAGTAACCATACCTAATAAAAACAATATTATATAAGAGTTAATCGCAGGCATTAGTATTGCTGCAGAAGCCTCCCGAATTATTTCCGGATATACATCTATGTTAATTAAACCCACTGTTAAAAATACAATATTTACACTTACGCTCAGCAGTGATAGGAACAATGCAGGGCAAATAGTTACAAACATGTCATAACAGCAAAAACTTTTTTTAGTAAAGATACTTTTGACCAAATCCTTGCCATACTTGGCGAAAACCTGGTAAAATCCCTTAGCCCAGCGAAGCCTTTGATTCCAAGATTGTGAAAACAGGTATGGCTGTTCGTCATATAATACCGCTTTGCCGCAGTATCCTATCTTTTCACCCTGTATTGCGTTGTCAACTGAAAATTCAATGTCTTCTGTTAACAAGTGGTGTTTCCATCCGTTATTTTTCCTGATTATTTTATCGCTGACCAAAAATCCCGTTCCTGAAATAGCGCAACCTGTATTTAACATCATTCTGGAATTGTTCAGGTACTTTGCTTCCCTTAAGAACCATAAGGAATAACCTGCAGACAGCCAGTTTGTATCATAATTTTTTGAATTCCTATAGCTTGTTACCACTTTATATCCGTTATCAAATACTTTGTTCATTTCTGCTATGTAATTTTCATCCAGCAAATTATCTGCATCAAATACAAAGTATCCTTCATAATCGGAAGAGAAGTTCATTATTCTTTTAAAGGCATAATCCAAAGCATACCCCTTGCCTACATATTGCCTGTTGAATCTTTCAAAAACAGTTGCTCCTGCTTCTCTTGCCACTTCTGCGGTATTATCCGTGCAATTATCAGCTACTACATAAATGTCTACAAGCGAAGAAGGATATTTTTGCTTTTTAATGCTTTTTATCAATTGACTGATTACAGCACTTTCATTTCTTGCGGCAATTACTACAGCATATTTGTGATCTTTTACGGCAATGAAGTCTTTATTTTTTTTAAATAATCCTACCAGTACATAGTAAAACTGATAGAAATAAAATCCCGTAAACAATATTAATATTACTAAATTGAATATGTTAATAAACGATAACAATTGTATTACCTCCATCTTTAATCTTTGACGTTTTTATCTACTCTTCTACTTGGTCAGTATAGCATTTCTTCCAGTTAATTCAATTAAGAATTTCTTAACATTCGTTTAATTTTCAAGGAAAACGCTCAATCTAAGCTGCCGGTGAAGGTAAAGTTATTATTCCTTATTTACATATTTTTATACTTTTTAAAACCGAGATTCTTCTTTATCGGCGAATGACTGTGAATAGTAATATGCCGACAGTACACACAACATGAAAAATCATAAAATCGATTGACTATTTTGAGTGTATATATTATACTGTTAATATATCATAATTAATTGGGAGTGATTTACAATAATGGACGATGACGGTATAAGTCGGGTCGCAATATTTATTTTTCTGTTATTGCTGTCTGCGTTTCTTTCAGCGGCAGAAACAGCATTTGTCAGAATTAACAGAATAAGAATGAAAAATTTAGCTTATTCAAACGATAAAAAGGTAGAGTCAGTTTTGAATTTAGTAAATAATTATGACATACTGATGTCAACGATTATAATTTTAAAAAGCATTGCCAATATTACTGCAACATCATTAGGAGTATATGAATTTTCCGGATATTTTAATAATTACGGAACAGTTTTTGCGACAATCATAACAGTTTTGCTGATTTTGCTTCTGGGAGAGCTGCTGCCAAGAGGATTGGTTAAACTGGCACCTGAAAAATTTTCTATGTTTGCATCCCCGGTGCTGAAAGCTTTGATTTCTATCTGTACACCGGTAAATTTCATTCTTTCTTCAATAAAAAAAGCATTTAGCAGGATATTTAAGGCTGAAATACAACCTTCAATAACAGAGGATGAATTTAGAACAATGATTGATGAGGTAGAAAACGAAGGCGTAATAAATAAAAATGAAAGCGATTTAATACGGTCCGCAATAGAATTTAGCGAAACCGTGGTTGAAGATATCTATACTCCGAGAACTGATATTGTAGGTATAGAAGAAAATGAAGGATTAGACGAAATAAAAGAAAAATTCATTATCAGCGGTTATTCAAGGCTTCCTGTATTTAGCGGGGATATGGATAACATAGTTGGAGTTCTCCATGAGAAGGATTTTTATCAGGCTTTAAACCGGAAGGAAAAGGATATTAAAAAACTTGTTGCTAAGATATTATTTGTAACAACTAACAAAAAAATATCTGAGCTTTTAAAAGAACTTCAGCTTTCAAAGGCTCATATGGCAGTAGTAATAGACGAATACGGAGGCACGGAAGGGCTTGTAACAATGGAAGACATCATAGAAGAGCTTGTGGGCGAAATATGGGATGAACATGATGAGGTAATCGAGTGGTTTAAAAAGACCGGAGAAGATAAATTCTTGATTTCCTGCAATGCAGATTTGGATGATATGTTTGAACTGTTTGGGTTGGAACCTGATGAAGAAATGGATGTTACAACAGTAAATGGTTTTATTACAATGCTCTTTGAGGGAATACCCGAAGTCGGAGGAAGGCTTGTTTACAAGGACATAGACATTACCGTAACTAAGGCGGAAGCTAAAAGAGTCCTGGAAATACAGGCGGAGAAAATTAAGAAAGACGCAGCAATTACAATGTAATAAATGTAATATAAGATATATTTTTATAAAACAAACATATTATTTAATAATATGTTTGTTTTACTGTGTGGCAAAAGCAGATTACATATGTGGACTGTCAACGAAAGGATTTGTTATGAGAACAATATGGATTATTTTAATAGGGCTCGGACTTATTTTTTCATTTATAAACGGCAAGCCTGAAACAGTTACAAATGTTTTATTTTTTGAATTGCAAAAATCCGTTGAACTGATATTAAGCCTACTTCCTGTAATGGCTTTTTGGACCGGCTTAATGACTGTGGTTGAAAAGTCGGGTATATTAAATAAATTGTCCGATATACTCAAACCAATGGTCAGGTTTCTTTTTAAAGAAGTTCAGAACAACACGAAAGCTATAAATGCAATCATTATGACCATTGCAGCCAATATGCTTGGCATTGGCAATTCTGCAACTGCATTTGGTATAAAGGCAATGCGAGAAATGCAGCTTGCCAATAAAGATAAAAATACGGCAAGTAACGCAATGTGTATGTTCCTGATAATTAATGTATCCTCAATCCAGCTTATTCCTATAAATATTATAAAATTAAGAGCTGATGCCGGAGCATTGGCACCTGGGGATATAATGCTGCCTACCATTGCAGCCACAACATTTTCAACAGCCGTGGCAATATTGTTTGCAAAATATTATGAAGGGAGAGAAGACCGTTGAGTATGTCGGATATAATATTGCCGGTGGTTATCGGTGCTATATTGTTCTATGGAATATATAAAAAGGTGGATGTGTACGGTGTGTTTGTTGAAGGAGCTATGGAAGGGGCAAAGTCAGCCATTAACATATTCCCATACATTTTAGCGGTTATATTTGCGATTAATTTATTCATTCAGTCTGGGGCGGAAAATTTTATAGTAAGTCTTCTGGCACCAGTTACATCACTAATCGGGTTTCCGACGGAGCTGTTATCGCTGTCAATAGTTAAGCCGTTGTCGGGGGGAGGATCTCTTGGTGTATTTCAATCCATATTAGACGGTTACGGACCGGACTCTTATATAGGAAGAAGTGCTTCAATATTGATGGGTTCGTCAGAAACAATCTTTTATACTACCGCAGTTTATTTTGGAGCGGTTGGAATAAAAAATGCCAGGCATACGGTAAAAGTAGGATTAATTGCACATTGTGCATCAATTTTTGCTTCACTGCTGGCAGGCAGATTCATGTTCTGATTATAATTAAGCGTTTAAACATTACTGTCATTCGCAGGGGACTCCTTTGAAGTCTCTTTTTTCCCCGATTCCTGCCATGCGGCAAAAACACCAATAAGTAAAAATACATCACCAAAACTTATTGTTTTAGGATAGGGATAGGGCGGAGGCAGGGTAATTATATCACACAGTATTTTAAACCTTGTTTCCTCAGTTAAAAGAGAGTGAACCAAATCCTGACCTGTTTGCAGATAAATTCTTTTAGTCTCTGCATTTGAAACTATTTCTGCAACAAAAACCGGCATTTTAAAGTCATTTGAAATAATGGCAATAAAATTCATCAAAGTTCCTATAAAAAGAAGCTTCATAAAGGTTTTATTGAAATTTAAAAGTGTGACGGCGAGTATTGCAAGATATATCAGCCAATGGAACGAAAGGGTCTCAAACAAGCCGCCTCCGCTGAAATTTTTATAAACAAATTCAGCGGCAAGTTCAACTGCTGCGGCTATTATCAATATTTGATAACCTTTAATTTCAAATGCTTTATTTATTGCATTAAGTTTTTTGCCCCTTATTAGCAAGGCAAATATTGAAATTACAGAAAAAAATATTATTTCCGGAATCATGATCCACCTATTCTGATAAAATAATAAATGCCTTTCTTAAAGCTGCTATTGCGTCATCGACGATGTCAGGATTAAATTGAGTGCCTGCATTAATCTTTATTTCGTTTAACGCATCTTCCATATTCAATGCATCTCTGTAAGGCCTGTCTGTTGTCATGGCATCAAAGGAATCGGCAATTATCAATATGGATGTTTCCAACGGTATACTTCCATTGCTTAGCCCATCCGGGTAGCCTTTACCGTCATACCTTTCATGGTGATGCCTTATTATGTCTGCTATATTAGTCAAATAGCTTAAATCGGCAATAATGTTTGCTCCTATTTCAGGATGAGATTTTATTGTTTCTAATTCTTCATTTTCCAACTTTCCGCTTTTATGCAGTATATTTTTATCAATTCCTATTTTTCCTATATCGTGAAGAAGGGCAGCACTTTTAATGGTGTCAATTTTGCTTTCAGGAAGTCCTAACTGCTTTGCAATTGCTTCCGAGTATGTGCTTACCCGAAGAGAATGTCCGCTGGTATAGGGGTCGTTTGCTTCAATTGCCCTTACGAGGACGTTCATGGTATCAAAGTAGTTTTTTTTCATATCAAGGTAAAGCTTAAAGGTGTACCTTGCCAATAATAGAGGTATGAAGAACAAAAGCAGACCGCCAATTCCGTAGCTGTTGTATGCAAAGGCAAGCAGTATACCTAATAATCCTACTAAAACTACATTTACCATCATAGAAAAGAAATTACTTTTCCATATATATGTGAAATCTTCTTTTAACAGTAGGTGCATTAATTCTGACATAAAAAATGTATTAAGCAATATATCAACAGCTAACGATGCGATTCCTGCAAATGGGTTAAAGAATTCAAAGCCCATATTAAGGTGTTTTGCTAAAAAAACATATACAATCCCTGCAATTCCAGAATTAACTATATACTGGCTTACATTAAAAATTGTTTTGTAAATAGGATTGTTAAATAAATGAACTCTTCCTCTACCGTCCACAAATGGGAACCTAAAGGCTACACCGATTGAGGTTATAAGCACCGCCGTCAGAGGATTCGTCAATAGAATAGCGGAATAGGTTAGTGCAAAGCTTACAGAAACTGCCCCAATTTTAGGCAAGGGGATTAAAAACGTTTCAGCTATAATTGAGAGTATGGAAAAGACTACAAGCAAGGTATAATCACCAATATAATATGTTTTAAAAAGGTATACCATAAGAACGGAGGCTGTAATAGCCAATAATAAAATATATATAAATAAATTTTTGCTTATGTGTTTTTTTTTAGCTTTATCATATGTAGTATTATCCATCTTTATCCTCTATATCTTCTATATAATGAAGGGCTAACTTAATTTTTAACTAAAGCCAGGAAAAATGAGCACCTGCTGCTAAAACTAATGCTACTAATGATGCTATCATAGGCATTAACTTCTTCATGTGTGAAACCTCCGACAGATAATCTCTGCTCGATTCGCTAATAGGAACAGGAAGGTTTCGCTACGCTAAATTTATTAATTTTTATTTTTTTTAGTCAGCCCTATCATTCTTTTATAAATAAACAGATTTTTCTGTTTATAGCGTTAAGTGTTGCTTTAATGGCAGAGTCAATTTTGTTGTTGGTAATTACAGCAGAGCCGACAAGTATACTTTCTTTGCCATGTTCAATTTGAGTGATTGCCGAAAGCATTACATCAATTCCTGCCACCTTGGCGGATTGTATGTCATCAACTATGAAGCAGTCCAGTTCAATCGCCTTTTTAATAGCATCCAAGGTTGACGATGCCGCAACCATAAGTACATTTTTTTCGGATTTAATTCCCTCAGCTTCTCCAATGTATAACTTTTCATCCCAGGAAAGCCTTGTGCTGACTTTTATTCTTTCCGAATTTGTTTCATTAGTGTAACCTTCATACAGAAGCCTGAAATCAGAGCTAACAGGTATATTCTTATTAACCTGGGCTACACTTATAATCTTATAATCAACATCTAAATTAAAATGAGATAATAAAGTGGTTCGTATATCCCGTACTACCTGCTTTGAGTGCCTGCTGCTGTCAGACAGAACATGTATTTCAGTTATACTATTATCAGAATCAGCAATTATTTTACATGACAGAACAGATTTTATATTGGCCAAAAAGCTTTCTATTTCTTCGAAATCCATGGTATCCTCCAAACGTTGTACTGTTTTTATTATAATACATAATTATTAGATTTTCAACAAAAAATTAGTAAATTATATAATAATTTTAAATTTGCTATCAAAGTTATACAAAAACATACAATTTTACCATCGTATGTTTTGTTCTATTTATTATTTGTAAGTTTATACCATGTGTTAATATTCATAATCAAAAACGTTCTATTCAAATACAAGGATTTTAGTCTGTGAATGGTTACTTTCGATATTAAAATTCATTAAAATATTTCAATATGCCTGTGTATATTGCCCAGGCTATTTTTTCCTGGTAATTGTCCGTGATAAGTTTTTTTTCTTCGGCATTGTTGGATAAAAATCCGCACTCGATAAGTATAACCGGTCCTTCGGTATCATCCATTATTTTTATATCCTTTTTAACCTGGGGGACTCTTTTATTGTCTTTATCCAATATGTTTTTTAATGAATCCTGAAGTGTGTCTGCGGCAATTTTTCCCTTCACGCTGTCTTTCTGATAAAAGACATGAGCACCGTAATACTGTTTTTGAGGAAATGAATTAAGATGTATGGAAACAGTTAGATCCGCTTCTGTTTCATTTATTTTTTTCACTCTGTTGCTCAAATCTTCATTCTTCTTTTCTCGTATAGTTTTGGATTTTAATGAATATAAACCTTCATCCCCATATCGTGTCATTTCCACCTCAAACCCGTTTCCTTCAAGGAAGTTCATGAGCTTTTGTGATATTGCCAGGGTCAGGGGAGCTTCGCCAATTCCCATGTCTCCGCTGGCTCCCTGGTCCATGCCTCCATGTCCCGGGTCTATGAGAATCTTTATTTTTTTTACTTGCTCTTTCCCAGTGGCGTCAATGGTTTCTGTTGACTTGTTTATATCAGAAAATAATGACAATAGCAGCACAAATACTAATGCTATTGCAAATACTATATTTACTTTTTTAAGAATGCTTTCCATTTGTCCCTCCGGTTTTATTCTTTATATAAGATTATGAGACCGGGGACATAATAATTACAAATTACAAAAATTATAATGTGGAATTGACATTAACTTTTTATTCAGATATACTTTTTACGTTAGGAGTGGTTAAAATAAATATTAAAGCATTAGTTGCAGGCTTCATACTGGATTCAATTGTTGGGGATCCGCAGGGATGGTTTCATCCTATCAGGCTTATTGGGAAGATGATATCCTACGTGGAAAACAGGCTGAGAGAAAAATGCAGGACAAGCAGTGATGAAAAAAAAGCAGGTGTAGTTCTGTGGATTACAGTTGTATTCACTTCATTTGCGGTTCCTTATGTTATTTTATTAATTGCAGCTAAAATAAGTTTTAAGGTTGCTATTGTTATTGAAAGCATAATGTGCTGTTACATACTTGCCGCCAAAAGCCTTAAGGATGAAAGCATGAAGGTATATACATCCCTAAAAAACAGTAATCTGCAGGAAGCAAGAAAAAATTTATCTTATATTGTAGGAAGAGACGTTGAAGGGCTAAACGAAAGCTCTGTTGCCAGGGCGGCAGTTGAAACGGTGGCAGAAAACACATCTGACGGTGTAATAGCTCCCATGCTTTACATAATGTTGGGGGGTGCGCCCCTTGGTTTCATGTACAAGGCTGTTAATACACTGGATTCAATGGTGGGATATAAGAACGAAAAATATATAAATATTGGCAGATTTTCTGCTATTGCAGATGATGCTGCCAATTATGTTCCTTCCAGGCTTGCAGCTTATTTTATGATTGCCTCATCTTGGACTTTAAAAATGAACTATAAAAACGCATATAAAATTTACAAAAGAGACAGATATAATCATAAAAGTCCTAATTCTGCACATACGGAGTCTGTATGTGCCGGTGCGCTTAACATAATGCTTGGAGGAGACAGTCACTATGGCGGTAAATTGGTTTCAAAGCCAACTATCGGCGATAATACCAGAGAGGTTGAAACCGAGGACATAATAAGAGCCAATAAATTAATGTATACAACATCATTATTGTTTTTATTGACAGGAACGTTAATAGAATTTATTTTATGGTAGTTTACCTTAGGAGTACAAGGAGTATAAAATGGAAAATGAAACACATGGAGCAGATATATATACCGCTGCGGAAAAGTCGGGAACAGACAAGGATAAAATAATAGATTTTTCTTCAAATATTAATCCGTTGGGAATGCCTGATTCAGTAAGGAAAGCTGCGATAAATTCAATTTCGGATTCCCACAAATATCCTGATATTAATTCAAGAGAGCTAATAAAATGCATTTCCCGTGCAGAAGGTGTTCCCCACAAATGGATTTTCCCATCTAACGGAGCAGCAGAGGCGATATACAGAATTGTTCAATATTTAAAGCCTGAGAGGGGGCTTGTAACCGCTCCGGCTTTCAGCGAATATGAAAACGCCTTAAAAGCTTCGGGAGCTCAGGTAACTTATTACAATTTAAGAGAAGAACAGAACTTTGAAATAAAAGATGACATACTGGATTATATAAACAAAGAAATGAAAATTGTGTTTATTTGCAATCCCAATAATCCCACAGGCCGGCTTACAGATAAGAAAACAATGGAAAATATAATCAGACGCTGTAAACAGACAGGAACCTTTGTTGTAATAGATGAATGTTTTTTGGATTTTACGGAAAATAAGCAGGAATTAAGTGCCGTAAGTCTCCTAAGGGAATACGACAATCTGATTGTGCTTAAAGCATTTACAAAAATATATGCAATGCCTGGAATAAGGCTTGGTTACTGTATGTCGGCGGATGAAAAGTTAACAGAGGGCTTAAAATCCTCCGGGCCACCCTGGAATGTTTCTTCAATTGCCCAGTGTGCGGGAGTTGCCGCATTGGATGAAAAGGAGTATGTGGAGAAGACAGTAAGATACGTAAGGGAACAGAGAAATTACCTAAAAGAAGAATTGAGCAGGCTGAATGTAAAGGTGTATGATTCTAACGCAAATTATATATTATTCAGGCTGTATGATAATATTGATTTAAAAGAAGAAATTCTGAAAAAAAATATACTAATCAGAAGCTGTTCAAATTACAAGAATTTAGATGGCAGCTACTACAGAATAGCGGTAAGAACAGACAAAGAAAATAAATTGATTATAAAAGCAATGAAAGATATAATGGGAAGCAACTGAAAACAATTGATTTTACGGACGGTTCTTTCTGCCGGGAGAAGAATCCGACATTAAAACTGTCTCCAAAATCTACGGTTGAATTTTACTAACATAAGGGAGGTAAATATGACAAAGGTAATAATGGTGCAAGGTACAACCTCAAATGCAGGAAAAAGCCTGATTACGGCAGCCCTATGCAGGATTTTCAGGCAAGATGGTTTTAAAACCGCACCTTTCAAGTCTCAGAATATGGCACTAAACTCTTATATAACCAATGACGGGCTGGAAATGGGGAGAGCTCAGGTTATGCAGGCGGAAGCCGCAGGAATTGAGCCTGATGTGAGAATGAACCCTATTCTCCTGAAGCCTACAGGAGATAAAGGTTCTCAGGTTGTATTGAACGGAAAGGTGTTCAGAGATATGACAGCAAGCGAATATTATACCTACAAACAGGACATGATTCCTCATATCTTAAAAGCATATAATTCACTTGCAGAGGAATATGATATTATTGTGATTGAAGGGGCGGGAAGCCCTGCTGAAATAAATCTGAGAGAGCAGGACATAGTCAATATGGGTATGGCTGAAATGGCAGATGCTCCGGTTATTATAGTGGGGGATATTGACAGGGGTGGTGTATTTGCTTCTCTTGCAGGTACCATGCTTCTATTTGATGAAGAAGAAAGGCAAAGAGTAAAAGGCTTTGTTATCAACAAGTTTCGCGGAGATATAAGCCTGCTTAAGTCCGGACTTACCATGATTGAGGATATAACTAAAGTTCCGGTGCTTGGAGTAGTGCCCTATATGAGGGTGGACATAGACGATGAGGACAGCTTGTCTGAAAGGCTCACAGATTATACTGGAAACAGTCTTATTGACATTGTGGTAATAAGGCTTCCAAGGATATCAAACTTTACTGATTTTAATGTATTTTCATTAATTAACGGTGTTTCATTAAGGTATGTTTCCGACACAAAGGAGCTGGGGCAGCCTGATATGATAATTATTCCCGGAACCAAGAATACTATTGGGGATTTGAAATGGCTAAGGCAGTCAGGTCTGGAAACCAAGATCATAAGATATGCCAATGAAGGCGGAGCTGTATTTGGAGTTTGCGGAGGCTATCAAATGCTGGGAGAAGAGATAAACGACCCCGATAATGTAGAAGGGGGAGGGACTGTTAAAGGTCTCGGACTTCTAAATACAGTCACGGATTTTTCAAGTGAAAAAACAACAGTCAGATCATCAGGTAAAATCAATAACTTAGACGGGTTTTACAGCCGATTGTCAGGGCTTGAGGTTGATGGGTATGAAATTCATATGGGCAACTCACGAATAATCGAAGGCTTACCTATGAACACACTAAATTTAAAAACAGACGGCTGTGTAAACAACAATGTTGCGGGAAGCTACCTCCACGGCATATTTGACAACAGCGAGGTAGCAAGCACCTTAGCTAAAATTTTAGCTGACAATAAAGGGGTGTCTCTGGATGAAGCATCTCAATTTGATTATAAAAAATACAAGGAAAGCCAGTATGACCTACTTGCGGATACGGTTAGAAAAAACATTGATATCGATGAAATTTATAAAATTTTAGGGGTATAGATAGTGCTGATAAAAAAAGAGTTAATAAATAGCTATATTATTAACTCTTTTTTAAATTTTCAGTTAACAGAATTAGTGCTTCTTCCAAATTGAAGGAGTAAATGCTGCAAGTACTGGAATTATCTCCAGCCTTCCCAGTATCATGCATGCGGTTAAAACTATTTTGCTCAGGTTTGAAAAATCCGCAAAGCTCCCCATGGGTCCT
>ENA-UOOR01000900-UOOR01000900.1-fermentation-metagenome-genome-assembly--contig:-NODE-900-length-38206-cov-5.702655_pt1 | contig 38206 bp, 27 predicted proteins | sample MGYA00245780_ERZ724029 | MGnify/ENA primary metagenome ERZ724029 (study PRJEB28704, sample SAMN03018315) | fermentation metagenome | biome: anthropogenic terrestrial biome; feature: soil; material... | reverse complement strand
AAGTGGGGGATAAGCACTGCTACGCCCCTAGATAAGTTCTTCCCCTAAAGGATATGTATTCTAAGTGCTAAATACACTAAGAATACTGTTAATAAAGTTCACATTACGATGCATATTCCTTCTGAGCCTAAAAATCACTTGATAAGCCTTTTTAATTTCAGTAGTTAATATCTATTAATACGGTATCTTAATTATACCAAAGTAATTTTCATATTTAAAATACATTTTAAAAAATCACACTCATTTGTAATATAGCGTGAGCAACCTACGCTATATTACAAATGAGTGTGATTTAATACTTATATAGTAAGCTGACCATTTGGAGTATTAATTATTTGAATTATCCTTTCTTCATATCCAGTTTCTGCATTTATATAAACTTTAAAATCATCATCATTATAGTTACCAGAAAACTCATAGCATAATACTTCCTTATTAGCATCTGTAGGAATTACAACAATCCTTTTATTAGATACATTCAGTCTGCTTCCCACCTTTTCTTTAGCCTTTTCATAACTTATTTTAGGATTAGATATTTTTCTCATATCTTCATGTGCCACCAAATATTTTTCTGACTCCACACCTATAATCTCTCCATTATCTAAAGCTATTTTTAACTTTATCTGATCTGGATACATAATAATTCCATCCTGACTATATACATAATTTACGACTGCTACATTACCGTATTTTAAAGAATATGTAGAATTCATATTATGATACCCTAAACCATCTAAATATTTCAACCCAATATCTACTGCTTTTGTAACATTTATTGAACTATTATTTATACTTCTATCATTTATCAAATAAACTATTTTTCCTCCATTTTTACTTATTTCACAAACCACTCTATCTTCTTTTCTAGTTCTACCTTTAAGTGCTGCTGTAAATCTATAGGTTTTTATATCCGTCTTTCCATTAACCTCTGACACTTCAAGATTTTCTATTTTACTTTTTCCTATGACTTCCCTCGCTATTCTCTCCGCCTCACTCTTTGATATTTCTTTCTGTGAATTAACTTTAGGCGTTATTTCAAGTACATTATCTGAAAATGGTCCATCATAAATTAACGCAGGATACTGAACTATTTGTTTTTGTATTCCTTCAAATTGGTCAGATATGGATGTTGTATTACTTTTTGCAAGGACTCCAGTAATTTTTTTTCTTATTTCTCCCCAACCTACTTTTCCTTGATTTATATTATCTGATACAGATTTCAATTGGTTCTCTAAAACAACAGCTTCCTTTTTTAATTCTTCTATATTTTTATAATCTTCATCAGTCAATTGGTTACCTTCTGTAGAAGATTTAGCTAAACTATAGCAGAAATCTCCAGTTTGAGTTAAAAATTTACTGGTATCAGATATTGTTGGCTGTGACACCGGCAACGAATGCAGCTTATCACTTGCTACAGTAGAATGTCTGAATATTTCTTCAAAAACAGCTATCTTTTGTTCCTTTGAGCCCACTATAGCGGCTTTGGTTAAATTCACCCTTATATTTTCAACTGCATCTATCAATTCATACATACTTTTACCATATTCACCTTGCAAATAATTTCTATAATCATTTCTCTCAAGAGTCATTAAAACTGCAAAAGTACTTGAGAATACTACAATAAGTGTTACCAATGCAGTATATATTATTCTCTTTTTAGTAGTTCTCATAGATTTACACCTCTTTCTTACAAGTATTTTTGTAGCAATTATAATAAAAACTAATATATCTACTGTTAGTCTATATGTTATATTATCTGCATTTATATAATTGTTATGTATTATTGATTAATATATACATATACGCTAATACTACTATTGTATTTAACCTTTACTAGTATTCTTTATTATTAATTTTTTCTTAAATGTTCGTTAAACTAGTTTATTATTTTTGTCACATTCTATATAATAAAATTACACATTGAATCAGAAGGTGATTAAATGAAGGTTTTAATTCTTTCAATTTCTGCTGGTGGTGGTCACGGCACTGCTGCAGAAGCTCTAAAAGATTACATAGTTTTAAGAGCACCACAATCAGAAATACAGATTATAGATACTCTTAAATACATAAATCCTATAATAGACAAAGTCGTAATAGGAGGATATTTAAAATCTTTGAAGGTGTATCCTGATTTATACGGGAAATTATATACATATTCGGAATATGACTATAAAATTACAAGTGTTATAAGCTCAAGACTTATTGAAGCCATGACTTGTAAGTTACTTCCGCTTATTAATGATTTTAATCCGGATATATTAATATCCACTCATTCCTTCTCTGCTGAAATGTTATCAGTACTAAAATCAAAATATAATATGACTATACCTTGTATGTGTATAATTACTGACTATTATCCTCATAATTCCTGGCTTCATCCTTATTTAGATGCCTATGTAGTTTCTAATAAAGACATGATTGATAAAATGGTATCAAAAAATATTCCAGAAGACACCATTTATAGCTTGGGCATACCTGTTAAACCTGAATTCAGCATAAATTATTGTAAGGAAGATATTTTAAAAGGTTTACATCTGTCTCCATCGAAATTCACCATATTAATAATGGGTGGAAGTTTAGGTATGGGAAAGATATTAAACATATATAAACAACTAAATAAAGTTACTGCAGATATTCAAATAATAATAATAACAGGTAAAAATAAAAAGCTTTACTCAGAACTTTTCAAAATTAAAGAAAATTCTTTAAAGAATACAATAATTATAGGTTTTACCCAACATGTAAATAAATATATGCAGGCCAGTAATCTTCTTTTGACTAAACCCGGAGGACTTACTATCACTGAAGCTTTGATATCTAAAATACCTATAGGCCTTCTTTCTCCTATACCTGGTCAGGAAGAAAAAAATGCAGAATTTTTACTGAAACATAACCTTGCTGTAGATTTAACTGATATAGAAAAATTCAAAAAAAATATTGAGGATTTGTTAAATTCTAAAGATATCCTCAATACTATGAGTGAAAACTGTTATAAATTTTCTAAACCTTATGCTAGTAGCGACATATTTAATTTAATTGATAAACTTATACAAAAAAAATCTATTGAACCTTATTTTTCAAACACAAAAAAATCTATGTTAAAAGTTACATTAAAACATTTTCTAAATGCGGAGAAAAATATTTTCTAAAAATTGTGTTAAAAATATTTTATAATACGTAATATTTAATTAAGCAGCATGTTCTATATATAAATTTTCATTTAAATTAATAATCTATTTTAAATTTAGAATTAAGAGTAACTATGTGAAACCATAAACAATGAATTATAACTCTTAATTCTAGAATTAAATTTTCATATTCCCATACTTTTTAATAATTCTAATATTTTAAACTTAACCTTTATATTATCCTTATTATTTATATTCAAGGTATTATTATTAATCATATCATATTCTTCTGGTGTTAAAACTTTCTTCATTTCATCTGATACTTTTTTATAAGATACTTGTCCTTTTGTAATGTCCACAAAACACAAAGGAGGAAACATAACACACCACCAATTCTGACCTTTTCCATTACCTATAATTATCCTATAAGCTTCATAGGTACCCTGTGGAAGAGTTATGTTACCATAACTCTTTATAGGAAAATTAACCTGAGACAAACTTCCTTTAACTTCATAATCATATCCTTGTTCTTTTATTACTTTATTTGCTACATTTAATATACTTTCATTATTCTCTTTTATAACTTTTCTGGAATCATCTATATTTTTACAATTTTTTAATTTCGGTGTCATATATTTCAATACTTCATCTCTAACTTTTAATTTAAGATTCTGATCATATTCTAAATCACTATTCGCTATAACATGAAACCTTATGATTTTAGAGGCCACATCACTTTGTATATTGCTACTCTTTACATTAATCAAATAAGAACATATAATACATATACTTATAATAAATACTAATACAAATTTCTTCATAGATTATACCCCCATTTCCAATCTTATATTAGTAATTATTACCATATATTTCTTTTATATTCATGTTATTTCACTGTACCAATTCTTCTTATTTTCGTATTTACATTTACATCTACAACCGCATTTTTATATATTTCCTCCCAGTTATTTTTAATTTGTTTCCACATATAGGGGTGATATTTTTCAATATATTCTTTAAATCCTACAGGATCAATTTCTAGATCCCTTTGGGTAAATTTTATTACTTGTTCACATTCTTTTGATATAACCTCATTAAAATTGTTCTCAATATAATTTAATTTATATACAGATAAAAAATTATTGTTAGTATAATAATTTTTTATCTGTCCTTCTATATCTAAATCTATATAAAATAATAATTTTCCTTTACTTTGGCTCATTCTCATTTTTTTCATTATATTATCCATTTTTATATCTACAGGATGATTATCTATATATATCATCCTTTTACCACTCTTTAAATTACCTCTTAGTAACTCTATATCAGCAGTTTCTACTTCATTCAAACTTCCTTTTTGCTTAAAATCTTTGATTGCAGTTGTACCTGCAACCTTTATATTCTTATTATCATCATCAATAACAATCCTAGGCAATATACTATTTCCGTTTTCACTCATTTGAATTAAAAAATCATTTAAAGTAACAGGTACGATCTCACTGCCTTTAGCATCATTCTCTATTAACCCCAATATATAGTTTTCTACACTGTTTTCTACTGAAGTCTTAAATTCCACATACTTCTGTGAACTTCCCTGTGAAGTAACTATATACATATTTCTGTTTAAAGAAGGTTCTCTCTGAAGATAATCAATAACCTCTTTTACCACATCAGGATACATCATCAAATTTTGTCCTAATACTAGTAATTTTGTATGACTAAACCTCACAGTTCTACTACTTTTAAGCATGGCTTTACTTATTGCATCCTGTATTGAATATGAATCCACATCTATATATTTATCTTCAGATATGCCACCCTTATCCGGCCCTAATTTACTCAGATCAGGAGTTCCAAAAGTAACATGAAGCTTTTTTAATTCTATATCTGTTGGTTTAATGTTCTTAGATTCTTTTCTTTTTCCTATATCCTCCCCTGCATCTATTCCTACTACAGAAACTAAATCAGTATTTTCTATTTCAACTTTATCCCAGCATCCAGTTAAAAGTACACAAATTAAAAGTAGAGAAATCACCTTTCCCCTATGAAACCTTTTTTTAAATTTTCCCGACAAAAGTATAATTATAGGAAGTATAACTAAACTATATAAAAATAATACAGGTATAAATCTATCTCCCATATTATATACTTCTGCTATATTTTGCGGATATAGGGATATTATATATACAATAGGAGCTATTATGGCAGATGAAAGCTTTATATCATCCAATCTAAATATATCCTTTACTATATCTGAAGATAAATAATATACATTGGAAAAAGTAGTAAAATAAAATATAATCCAAATAGCCATTATTATGCCTTCCCATCGCTCTATGAAAGCACCTTTTATATTTATAGAATTTATCATGGTTATTGTAGGCCATAATAATATTTTCGTCTGTTCTTTAGAAAAAATAGCTAGAGAAAAAATAATAATTATAACATAAAATAAGGTTATAAACACAATACTCTTTAAAACTGTCTTGCCTATATTCGATTTATTTTTTACAAAAGGTCCTATTAAATATATTATTTCCATACCAGCAAAACTGTATGTGGAAATTTTTAATGCATCTAGATAATTGTAAATACTGCTATTAAATACAGGTAGAATATTAGTAAAATCGGTTTTATTCAAAGCACACAATAAAACCAGTATTACAGGTATAAACATTATCCAAAAACAAACTTCATTAAATTTTATCAAAGTTCCCAATTCATTTCTTACAAGATAAATTCCTGTGAATATAGTTATGATTATTAAAAATTCTGTAGGAGTTCTTTCAAGCAAATACATTTTTATAACCTCTGCAAATATCCTCATACCCAAAGATATAGAAAATATACTGTATAAAACAAAAATAAGAGCTAAAATGCCTCCTAATATCTTGCCAAAATTTTTTTCAAGTATAATGTTAAATTTATTATATTCATTGACTTTTATGCTTTTATAGCAAATGTAAAATATGAAATAAATTACCATTCCACCTATTATAGCTACAATCCATCCATCAGTACCTATTTTACTTGCTAATTGCCTTGGATAGGAGAATATTCCCACTCCTACAATAGTTGCTATAATGGTACTAAATACACCAAATTCCTTTATAAAATTCTCATGCTGCATCTAATATATCCCCCTCCTTTTTCAATTTAAAGTCTGTATGATTAAATTTTTCTACCTTTGTCTTACTTTATCTTGAGTATTCATATACTTGGGTCTTCTTTTTAAAAAATTAATAGGAACTCTTATATACATATCTTTAAAGTCATTGGTATTTTCATTTACCATTGGAGATAAATAGGATACTCCAAAACTTTTAAGTCTAACTAGATGTATTAAAGTAACTATAAGTCCAATCATAATTCCATAGAATCCTGCTATGGCAGCAAGAATTATAAGTAAAAATCTAATGATTCTAAATGCCGAAGTCATTTCATAATTAGGGGTGGTAAAGCTAGTTATGGCAGTAATAGAAACTATAATTATCATTATAGGGCTCACTATTCCAGCTTGAACTGCAGCCTGCCCTATAATTAACCCCCCTACTATGCCGGTAGTGGCACCTATGGCTTTAGGTAATCTGGCTATAGATTCCAACAACAATGCCAAGCTGACCTCCATAATTATAGCTTCAATAAATGCAGGGAATGGAACTCCTTCTCTGGAAGCTGCAATAAAATAGGCTAATTTAGTAGGTATTATTCCTGTATGAAAAGAAGTAACTGCTACATAAAGAGAAGGCATTATAAGTGAAATTATAATAGCTATGAACCGTATTATCCTTATAGTTGATCCATATATCCATCTTTGATAATAATCATCCGGTGACTGAAATAAATTTGCCATAGTGGTAGGTACTATAATGGCAAAGGGAGAATTATCTACTAATACTGCAATTCTCCCCTCATATAATGCAGAAGATACCACATCAGGTCTTTCAGTACTTTGAACCTGTGGAAAAAGAGACCACTTGTTATCTTCTATAAGCTGTTCTATGTATCCACTATCTAAAATTGCATCTATATTTATATTGTCTAGTCTTTTCATAAGCTCTTCTAATACCTTGCTATCAACTATATCATCTACATACATCACTACCAAATCAGTCTTAGATCTAACTCCTAAAGGTTTAGATACTATTTTAAGTCTGGTATCCCTTATTCTTCTTCTTATTAAGGCTGTATTAAACCTGATAGTTTCTGTGAATCCATCTCTAGATCCCCTTAAAACAGTTTCTCCTGAAGGTTCTGTAATTCCTCTTGCAGGCCACAGTCTTGTTGAAAGTATATAAAAACTCTTCAATCCTTCAAGTAACATCAGGGTATCCCCTGATAATATTAGATCTATTCCTTTTTTGAAATCTTCTAATTCTTTTACATCAGATATAGCTATCAATTTATTCTTTATACCATCTGCACATTTCACATAGCGCGCTCTAGTCATTAATCCCCTTAATAAATCACTTAAAAGCATTTTATCTGCCATTCCATCTATATATGCCAAAGCACATTTAATATCTCCTATATAAAACTCTCTGAAAACCACGTCTGAATTATCTTTAAATAATTCTTTCAAGTAATTTATATTTTTGTCTACCTGGGGATATATAAAATTCCTTACTTCTTCTTTCACAGTAACCACTTCCTTTTAAAAAGAATATATAGAAAGAATATATATTGTTGCTGAAAATACTACAAAAACTATTCCAATTACTTTAGACTTTAGTGCTGTTTTTTCTAATTTGTCTCTTTTAAACTTTTTAGGATCGATAAATATGAGAAAAACTCCCTGTACTATCATAAGTATAAAAAAGTATTTATTAAACAAGTGAATCAGGTTCACACTTTTTCCTTCTTTCCTTCATTATTTAAAACATTATTTAAGAATAATCTTAAATTATTCTTTACCTATTAAAAGCTATTTATACACAAAAAACTGCTGACAACACAATTGCCAACAGTAAATTAATCCATATTATTAAATATTTATATAGTTCTTGTAATAAATACCTGTTTATACTTAATTTTCATTTTATCATAACATATTTGTGCCTTTAACATATCATCAAAAAAAGCAAATATACTTGGACCACTTCCACTCATCAAAGCACCTAATGCTCCAAAATTAATTAACTCATTTTTTATTTTCCTTAATAGAGGATGTTTTTTTAAAGTTACATTTTCCAATACATTTTTCATATTTTTGCTCACTTTTAACAAGGAATCTGAATTTATTGCATTTATTAACATATCTGTATTGGGGTGAACTTTTATCTTATTTATATCTAAACTTTTATATACCTCTGCAGTACTTACACCAAAGTATGGCTTAACTAATACTAATATATGATTTTTGAAAGGAGAAATAGATGTAACCCTTTCCCCTATCCCCTGACATAAAGCAGTTCCCCCTATCATACAATAAGGTACATCTGCACCTATGTTTGTTCCTAACTTAATTACATCTCTATATTCTAATTCAGGCATGTATATATCTCTCATAACTTTCAATACTGCAGCTGCATCTGAACTTCCTCCTGCAAGTCCAGCTGCTACAGGTATATTTTTAGTTATATTTATACTCACTCCACTTTTTATACCATAGTTACTTACAAATAACTTCACTGCCTTATATGCTAAATTTCTTTCATCACAAGGTATATATTCCTTATTACATCTTACTTCTATTCCTTTTTCAATAGGAATTATATTTAAAATATCATATAAATCTATGGTCTGCATTATCATTTTTAAAAGATGATATCCATCTTCTCTTTTTCCTATTACATCCAACGAAAGGTTTATTTTGGCATAGGCTTTTATTAACATAACATTATTACTCCTTTTAGACATTTCACCTTAATATAATTTAATAAACAAGTACTAAAATAGTATAATACTATTTTAAAATTAAAGCTATACTTTTATCTGCAAAGTATAGCTTTTCTCCTATATCATAGCTATGGAATTCAATTTTTTATTTATTTCATCCAATTTATTTTGTAACAATTTTATCAAAGATTCCATTTCCTCAAAAAATATTATTATAAAATCTCCCTCTTTGGCGGTATTTATGGCCCTTTCCAATGCCATTTTTTCATTTAATATAGTCTCAACTTTTTTTGTACTAAAACCTGTGTTTATTATACCTTTCTTTAAAATAGAAGCTATAGCACCTGACCTTCTGCCTCTTTTATCTTTATCTTCTTTAATGTATATATAATCAAAGTTTCTTCCTGCAATTCTTCCAATCTTTTCTACGCTCTCATCACTTCTATCTCCTGGTACTCCAATTATTCCAACTAACCTTTTATATTTAAAATTTTTAACCGCCTTTATTACTGCCTTGTATCCTTCCACATTATGACCATAATCCAAAACCACCTTTACTCCATTTAAATCATATATATTAAACCTTCCAGGATTAAAAGAAGTATCACAATAAAAACTTTTCAAACCTTCTTTTATTACAGAATAATCTATGTTAAGCCCAATTGCAGCTGCACAAGCAGCCATAGCATTTTCTATATTATAAACTAATTTTCCATTTAAGGATACCTTTATATCTTCTGTAGGTATAATAGGTATACTTTCATTTCCTTTCTCTAAGTACATAATAGATTCATGAACATATACGCCATACCCTCCCTTATTTATATTTTCTCTAAGAATCACATTATTCTTATCTTTTGAAAACATTATAATACAACTTTTCATCCTTTTAATTATACTTTTACTTACTAAATCATCCGCATTTAAAACTACATATCCTTCTTTCTTCACAGCCTCTCCCACTAGAGCTTTTACATATGCTAAATCCTCCAGACTATCTATTTCATCCATACCCAGATGATCTTCAGTTATATTGGTTATTACTCCTACATCAGCTAAGTCATAGGCAATACCTTTTTTTATTATGCCACCTCTTGCAGTTTCAAGTACCGCTGCTTCTACTTTGTTATTTTCCAAAACAGTTTTAGCACTTAAATATCCTGTAGTATCTCCCCTGCATATACACTTATTATCTATATATATTCCTCCCGTAGTAGTCATTCCTACTTTATACCCTGCTTTACTTAAAATATGAGCAATAAGCCTAGTAGTAGTTGTCTTACCGTTGGTTCCTGTAACCGAAACTAAAGGTATAGATTTAAATTTAGGAAACATCATATCCAGTATTGCCCCTGCTACATTTCTACTCTTACCTTTTCCTGGATAATGGTGCATTCTAATACCTGGAGCTGCATTTACTTCTATTATAGCCCCACCACCCTGAAATAAAGGTTTGCTAATATCACTACAACAAATATCTATACCACATATATCCAATCCAATAGCATTTGCTGCTCTTTCACAGATATCTATATTTTCTTTACATATAGAATCTGTGTAATCTATTGACTTTCCTCCTGTAGATAAATTCCCATTTTCTCTTAACGTAAGTTTTTTATTCTTTGGCAGAATACTACTTAAAGTATAATTATTTTTATTTATATACGTTTTTAACTCCTCATCTATTTTTATTCTAGTCAAAGGCTTTTCATGGCCTTCTCCCCTCATAGCATCCTTATTTATGTCTTCTATCAACTCCATTACAGTTTTTACTCCATCTCCTATAACATATGGGGGTATTCTTTCAGATACGGCTACTACACTTCCGTTAACCACACACACTCTAAAATCTTTGCCATATATGTTCTTTTCAATCATTATATCTTTAAACTTTTGAGACAATATATTGTACGCTTCAAGTGCTTGCTTTTCATTTTGTATGTTTACAAATACTCCCTTGCCTTGATTTCCATAGCAGGGTTTTAAAACTACAGGATATCCTATCTCTTTGGCTTTTACAAATAATTCTAACGAATTCTTTATTCTTCCACCCATTGCTACGGGTAAACATTGATTTTTCAATATTTCCTTAGTTAACATTTTGTCACAAGATATATCTACACCCACAGCTTTCGTAGTACAGGATATGGTAGCTTCTATTATTTTACTATATTTACCATATCCCAATCTAAACATACTTTCGTTTCCTATTCGAGTTACGGGTATTCCTCTTTTTTTAGCCTCTGACAGTATACATAACGTACTAGAACCTATTCTTTCATATTTCAATACATCTTCTAAATGACACATGGCCTCCTTAAAATTATACTCCGTTCTTTTTATAAAGGAATTTATTAAATTAACAGCTATTTTTCCAGCCTCTACTGCCGTATTTTTATATAAATATTCATATATTATATAATACTTATCTCCTCTTATCTCTCTTGACTTCCCATAGGATACATTTATCCCTAATTTATTTTCCAAAGCAATTATTATGTGCTCACAGACATGAGACAGATAAGTCCCTTCCATCAATCTCTTTTTAAATCCCTGTGCTTCGTTTATACCACACCTATGTTCCTCCAATTCCGGTATGCCCCTTAATAATTTTTCATTGAATTCTGGTATTTTATTGGTTGGAGTTTCACTATATCCTTCCAAATCTACAGATATTTTTATGCACCTTTTATGAGCAAATATATTTCTTCCCTCAAAAACTATAAAATCATCTATTCTCATTTTTGTGTATAGTGCCCGTTACGTAAACAACTCTATTTTTAAATTTTCATAAAAACCTGTTTACTTCCCCCTTCACAGTGTCCGATTTAACACACAATGGCTCTATCGTCTGGTCTGACACTCCAAGGGCTTAAAATCCCGTTCAATTCACAGTATATCAGCATAGGTTCATATGCTATTTACTGATTTAACGGTTTTTTCAGACTCCTCCTTTATATATTATTTGACCTTTTATCAATATATATAATTTAACTTTTTATCAACAACCTATCTGATGTAAATCCATAAAAATATTATGAAGGTAATTTAGTTGTGAGATTAAATTCATTTCCTTGCTTAAGTACATGTACTTTTACATTGAATATAGATAATATTTCATCTGGATATTGTTCTGATACGTTACTGTAACTTATATCAGAACCATCTATCACATATACTGCTCCAGAACCTATCACTTGAAACTTTCCATTATCTTTAACTATGATGGCGGTATCCTCATCTATACCAACACCCAGACTTTGAGGATTTTCTGCTATCCCTACTAAAAGTCTGCCTATTCTTCCTCTTTGTGCAAAATGCTGATCAATAATTACTCCTTTTATAAGTCCCAATCCAGGAGCCATCTTTAAAGTACATTTCTTCGGTGATTCATCATCAGGCCCTGTTATTATCATAGTATCACTCATAATAGAAGCTCCTGCAGAAGTTCCAACAAAAGTACATCCATTTTCATATAATTCTTGAATTTTTAAATATAATGGTGTTCCACCTATGAGACTTGTTATCCTAAGCTGATCCCCTCCTGTGAAAAATATCAATGAAGCATTTTCTAGGGTCTTTATGCTGTTTATATCAAAAGCCCCTTTTCTATCTATTATATTTAATATTCTTATATTTTTTATTCCAAGCTGTGTAAATATTTTACAATACTCATTGCCAAGTTCCTCAGGTATTTGAGATGCAATAGTGGCAATTACAAGTATATCTCTGTCTTTTGTCAATTTATTGCAAACTTCTTTTAATATTTTTTTATCACCAGTTTTATCCTCTGCGCCTCCTATTATTATTAAATTTCCTTCCAATTTTTCTTCCAAAACTATACACCTTCTTTTGTGGATATCCTATATTTTTTCCACATTCTTAATTATTATGCTCAGTATATATAAAATAAAAACTTCAGCAGATTAACTACTGAAGCATAATTTTCTTAAAATATCAAGTGATTTTTAGGTTCAGGTGGAGTTTGCATATAAGGAATACTCATCATAATCTGAACCTTAAAGAATTTATCCAGAAACGTAGCAGTGATTATCCCCCATTTTGAAGAAGATGAGGGGTTAGCAATGGTAGCCTTAGGATAAATCAAATTTTTTTCAATTATATTATAGCTCTTCCAGGTATAATAAGTTTTCCTCCTACTTTTATAATATCCGGATCCTCTATATTGTTTAATTTTATCAAATTTTCTATAGTGGTATAATACTTTTTTGCTATTTTCCACAAAGTATCATCCTGCTGGATTACATATATAGTCAAACTAGACTTCTTAGCAGGGAACTCTCCTTCAATAGCTTCTATATCTACTAAAAATTCTTTTCTGGTAATATAATTCACCCTTGCATAAACTTCAACTACTGCCTTTATAGCTATGGTATCTATTTCTATACTCGCTTCTATATTTTCTAAAAATATCTTGGACATACATTGCATATCAATTTTACTATCAGGTATATCTACGCTACAACTAAACGGTATTTCATCACAAATCTTATTTATCTGATTATCCGAGTCCTTATATAATACTTTTACATTTAAAACTCCTTCAACGATGACTTTATCTTCTACTATTTTTTTATCCGTAATACAAACATCTCCATAACACATAAGTATCTCTATAGGAGTAGACTTAACCTCTAGTTCTATATTTGACTTAATTATACTAGGAACAGTGTTCTGTCCATGCACTACATTCAATCCGTAATCCTTTCTATCCATTTGCATAAGATTAGATGGTGAATAGGCATCCTCTATTATATCAATATCTTCTTTATACATAACTTTAGCATTAGCTGTTACAAGAGCTTCTACTTCAATAATTCTATTTTCTCCTAAATCATCTTCTCTAATATCCCGTTCCACTTCACTTACATTAAAGTCAATATAGCTTTCCATAGAAGGAAGTGCTCCCTCTAGTGGAAGTTCTTTGTTTACAAGCACATCTTTCTCCACACATGCAATATCCTTAGTATCTTTTCCTCTATAAAGAAATCTTATAAGAACATAAGCTTCTATGGCTACCCTATCTTCCAGTATTGTTATGTTTTTTTTATGCACATTTACATCATATTGCAATATACTTCCCACCTGTGGTTTATCCATAGATACTGGTATCTCAGCTTTTGCCACTAAATCCCCTGAAACCGTTCCTACTATTTTATCTATAGTAGCAGGATTTTTTAACATCTGTACATTTTCAGAACCTGTAATATCTTTTATAACTTCAAAATTATACTTTTTATATACCTCTGCCTTTAATTTTATAATTCCTTCAATAGACACTTTTCTTTCATTTATAGCTGTGCAATTCATATGCTCCACATAACAATTAGAATCACAAGACATTACATGTTCTGCTCCTGGCATTTCCACATAGTTAGAAAAATTCCCAGCATAAATAACACTATGAATACCCATATCCTCATCTTCCTTAGCACGATAAAGTATGGTATATTCAACTTTTCCCTCCAAAAATACTTTATCCTCCATTACTTCTTTATTAGTTATAACAGGTCTTGCCTCAAGAATTAATATATCTGTTACATCAGGGTGAGTATCTGGTATTACATATTCTTCTTTTATAATGGTATCAGAGAAATTTTCAGCCAGCATCTGTTCACATTCTATATTTTCCTTAACAAAATCTATATCCATATTTATTTACCTCCCCATAAGGCCTACTACTTATATATATAAATTGAAATTAAAAAATATGCTAACATTATGAATAATTTTATACTGACCATTAATATTGACATTTATAAAGTTTTGACGTAATATTAAATTGGTTGTTAACCATATAACCTCTCATAAATTCTCAATACCCTTTTATACCATAGAAGAAAGATGGAAACTTGCCATCTTTCTTCTTACCCTATAATATATTTATATCTTAATTTGAAAATTCATAAACAAAAGTAGTATACAGAACAATTTTTGCTCCACATACTACTTCTAAATTAAGCTATAAAATTTAAAATACCATACGCAAATAATAACTATAAATAGCTTTGCATTGATAAAATTTATATCTAAAGATCTAATTAAATTAAATGATTATCACTGGGATAAAAAGAATAGCAACTTCACTAAATTGATTTAATAAATATGGTGAAATAAACTGGCAGTAGGTTAAATACCACTTTATACTGCGAAAACCAATTGAACTGTTTTTGTTAAAACATCTGAATAACTATATGTCACTTTCCTTTGGGTGTCATTTTCTAACCTTATTACAAATATGCTAGGATAAGCTTTTTCTATTATTCCTTTATTTATAAAAACTTTTCGCCTACCTCCATTTGCCTTTAAGGTTACCTTATCTCCTACATGATTTTCTATATTCTCTCTTATAGAAGCTAATACGTTCGAACCATCCATTCCAAACACCCTCTTTCTACAACTTATATTATACACTTTAAAAGTATTTATGTCAACTAAACACTTTAGTATATCCTTAATAAATTACTTTGTCAATATTAAATCTTTGTTAACAGACTCAACTTGCCTTTATTTATATTATTGTATATGATTATTTCTTTAAGTACCTCATATATACAATAATATTTACAATTTTTATAATTTTTATACATATGGTGATTTGGGAAATCCTTCTCTATATTTCCCTCTTGTTTGCAGCCCTCCTATGCCGTTAGTTCTTGTTATGGTATTTTGTAGGGCTTCTTGAATTGATACAACTTTTTCTATATTAGTATAAGCTATTTTTTCACACAAAAACACTGGATCCAAACAATGTATAAGTACCCTGCTGGGTGAACTCGCAAAATTTGCACCTGAATCTAAAATTTTTTCATAACAAGACTGACAAGCTCCTGCAAATATTACCAAATCATCATAGTTAGATTTATAATTTCTGAGTTCCGATACTGTTTGAACAAAATATTTGGAATTTTTATAATTGTTTAAATCCATGTAATCCTGAGTATCTTTTACTATGGCATCATGTCCCGTAATAACAATTATATCAGGTTTAACTTCCTTTACCAATTCTATAACCTTTGTAGGCTGTTCCTTTTCTACTATATTTTTACCAACCACATCTAATAAAAGTTGTTTATATACCTTGATACATACATCCAAATATTCTGCATCTCCATCTATATGAAGAATCTTACCAGGTCTTCCAAAAGCCAGTTCATTTTTAGAGTTATGGGATGCAAATTTTGTTACACTGTATTCCTGTCTAAAATTACTCCTATATCTAAATCCACCTCTATTCATTAAAATATTTTTAATTGATTCATTCACTTGTTTATTAAACACTCTCTCTTCCTCCGTAAGGGTATTTTCAGGAATAATTTCTAAGTCATCCTCCTTTGAATCTGCAATTATCCTTAAATTTATTCCTTTTAAACCATATATAACACCTTCTTTAGTATGTTTTACATCTATTATTTTAAAAGTTATATCTTTATTATAGGATTTTCTTACTACCACATCACCTATTTTCATATTACATACATCCCCATATATAAGAGTCACTATATATATTATGATTACATGCCATTTTAAGTGCAAAAAATAAGGCCTATACTGGATTAATTTAAAACCCAGATATAGACTATTTTTAAGTTCAGATATTTTTTTCACTATAAACTTCTTTAAATTTTTTAATAAAGTCAATATATTTCTCCTGTTCAGCTATTAATTCTTCCAATTTTTTATTGAAAGTATTTGTTGGCCAGTTTACCTCATTGTAATAATATCTATTTGCCAGTCTCCAAAAACGCTGAGGGAATAATAAGAAAGCATATATGACTTTATACTCTTCTTCTTTAATGGGACTAACTTCGTTATATGAATCAATAATCAGCCGTGCATTTTCTATATTCCAATTAGAGCGTTTTAAAACTTTAATCATGAAAGAAGAAATATCATAAGAACGTAATTCCCTTTTACAATAATCAAAATCTATTACATTAAATGTTTCTCCTTCATCTACTACTATATTATGGTAAGTAAAATCATGGTGGCAGAATCCTTTTTCCTCTTCAGCAATACTGCATAACTCATCATATTTTGAATCTCGTAACACCTCAATGGCCCTTTTACCAAAATCCTTATAAAATTTAACCACTTTGATGTAATTTAAATCAAAATTTCCTTTATTATTTTTTTTTCTTCCCATATCTCTCATCTTATCTAAAGCTTTAACTCTCTTTTCCATAAGATGATGCCATCTTCCAAGATCAGTCTTTAATTTACTATTTTCCGGTGGTTCATATCCCTTAGAAGCTATATGCATTTTTGCCAAACACTTAGCAGCGTTTATAATATCTTCTTTATTTTTAAAATCACATTCTCTTCCTTTAATCCATTCTGACAATGTATATATATCTTCATTAATAATAGCATATGGATTTCCTTCTATGTTAATAGAATATTTATCCACTTGTGAAAATCCATTTTTTATAAGATGTTCTTTTGCCCCATAAACAAACAAAAGTTTTTGAGTTCCATAGTTTATTTTTTTAAGGCATTTCATTCCTATATCCGTTTTTAACAGATATACTCCTCTACTTGGCTTTATATTTTCAATTTTTACATCAAATTGTCTTTCTATTTCAAATTCTCGCATCATACTAATCACCCCTATATATTTATATGAACTCCCAAATTAATTTAGAAGAACATTAACATTTTTAAGTTTAAATTAATATAATAAACTATATTAATTTAGAGAGGAACAATTATATGAAAATAGGCATTGATGGACGTGCCGCCAAATGGTACAGAGGCACTGGTATAGGAACTTATACTTATCAATTAATAAAATGTTTAAATAATATTGATAGTATAAATAATTATTTACTTTTCATGCCTGAAAGCTTTAAAAATGATATATACCTAAAAAAAAATTTTAAATTAGACAATGCCCCACAAAATGATAAGGTTAATTTCTGGGAAGAAATTATTATACCTAATATAATAAAAAGTAATAAGATAGATTTATATCATGTTCCTCAAAATGGGGTAGGACTTCCTATTGATAAAAATTGTAGATTTATAATAACACTCCACGATGTAATTCCCTATAGAATGCCTGAAACTGTAAGTAACAGATATCTTAAAATTTTCTCAGAATATATACCTAAGATAGTGCCTCTATGCGATGGCATTATTACAGTTTCTAATTTTTCCAAAAAAGACATAGTTAAATCTTTCAACTTTCCCGAAGATAAAATATATGTTACTCATTTAGCTAGTGAAGAAATATATAAACCTATGGATAAAAGAATAAGCAACTATGTGGCTAAAAAATACTATTCTATAACTGAGGATTATGTACTTTATGTGGGTGGATTTAGTCCCCGTAAAAATATATTAGGCCTTATAGACAGCTTTAATAAGCTTATAACTTTATATAAAAAACCTTTATCATTAGTAATAGCCGGAAAAAGAGGAGAATCCTATACTACTTATAAGAAACATAGTGAAAAACTAAATATATCCGACAAAGTCTTATTTCCTGGTTTTATCTCAATAGAGCATCTCCCTTATATATATAATGCAGCTAAATTATTTGTATATCCTTCCTTTTATGAAGGATTTGGACTTCCCCCCATAGAAGCAATGGCCTGTGGAATACCTGTAATAACTTCAAATAATACATCTCTTCCTGAAGTTGTGGGTAAAGGTGCCCTGCTTATAGATCCTCTAAATAGAGATGATTTATGTGAAGCCATGTTGAAAGTGCTTTCAGATAGTAATCTTAAAAATAAGCTGATATGTTCCGGCCTAAAGAGAGCTTCTGAATTAAATTGGAAAAAAACTATAAGAAACACTATAAACATATATAACAAAATTATGAATATAAAATAATGCTATAGAATTCTGAAATTCATTTTGTTTTTCAGAATTCTATTATTGAAAAACTATACATTGATATATGTTTTTGCTTGGAAGAAGGAATTGCCCGGGAGGTACAAAATGAAAATAAACAGCTACTAATAAGCAAAGGAGAAACTTTTATCTCCAATAACTTATATGGTATAGGACGAACTTCTTATCCAAACAGGTGAAGATATGCCTACTCCAGTTATAGACTGTTCAGCCAATACTACTTGTCAGCATATCAGAAAACACAACTTGTGTAGGCGGCCTTGTAGGTGGAAGTAGAGAAAGTTCCACTGATCCTGTTCCTTCTTCTTTTACAATTAAAAATTGTACCACTACCGGCACTATCATCGGAGGTTTTCAATCAGTAGGAAGCATTACAGGGCACGCCTACAATTCTACGGTAGAAAATTGTACTAGCACCATGACATGGAATTCTGGTATTCTGGAGCAGATTGGAATTTCAGAAACAATATAAATAAAAAATCAAGCTGTATAAAAAAATTTAAATCAATCAAAAATATACCCATTAAAATAAGGTCTTACACTTAATTATATGGGTGTATTTTTTATTTTATGGATTAACTCAAAACTTTATTTTTGAATTCCTCTAAAAATTCTTTCCTATCTTCTTTATATCTAATTTTTCTTTTTAATCTATCTAAAAATATTTCTTCTTTCCAATCTTTTCTCTTTGTATAATAGTCTCTGGATATGGTGTAAAAATCATTAGGGAAATTTAACATAGCATACAATACTTCTAATTCCCTACTGCTTAATGTGTTCTTGTTACAGTAATTATCTATTATAAGCTTTGCCTTTTCCGTATCAAAAGCAAAACTTTTAATAACTTTATTTATAAAATTACATAAATCATGTACTTTCAAGTCTATAATAGCATAATCAAAATCTACAAAATAAGCTTCATTATTATTTATTAATATGTTATGGTAAGCCAAATCATGGTGACATACTACTATTTTATCCTCTTCACTACATAACTTATAATAATAAGACTCTTCAAGCATACTTTCACTCTTTTTTATTTGTTCTATATAATAATCGGAGTTTTTTATAAATATCTCATCAAATTCCGTTTTCTTTTCATGTATATTAGCTATATTCCTGAAAAATTCCATCTCTTGAATTCTCCGATTAAAAGTGTCAATAAGTTTTCCATTATTATATTTATTTTGTATATTGGTTTTAAAGCCTTCAGATGCAAGATGAAATTCTCCGAGTCCCTCAGCTGCTATACTTAAGTCTACAGGATTGCTAAAATTACACTCTCTGCCATAGACTACATCCATTATACAATACATATCTCCATTCCATATAGTATATATATATCCTTCTTTATTTTCCACAAAGTTAACTACTCTTGGAAATTTACTTCTTACATAAATTAAAAGTTCATTTATAAAATTCAATTCATCTAAGGTATACTCTAGTTTCTTAAATATTTTTTTACCTTTATTCGAAGAAACCATATAAACTTTTCTGATAGGTATAATATCATAAACTTTTAAATCAAATCTATCAAAAAGTTCTACACATAGATCATATTCCGTTAAATATTTTTTTTCACCATATCTATCAATCAATCTAAAAGCCCCCCTATTAACCATTATTTAAATTAAACTTTCTCCATCCTCTTTGATGGATTTATCTAATCTAAGTAAATATTCCTCTTCCGTCCAATTTTTCGTATTATATCTATATCTACTGCAGCATTTCATGAATTGATAAGGATAGGATACTATAGATAACACAAATTGCAAACTATTATCATCTAAAGATTCCTCCTTACAAAAACTTTTTATAAGTTCACTAAAATTTACATCTATACCCTTTCTTTTTATCTTATTAAGAAAATATACTAAATCCATTTCAACCATATTATAGCAGCAATCTTTTATATTTATTACTTGTAGTTCTTTTACCTTCCTAAAATTATCAAAATAAATATCTGTAAGACACATTTCCACTCTGTTCATACTTCTAAGTATCAGATTTATATAATTATTTTCATATAAATTATTCATGCATTTTTCTGCTCTTATTAAATACCCTTCTCCTACTTTATTTAATTTTTCTTCAAAATTGTTCCTATTTCTGTAACCAGCTATCTGCTTCAAATACTTTTTTAATTTCCTTATATATATCTTATAACGTTCTACTGTCCTTCCTATATTGTTGTCTAGTCGCTTATTCATAATCCCTGTATAACCTAAAGTTCTCTTATGAAATTCACTTATTATTGATATTTGCTCTTTTATCCTATCTAAAGTGACCTCTTGTCTTAAATTCCTATTAAATTGCTTTACTACATATATCCCTTTTGATTTTAAGTATTCTACAAAACACAGTTCAACATTGTCACTATACACCTTTAACCCACCTCACCCTCACAATGTCACTATTTCACCTATGCTTCTTCTTCATTTCCTTTAACATACGTCTTCTCTTTTTTTCAAGTTTCGTTACTTCTTTTTTTCTTTTATTAATTTTTTCTAAATGTTTAACAGTTTTCTTAAGGCTCTCCACTCTATTGTCATAATAACCTAGATCCTTATTTTCAATTTCTTCCTCATTTTTACGATGAGATTTTTTATGTGACATGAACAATTCCCCCTTAAAGCTTTCAATTATATTTTAAATTTCTAAATTCATCTATAAATTCTGATTTTTCTTCTTTATCCTTAATTATTTTCCTTAATTTTTTCATAAAGAAATCTTCTCCCCAGGGTTGCTTTTCCATATAATACTGTATTCCAAGCTGCCAAAAATCCTGGGGAAATTCTATAAAAGCAGCCATAATTGCTATATCATCTTCTTTTACATCATTTATGGAATTATAGGTATCCATAATAAAAAGCGCATTATTCATATTCCATCTTCCATTTTTCATTCTCCTTAAAAGCAAACTTGATAGGTCATGCAGATGAGTATCTAATATACAATAATCAAAATCTATTATATTGACCTCTCCTTTAGCATCTATTAAAATATTATGATTTGCATAATCATGGTGACAGAACCCCATATTTTTTATTTCTTCTTTCATATTTTCTATATAGTTTGTTTTATTCAAATTATTTATAGATTTTTCCGCCAATTGTATTTCTCCATCAATATGATTTAAATACACTGTATCAAATTCTGATTTAAGTTCTTTTTCAAGTATTGTTTTTTTAAAGTTTGCCATTTCCCTCTGACGATGCTTAAATGTATCTATCCATTTAAACCATCCTACCCTTGGGTTCATATCTTTAGTAACTTTAAAATCACAACTTTTTTTATGCAATTCTCCTAGTTTAGAACTGGCCACTAAAATATCTAAAGGATTATCATAATTACACTCTCTACAGATAATCCATTCACACAAATAAGCATAGGAATTTTCTATTTTTATATAATCTTTTTCATCCTTAGTCTTAATCATTTTAGGTATACTTCTGAATCTTTTATTTTGGAGATGCTTTATAGCAGAAATTATAAATAAGAAATGTCCATAATCATAATCTATTACTTTTAAACAATATTCGCTGCGGCTGGTATGGATTCTATATATACTTTTTATTTTTTCTATGAATTTAACATGAAGATCATAAGCATCTTCAACACACTCTCGAACTTTTAATATATCCAAAAGCTTTTCCTCCAAAAATTATTATATATGTAGTATATGAATAATCATATATGTATGTGATAAAAGAAGTTTACCCCAGTCTCAATCCAAAAGTTATGGTCACCTTTTTATAGTAATGTTAATAATATATAATATAACAATCTCAATTACTTTAAAGTTACTGGAATGTGGAGGTATGAATAATGAAAATTGCCATGGACGCAAGGGGAGCTAACTGGTATAACGGTACTGGTATAGGAACTTATACCAGTAAAATATTAAAATATATAATAAGAAATCACAAAGAAAATTTTTATCACATATACTGGTCAGGTAGTAATTACAACAAACTTCAGCAACAAAATACCAAAATAATAATGACCTCTAAAAGGCAACATAGATTTTTTGAGCAATACTACTTTCCAGTAAATTTAAGAAAAGAAAATATAGATATATACCATATTCCTCAAAACGGTATTGGCATATCCGAAAACATAGGATGTAAGAAAATAGTCACCATCCATGACTTGATACCTTATATACTTCCTGAAACAGTAGGAAAAGGATATCTATTTAAATTTTTAAAGGAAATACCTAAAATTATCAATTCATCTGACGGAATAATAACTGTTTCTAATTGTTCAAAAAGAGATATTTTAAAATTTTTTCCTATAAAAGAGGATAAAATATTTGTAACTCCTTTAGCTGCAGATAAAAAATACAAACCCCTAGATAAAGATAAATGTAAATATAAAATACATGCCAATTATAATATAGAGAATCCATTTATTCTGTATATAGGAGGTTTTAGCCCCAGAAAAAATGTGTCTTCATTAATTACTGCTTTCTCTAAAATTCATAAAAAATTAGATAAGAATTACGATTTAATAATTGTAGGTTCCAATAAGGACGATTCTGATATATTAAAGAATTTAAGCATAGATTTGAACATAGATAAAAATATTAAATTTACAGGATTCGTAGAAGAAAAAATGATGCCTATTTTTTACAATGCCTGTGATATATTCATATATCCATCTTTATATGAAGGTTTTGGACTCCCTCCTCTTGAAGCTATGAGCTGTGGCACTCCCGTAATAGCTTCTAATATTTCATCTATTCCAGAGGTAGTAGGAGATGGTGGAATTCTTATAAACCCCTGTGACATGGAAAACTTTATGTATTCTATAGAAGCATTGATAAATGACATCAACATAAGAGAAGACTTAAGTTTAAAAGCTTTAAAACAAGCAAATAACTTTTCTTGGGAAAAAACAGCTGAAAAAACCATTGAAATTTATAAAAAAGTTTTAGAAAGTTAAAAAGTTTAACTTAAATATAAAAACTATTTAATATAAGCAAAAGCCCTTTAACTACTTACGCTCCTAGTTAAAAGGCTTTACTTATATGTTAAAATTCCCCACATGATTAATCCCTGTATACATTATATCTTAAATTCGAGATTTTGTAAACGTTTTATGGTATTTATTTTTAAAATAATTCTATAAATTCTATTTATGTTTTAAGGAATTTTCTATGGTTTCAACTATAGTTTTAAAATCCTGAATTTTCATATTATAGCTAGTTAAAGTATTCTTTGTTGTTTCTCTTACTTTAGGGAAATTTTTAGTATAGTTTATATTAAAAGCTCCTGTTTCTACACTAGCAAATAGATTCCATACTTCACTATTAAAATAAGAGATATTTTTATTAAAATTTATAAAATTATATGCACTCATATTTACTGGAAACCTGCCATAATCATTTAACAAGTTCATTTGCAATTTATCATCTGTAATCGTAAATTTTACAAATTCCTGTACTAAATTAAATGATGATGTATTCTTATTTATGAATAAATTTATTCCACCCAAAGATACATCTCTATTTCCACCAGATTCAAAAGCTGGTAACTTTATCACTCCCCATTTACCCGAATCCTTGGAATATTTCATTAAGTTTACGACATAAGCAGGATCTCCTATAAATGATACTATTTCATCAGCCTGTGCTTTAGCCACAATTTTATTTTCAGAATTAAAATCTTTAAGTAGTCCTTCCTTATATAAAATATTAACTATTTCAATTAGCCTATTCCAACTTGAAGATTGAAAATCCAACTCTCCTTTTTCATTAAAATAGCCAGTCCCTAATTGATTGGCAAGTAATAAATATATATCACTATTGCCACCTAAAGTATTAGCTATAAATATCTTCTTTGTATTCTTATTTATCTTTCTACCTGCCTCTATATAATCACTCCAGGTTTTTATAGTTTCCGCATTTATACCTTGTTCTGAAAATATGTCCTTTCTATATATTAAAGCTCTAGGATGAGTATCCCAAGGAACAGCATATATTCTTCCTTTTATGCTATTATTATTAATTTTATTACTTAAGAGTACACTTTTATATGGATTAATTATATTCGTAACTTCCAAAAATTTACCTGGATTTTCAGAGAGTACATGTTTTACATAACTATCATCTATTGTTATTATATCTGCATCATATTGAGAATCATTTAGTATAGATTTAACGTTATTATTTACATCATTTAATACTTTAATATCTACATTAACCTTTTCATGCAATAATTTAAATTTATCTGCAGCCAATTTAAACTGTGATTTATGAATTTCATCAGTAACAATCCTAATATTTCCTTTTAATACTTGTTTATTTGTTTCTCCATTTTTTCTTTGAATGGTGAAAAATACCATAACTATAATAACTAATAGTATTAAAAATAACACTATTTTCCTGTATATTTTCATAAGAATTCTCCTATTATCTATAACTTAATATATATGTTTTATACTAACAAATATAATTTTATCTTTCAATATGTTATCTGGAATATATGCCTAAATATACTTACCCCTTAGACATATCATAATTACCTTTAGACTTAAAGCTTTCTTCCCATGCTTTTTTTGCATGAGTTTGTCTATGTTTAATTTCTCTAAAAAAATTTGAATTACACACATCCTCAAGCTTTTTTCCCTTTAAATTGTCTACTGAAAAATGTGCAAGTATGCAAGGCTCCACATCTTCTTTAGAACTTATATGACAATAATACTTTCCTGCAATACATCCCTCTACATAAGGTACATCATTAAAAAGATCTATAGCAAAATAAGGCTTTGTACTTCTTATTTCTCTTATTCTCTCGCCTAAATATATTCTTTGCTTTGGAGTAAGCATTAAATCTACATCAGGTTCTCTACCTACTGGCATAAATATGAAATACCATCCCATCTTTGCTCCTTTTTGTGTAATCATATCTATGAATTCATTCGATGTAACCTTATTTATATTATATATACTAACGGCAGTAGATACTCCAAATAAAACTCCTCTTTCTTTTAAAAGTTCCATAGCATTCATAACTGAATTGAATATGCCTTTCCCTCTTCTCCTATCAGTTTCCTCTTGAAACCCTTCAACAGAAAACATAGGGAAAACATTCCCAAGCTTTTCTATTTTATCTGCTAATTTTTCATCAAAAAGTGTGCCATTTGAAAAGGGTACAAATATACAATCATTATATTTTTCATACACATTCAACATGTAATCATTTATAAAAGGTTCTCCCCCAAGAATCACAAAAAAGTAAACTCCAAGTTCTCTAGCTTCTCTAATAATTCTATCCACCTCTTTTTCTGAAATGTCATCTTCTTTACTGTAACTTTCAGTATAACATCCCTTACATTTTAAATTACATCTCATGGATGGACTTATAAGAATTGTAAAGGGTATTTTTACATTTCTCTCATTTAAAATTTTCTTTCTTTTTGGCATTCCATACCATACTGCATTTCCCAAAAAGTTAGCAAAAAGCTTATTTCTACATTTTTTGTTTGAATCCCTTATAATATTTATCACAAGTTCATGAATTGCAGGATTAGTTTTATATAACTTTTCTACTTCTTTAATTTTACTTAAATTATCTTTATCTTTCTTTATTGCTTTTTTTATAAGAGTAAATAACCTATAAATATTTTCTTCAGGATTTTTATTAAGTAATTCTATGCCTGTCTTAATTAAAGTATCTTTAACCTTTTTCTCAAAAATTTCAGTGGTTTTCATATGCTATTCCTCCCAATTATTTTGTAAAACTAGTTCCATTTAATATTTATCTGATATTTGATATATATTCGATAAACTAGTTTTTATTCTATCTCACTGGGTATTTACATATTAACCACATATTCAATTATTAATGAAATTTGACAAAATATCTTATTCATATATAATTATTATTAAATTTAAATATTAAAGGATTGTGTTACTTTTGAAAAAATTACTGCGAAATTTTTATAATAGAGATACAGTATCTATAGCCAAAAATCTTCTGGGAAAAATATTGGTTCATGAGATAAACGGTAAACAATTATCTGGAAGAATAGTTGAAACAGAAGCTTATAAGGGAATTAAGGATAAAGCTGCCCATTCTTATATGAATAGGCGTACAAAACGAACAGAAGTGATGTACGGTCCCTGTGGTTTTTCATATGTATTTATGATATATGGTATGTATCATTGCTTTAACGTTGTGACTGAGGCTGAAGGCATACCTGAAGCAGTACTTATAAGAGCTATAGAACCTGTTCATTGTATGGATGAAATATCTTTTAACAGATATAAAAAAAAATTTGAACATTTAAACAAAAATCAAATAAAAAACTTGACCAATGGCCCTGGTAAACTATGTAAAGCATTACTCATAGATAAGGAACAAAACAAAAAAGATCTCTGTAACAGTGACCTCTATATTATAGAAGATGATTTTACAAGTTTCAAAATAAAAAGCGCAAAAAGAATAGGTATAGATTATGCAGCAGATGCAGCAGATTATCTCTGGAGATTTTATATAGAAAACAATTCTTATGTATCTGTAAAGTAATTTTGGGAAAGTGGATTATATGGATTACGTTTATATAGTAAAATGCAATGATGGAACATTATATACAGGCTATACTAATAATTTGGAAAAAAGAATACGTGCTCATAACAACAAAAAAGGAGCCAAATACACTAAAGGCAGGCTCCCTGTAAAGCTTGTATATTTTGAAAAATATAATTCCAAAAAAGAAGCTCTGCACAGAGAATACATTATAAAAAAAATGACCAGAACAAATAAATTGGAATTAATTAAATCATTTGAAAAATATACCAAAAGTATATTTAAATTTCAATAAACATATATAATTGTTAAACTGTGGAATATATATTTTCAACTTCACTATAAATATTTTTTCAAATTATTTTTCTTTTTTAAAATATCCACCAGATATTTTATTTCTTGATCCTTATTTTTATCCATTATCAAAAGCACATCCTGACAATCTACTACTATTAAATCTTTTACTCCGAATACTATGATAAGCTTATCCTCACCATATACAGTACAACTCTCACTGGCTTCCAATACTGCATTACCCTTTACATTATTGCCATTAAAATCTTTCAAAAATCTTCCTAAAGCATTAAAAGTTCCTATATCATCCCATAAGAACTCACATTTAATTACATAAGCCTTTCTAGTTTTCTGCATCACTCCAAAATCCACAGATATTCCATCTATAGAACTATATTGTTCTTTTATAATCCTTTCTTCTTCTTCTGTGTCCAGACCTTTATATATGGAAAGCATACTTCTATACATTTTAGGAAGGTATTTCTGCATTTCTCTTAAAAACACATCTGCCCTCCATACAAATATACCACTATTCCACAAATAAGTGCCTTTAAATATCAAGTCCTTTGCAACTTCTAAGTTAGGTTTTTCTAAAAATCTTTCCACTTTGAAGGTAGCAATCCTAGCATTTATCCTTTCTCCCATATTTATATAACCATATCCTGTCTCAGGTCTTGAAGGTTTAATTCCCATAGTTACAAGACCCTTTCTTCTTTCTGCTATTTCCACTGCTTGAAAAATAGTATCTATAAATAATTTTTCATTTTCTATATAATGATCCGACGGCAAAATTATCATAGTAGCAGTAGGATCTTTTTTCAATAATTTTACTGCAGAAAATCCTATACATGTAGCGGTTTCCTTGTTTTCTGGTTCTGCAAATATATTTCTTTCGTTTATATCTGGAAGTTCTTCTTGAACTTTATCTATATATTCTTTATTAGTAATTATATATATATTTCTCTCATTAACCAAAGGCTTAATCCTATCTACCGTATTTCTTAAAAAGCTCTTATTATTTATAATCTTTAAAAACTGTTTAGGATTTTTAGCCCTTGATAATGGAAACAATCTTGTTCCTTTACCACCTGCAAGAATTAGTGCATATAACAATAACTTCACTCCAAAAATGCTTGCTATGCTTTATAATATGTATAGGTAGTTATAAATGTGAAATTTAATATAGTGTTCAAAGGTTCAGATGGAGAAAGGAATTCCCTACAAGAAATTCCTTTCTCCATCTGAACCTCGTAAAAATCTAAACCACTCTAAGATTTTTAGCATCAACCTCTTCCATCTTATATTGTTCTATTCCTGCATCACTTAATTTTTCCCATAACTTACTCATTACCCTTTCTGGGTCATAATAAAATTCACTTCCTCTTATTCTATAAAATATCCATCCCACTCTCTCTAAATCTAACTGTCTTTCTACACTTTCTTTCCAATTATACTTCTCTGAATACATATCTCCATCACATATAATAGCTACTCTATTTCTGAATCCTTCTACTATAAAATCTATTTTATATTTACCTATTTTCACCTCTGGAATTACATTATACCCTTTATTCTTTATAATATTATATATATCCTTTTGGAACCTAGACTGGAATATGCAATCCACATTCTTATTATTCACATAATATTTATCATAATTTAAACAATAATTTAAAAGACAATAACGTGCACATTCCACATTTAAATCTTCTAATTCTATAGAATAAAACAACCACATTTGATTTCTGGCTCTACTAGCTGCTACATTAAACCTCCTAATATCATTTTCTCTCATGAGAGGAGCAAACTTAACCTCATTAGATATTACCATAGACAAAAACATTATATCTCTCTCATCCCCCTGGAAAGAATAAGCATCTCCACATATGATCTTCCTTTTTATCATTTCTTCCACACCTATCTTTTCCCTTAGCATACCTTCTATCAATTGTCCCTGAGCTTCTCCAAGTAAAGATATAACTCCCATAGTCATATTCGAATATTTGCTATCATTGCAACAGGATACAACTTTATCCACTAAACACTTTGCTTCTTTTATATTGATAGGTTTTACAGGATCCCTTGTTCCATCCTTTACTCTAATGGTGTTTATCGGAGGATAAAATTTTTCATAACTCCTAGGATACCTTAAAGGTATTATCTCTCCAGAGTAACTTAGATTATTACTAAAATTTATTATTTCAGGAATACATCTAAAATGCTCTTTTAACATCAATCTACTTGGAAATACTCTGATGGCTGTATCATAAAGACTCGTTTGAAGATCAAACCATTCTTTTTGAGGTATATCTTTTAGATATTTGTCTATTAAATTATATATGTTACTTTGATCAACTCCAATAATTTCAGGACTTATTTGTTTATCATCCCCCACTATTACCGCTCTTTTGGCTCTCATAAGTGCACATAATGAAAATATGTCACTTTGACTGCTTTCATCAAATATTATTACATCAAACATATTTTTAGATAATTTTATATTTTCAATAATTCTATTTAGAGGCATAATCCATACTGGAATTACTTCTTTACACTTCTCCATTTCATTTTGGGCTATTTTTCTATATTCAGGTACCATTTTACCTCTACCCTTGCCAATTCTCTTTACCGCTTGAAGCCATGAAAATAAACTTCTTTTCTGGTTCTCAGTAGTTTGGCGTATTTCATTATACCAGGTTTTTTTAGAAACTATATCCTTTATAATTATCTTTTCCTTATTTTTTTCATCTTCTATGCTTTCTTCTAATGCTTCTGGACTTAAACTATACATATCATTTAAAAAACTGTTCCATTGATTCCATCTCCATGCTTGTTCCCAATTTTTAAATTTCTCTCCTGCTAAATTCCAATTCTTCATTATATTTTCAGCAGTATTAGGGCATACTTTACTCATTCGATTTAATAATTCATCTATTTTTGCAGATTTATTCTTTATAATACTCATTTCTTTCAATTTTGCCAAAGTCTGTTTAACCTTATCCACATTCAGATCTTCTATGGCCTTGTGAAGATTCTTCAATTTTTCTGAATTACTTATTGTCTTCTTAAAAACCTCTATATATGCCTTGACCTGATTATACTTATTTATATTTTTTATAGCTTTTACACATCTAATTAAATATTCATAAGTTTCTTTTTTATACCAATTGATATATGGAGGAACCGATATTCTTCCGAAACTATCCATAATAGGTCTTTTATGCTTTGTATTCCAATTTACAATTTCACTTAAATATTCCATATTTTTTTCAATGGAAATAAGATCCGTTTCTTTCATGTTAGCATTTATTATTTTTCCGCCATAATCTTTTATGGTGTTATTCCAAATTGCTTTCAATTCTTTAAATATTTGTTCCTGCTGCGTATAAAGCTTAACTGTCATCGCTTGGCTCATAGTTTTTAAAGGCTTACCATCTACCTTACAATTGTCTAATATATAATTATATTCCGAATGAAGCATAATAAAAAGTTTACTTATTTTCCCCCCATCGTTCAAAGAATTATATAATGCATTAAATTTTTCTATGAACTTGTCCATATTAATATCTTTAGGAATTTCCACCTTATGATTTCTTAGTTGATTTCTAATCCTGCCAAGCATTAATATATAATTATTACTTTTATATAATAAATCCTTCAGTGTTTCCCTTGTTATATTACTGGTATAATAATTATACATCATATTTCCCCACATACCCTCTTCAAAATACGAAATTCTATTCCTACCTTCTTCAATTAATTTTAATAATTTATCATAATCACACCTATCATTATAGGGTATATGCCATCCTTCCACTGTTTCAAGGCATTTTTCATATTCCATAGTTAATTGTTTGTATTCTTCTATTTTTTCACAAAACTCCTCTTCATCAGGTAATCTAGTTACTATATTTTTTATGCTGTCAAAACGGCATTTTTCAGTTTTATCCAATTCCCCTAATAAGTAAATTAATATCTCAAACTCTTTTTCTGAAATAGGTATATTTTCATTAATATCTACTTTGTCCTCTATCCAACTATACTTGTCCTTATTATCCTTTACCCACTTTGCCATATACATAGTATTATAATTTTTTCCGTTATAATTTACATTATAATTTTCCAACTTTTCTACCTGTTTAAGCTTTTCATACAAAACTTGCTGATTTTTTCTACAGTAATTTAGTTTTCGTTCCAGTATTTTAATATCATCATACATTGCTTCAGGATCCTCTGATAAATTATCTGCTATTTTCCTCACAGATTCATTAAGATCATTTAAAGATGCCGCATCATTACCTAATATGCTTATACATAACGGCTTTATTTCATCAGGTATTTTTTCTGTTAATACTCTAAGTGCCCTGCTTGTCTGACTCGTTACCAATACCCTTTTTCCATAAGCAAGAAGATGACATATTAAATTTATTATAGTATGACTTTTACCAGTACCGGGAGGACCTTGTACAACTACTCCATAATTTTCGGATATACGTTTTATTATTTCTTTTTGCTCCGAATTTGCAGGCAACGGGAAAAGCAAATCTTGCCCAATATTCTTCCATTGATTTACATCTTCTTCACTATAATTTATATCTTTTTCATCTACTAAAGCTTTAATAGTCTCAGGTATTTTATATCCATTATCTATTCCTTTTATTATATTATTAATTTCCATCTCCCATAATTTCATACTATTTTTCCGTGCTAAAATAACAGCAGTATTATAAATAACCGGAAATTCTTCAAGATTGACTTTTTTCTTTGAAAACTTATTTTTATTAACTACTCCTCTAGTATCTATACTAGAAAATAGTTCTAAGAAGATATGCTCAGTTTCTATTATATTTCTGGGATCCAAATTACTGTCATTCACCCTATCCTCAAGTTTAAAAATATTAGCTACATCACATTGCTTTAAATCTTCAAATAAAAAAGTTTCAAGAACCGTTTTGCCAGAAGGAATTAACATAAAACTTCCTTTTACCTTATTAAACTCTATTTTCATTCTAGTTGTTAAAACTGGATAAATGATCTTATCATTTTCTAATTTCCATACTATTAGTCCGTTGCCAAAAACTATCTCAAAATTCTCTCCATTTTTCTCACTTTCTTGGTATAAACTAAAAAATTCTTTGTACAGCTTATTATCTTTATTTATTTCTACCCAAGAATCATTGCTAGCCGTATGACAAAAATCTTCTTCCCAATATAACTTATCATAATCATAAATATTCTTTATGCATTTTTGATTCAGTTCCTTTAAATTTAACAAGTAATAAAATATTCTTTTTACCTTATCCCTATAATTCATAATTCCCCTCCTATAATGGCAACCAATAATTATATTTACTTTTATGTTAAATTATACCATGAAATAGAAAAAATTTCAAAAAATTCGTTAAACAAAATTCAGATATCTACGACAATATTTTTTACAATGTCTAAATATAGAAAAGACCAGTAAATTAATTACTGATCTTTCAAAATAATATTAACATTTTTAAATGGAATAATGTTAATTCCTAGAAATTTTCTGTTTGTATTTTCTTAAATATCAACTTATAAAAAATAAATGCCACTATTAAAACTACTAAGGCTATATCTGCAAAATGGAACCACTCACGTATAATAGTCCAGTTTTCTCCCATTTTATAACCGGCATATCCTAAAAGTACACTCCATATAGTAGATCCTAATAAAGTATATATAGTAAATTTCTTCACATCCATTTTACTTATACCTGCCGGAAGAGAAATAAATGTTCTAATTATAGGTAATAGTCTAGAATAAAATACTATCTTTTCTCCATACTTATTAAAATAATAATCACTCTTTTCAATATGAGATTTAGATAATCTAAGCTTATCAGCATATTTTTCAACTAGAGGTCTTCCACCTATCTTTCCAATGTAATATGCCCCTATAGACCCTACTGTTCCTCCAAGTGTTCCAAAAATTATGACCAGAATCAAATTTAACCTTCCTGTGAAACTCAAATATCCTCCAAAAGGCAATATAGCTTCACTCGGAATAGGTATACAGGCACTCTCCAGAGCCATAGCTATGAACGTACCTGCATAGCCTGTTTTGTCCAGGACAAAAATAACTGCATCAATTAGTCTTTCTACCATCATACATTCCTTTCCCACGAAAAATATGTATTTTATTTATATTCTATTATATATCATATCCCGGAATTTTTGTATTAACTTTCTATAAACAGTATTAAACAAGTTTACGTTTACTTATACAGTCCGTGTGCCATGCCGTGTACTATTTTTACAGGAGTCTCTTTCAATTAACTGATGAGGTAATATATAATTTGTATTATCCATTTTTTGATTGTTTATTAATTTTATAAGCATTCTCATACCCACAGAACCCATATCATAAATAGGTTGAGCTACAGTAGTCAATTTAGGATAAAATATAGATGCTGAGTATATATTGTCAAACCCCATGACATCTACATCTTCAGGTACTTTAATTCCCCTATCCCTTAGTGCATTTATGGCTCCCATGGCAATTTCATCACTACTGCAAAATATAGCATCCACATCTACTTTATCTAGTATTTTATTTATGCCCTCATACCCATCTTTTGCTTTCAAGTTGCCAAAATAAGTTCTGTTTTCATCCATCTGTAAATTATTTTCTTCCAGAGCCTTTTTATATCCTTTGTATCTTACTGCACTTGCATTAGCCATATCTCCACTAGCACCTATATAAGCTATTTTTTTATTTCCCTTATTTATTAAATAAGTTACTCCATCATATGCTGCCTTTTCATTATCAATAGTTACACTAGGAATATCTTCTTTATCATTTGTAGTTTCTACTAGTACCATTGGGATCTGAAGTTGTTTTATAAGATTTAACATATCTTCTTCCAATGAATTACTCATATATAATACTCCATCTGACATCTTCTCTTTTAAAACCTTTAAATATTCCATTTCCTTTTCTACATCCAAATCAGTATTACACAGCATTATATTATAATCATATATATTTGCTACATCTTCAGCTCCTCTTACAATTTCAGGATAAAATTGATTGGATATATCAGGAATTATTATTCCTATAGTTCTTGTCTTTTGAGTTTTGAGACTTCTTGCTACTATATTAGGTCTATATCCTAGTTTTTTAATAGCTGCTAAAACCTTTTTTTTAGTTTCCTCATTTACAACATCTACATCATTGAGTACTCTGGAAACCGTGGCTATAGAAACTCCTGCCTCCTTAGCAACGTCTTTAATTGATGTGGCCATTTTATCACCTACCGATTTGTTTTTTTATAATTATACTTACAAAATTACTTTATTACAAGACAATCCACTATTTTAATACTTCTACTGCAATATTAAGTTTTTCTCCATTAATATTACAATCACTATATTCTCTATTTTCATTGTAAACAACTTCTACTGCAAGAGTTTCTTTTTTAATTTGAACTTCAAACTTTTTAATTACCTTTTCAAGATTTTCATTATTTGAAATATACAACTTTATTTTATCTGCAACTTCAAATCCACTTTCTTTTCTCATGTTTTGTATTTTACTTAATATCTCTCTTAGGTTTCCCTCCTCTTTAAGTTCCTCTGTAATTGTAGTCTCTAAGACTATTCCTTTACTTCCCTCTCCAGAAAAAGCAAAACCTTCCAATCCTTCCATGGTAATAAGTAGATTTTCTGAATTGAATTCTATTTCAGTTTCATCTATTTTTATTTTTACTACTTCATTATTATTTATTTTGCCTGCCAAATCCATCTGATCCATGGAAGATATACTTTGTTTTATTTTAGGTATCATTCTTCCATATTTTTTCCCTAGTACAGGAAGATTAGGTTTTATAGTAAAATTAACATATTTTGATAGATCTGCATTAAAAACTATACTTTTAATATTCAACTCGCTTTTTATTATCTCACCATAATACTTAGGAAGTGATTTTACACTTACAAGCATCTCAGATAATGGCTGCCTATTTTTTATATTTGCTGCATTTCTAGCGCTCCTACCCAATTTGACTATTTTATAGCATTCCTCCATATTCTTTTCCAAGTCATTGTCCACTAGACTTAAATTATACTCTGGCCATTTACATAAATGTATACTTTCCGGTACATCTTTATTTAAATTCAAAACAAGATTTTGATAGATTTCCTCTGTCATAAATGGTATAAAAGGTGCTGCAATTAAACATAATTTATTCAATACATTATATAAAGTTACATAAGCTCCTATTTTGTCTTCTGTTAACTGTTCATTCCAAAATCTAGTTCTATTTCTTCTTACATACCAATTTGAAAGTTCATCTACAAAATCACCAATATTTTCTGCCGCCTGCGTAATTCTATAGCCATCCAAACTTTCCTCTGTCTTTTTTATTAGCGAATTCAACCTTGAAATAACCCATTTATCCATTACATTTTCACTTACAAAATCAGAATATTCTAAAGGATTAAATTTATCCAAATTTGCATAAAGTACATAAAAAGAATATACATTCCAAAGTGTTCCTAAAAATTTTCTCTGACTATCTTGAACTGCTTCTTCATAAAATCTAGATGGAAGCCATGGAGCACTTTCTGTATAAAAATACCATCTAGTAGCATCTGCCCCTTCATTTTCAAGTACTACTTCAGGACTCAATACATTTCCCTTATGTTTTGACATTTTAAGACCATGTTTATCTAATACGTGACCTAAGACCAGACAATTTTCAAAGGAACTTTTGTCAAACAATACTGTAGATATAGCCATAAGAGTATAAAACCATCCTCTAGTCTGATCCACCGCCTCAGAAATAAACTGAGCTGGAAAATTTTTTTCAAAAAGTTTCTTATTTTCAAAAGGATAATGATGTTGTGCAAAAGGCATGGATCCTGAATCAAACCAACAATCAATTACTTCTGGTACCCTTTCCATTTCTCCCTGGCATTTATCACATTTTAATTTAACTTCATCTATGTATGGTTTATGAAGTTCTATATCATCTGGTACATTAATTCCTTTTTTCTTAAGTTCTTCAATACTTCCTATACATTCTCTATGCCCACACTTACATTCCCATATAGGCAGCGGAGTACCCCAGTACCTTTCTCTGCTGAGTCCCCAGTCTATCACCCCTTCAACAAACTTTCCAAATCTTCCTGTTCTTATATTATCGGGATACCAATTTGTGTCATTAGTATTTTTAATAAGTTTATCTCTCATGGCTGACATTCTAATAAACCAAGTGTCTCTTGGGTAATATAAAAGTGGAGTATCACACCTCCAGCAAAATGGATAAGAGTGAGTAAATTTTTCTGCTTTATACAATATATTTTTATCTTTCAAATATGCTATTATTTTGGGATCCGCATCTTTTACAAAAAGTCCTTTCCAAGGAATAACTTCATCTTTGAATTTTCCTTGCGTAGTTACAGAATTTATCATAGGTATATCATATTTCATGCATGTAATACTATCATCCTCACCAAATGCCGGCGCAGTATGCACAACTCCAGTACCATCTGTAAGAGTAACATAATCACCATGAACAACATAGTGAGCCTTTCCTTCAAAAGATGTGAAATTAAACATAGGTTCATACTCTATTCCTAGCATTTCTTCACCTTTAAATTTCCTCACAACTTCATATTCCCCTTCTAACTTTTCGAGAAGTCTTTCTGCTAGTATCAAGTGCTCTCCATTATTAACTACCTCTACATAATCATAGCTTTTATTTATTGTTAGAGCCATATTATTAGGTAATGTCCACGGTGTTGTAGTCCATGCCAAAATATATTTATCTTCATTTTTAATTTTAAATTTAATATACACAGATGTTTCTTTTACATCTTTATATCCCTGTGAAACCTCATGTGAGGAAAGGGCAGTACCACATCTAGGACAGTACGGTACTATTTTGTGACCTTTATACAGGAGATCCTTATCCCATATTTGTTTTAAAGCCCACCATTCAGATTCTATGTAATGGTTGTGATAAGTTACATAAGGGTTATCCATATCAACCCAGAACCCTATCCTGTCAGACATTTTTCTCCATTGACTTACATAAGTAAAAACACTGTCTTTACACTTTTTTATAAAATCCTCTACTCCATATTTTTCGATTTGAGGTTTCCCCGAAATTCCAAGACTTTTTTCAACTTCTAGTTCCACAGGAAGCCCATGGGTATCCCAACCTGCCTTTCTTAAAACCTTATATCCTTTCATAACTTTATATCTGGGTATAAGATCCTTGATAACTCTTGTCAAAACGTGTCCTATGTGAGGCTTCCCATTAGCAGTTGGAGGTCCATCATAAAAAGTAAAATATTCTCCGTCTTTATTAGAATTAAAGCTTTTTTCCACCACTTTTCTGTCCTGCCACAATTTTAAAATATCTTTTTCCATTTGTACAAAACTTTTATTATTATCAATTTTTTTATACATAAATTGAACTCCTTTCATCTTTAATGTTAATAGGTGTTTGCAAAACGCTACAACCCGCATAAATGCGGGATATTTTTGTTGTAA
>ENA-UOOR01000898-UOOR01000898.1-fermentation-metagenome-genome-assembly--contig:-NODE-898-length-38216-cov-13.561542_pt1 | contig 38216 bp, 40 predicted proteins | sample MGYA00245780_ERZ724029 | MGnify/ENA primary metagenome ERZ724029 (study PRJEB28704, sample SAMN03018315) | fermentation metagenome | biome: anthropogenic terrestrial biome; feature: soil; material... | reverse complement strand
TTGAAAACCGTTGAAGTGAGAGCTTCCGGGGGTTCGAATCCCTCTCTCTCCGCTGAAAGGTCTGGACAAAACCAGACAATAACAGTACAAAAACCTACAAGTCAATGATTTGTAGGTTTTTTTGTATCCAATATGTCTATCACAAAAGACACGAAAAAGCCCCCAAAAGACACAAATTTGTGCCTAAATCGTTACCGATTCCGTTCCGGACAGAAACGGTAACGATTTGTCCAAAATTGACCTCTCTCTGTCCCAATTTGTACAGCCTGTATATATCTCACAATTAATACATTAAAAGTATTTTTGTAACATTGAAAAGTGAGATTATGAAGAGTACATTTAAAGTCCTTTTTTACCTGAAAAAAGGCTCGGAAAAGCGTAATGGAGAGGTCGCAATTATGGCAAGAATTACCGTTGACGGAAAAATCTGCCAGTTTAGTACCAAACAAAACATCCTTCCTGAGAACTGGAATGTAAAAGCAGGAAAAGCAACAGGCAAGGCTGCCGGACAGATCAACAAAATGCTGGATGATGTTAAAGCATCTCTGAATCACATTTACCATGAACAGCAACGGCGTGACAACTACGTTACCGCCGAAAAGGTAAAGAATGAGTTCCTTGGCCATTCAGAGAATCATGCAACATTACTGGACCTGTTCGTGAAGCACAACAACGATGTGAAACAGCTTATTGGCATATCCAAATCCGCATCTACCTACCAAAAGTATGAAGTAACACGGAAACATCTTGAGAAATTCCTGATGTATAAGTACAAGCTCTCTGATATTGCTTTGCAAGAGATAAACTTAATGTTTATCACCGACTTTGAAGTTTATCTTAAGACTATCGGTAAATGCAACTCCAATACTACAGCTAAATTTATGCAGTTTTTTAAACGCATAATCCTGATAGCCCGCAATAATGGCATAATAACAGGAGATCCATTTGCAAATTATAAAATTCGCATTCAAAAGGTTGATATAGGCTATCTTACAGAAGAAGAAATTGAGAAAATACTTAAACTTAATCTTGTTTCCGAACGGTTGGAACATGTTCGTGATCTATTTATCTTTTCCTGTTTTTGCGGTTTGGCATACATAGATGTGGCTGGACTTAGAAAAGAACATATCCGTAAATCGTTCGATGGTAATCTTTGGATTATGACCAAACGGGTGAAGACCGGAACAAATGTCAATGTTCCCTTATTGGATATTCCCAAAATGATCCTGAACAAGTACAAAAACAAGCTCCCAAATGGGAAAATTCTCCCAATAATCAGCAACCAGAAGCTAAATTCGTACCTGAAGGAGATTGCCGATCTGTCCGGAATCAGAAAGAACCTTACTTTCCACCTTGCTCGCCATACGTTCGCCACCACGACTACATTAAGCAAAGGTGTTCCCATCGAAACCGTCTCAAAGATGCTGGGTCATACCAATATTGAAACAACACAGATCTATGCCCGTATTACGAACAATAAAATTAGTGACGACATGAAGGGGCTCTCTGAGCAATTTTCCGGAATTGAAAAAATCTATAAAAAGACGGCTCAATAGTTACCTATTGGTGATAGTTAACAAACGGGTAACGATTTAGGTAACGAATTTTATTATAAACAATTAAATTACAGAAAGATATGGAGTTACAAATCATTCAAAGTAAAATTTTCGACATTCGAGGATTGCGTGTAATCCTTGATAAAGACTTAGCAGAGCTGTACGAAGTAACCACTTCTAACCTAAACAAAGCGGTTAAACGAAACCTTAGCCGTTTTCCTGATGATTTTATGTTTCAACTGAATAATGAAGAGTTCGACTTGATATTCCAAAATGGAACATCAAGTTGGGGTGGTACTCGTAAACTGCCCTATGCTTTTACAGAACATGGTGTTGCCATGCTTGCCGGATTACTTAATAGTCAGAAGGCTATTGAAATGAATATCCAAATAGTACGGGCATTTGTAGCACTTCGCCAGTACGCCTTGGGGTACGCTGAACTCAATCAGAAACTTGAAATGTTTATGATAGAAACCAATATGCAGTTCAACGACATATATCAGGCTCTGACCGAGCTTGCAGCAAAAAAAGAGGAAGAGAATAAACCAAGAAAACCTATTGGATACAGAATATCTAATGAGGAATAATCATCGGAGCTTACCACAATCTGTGATAACTTAATAATGGCGAGCCGTAAAAAAACCCGCCATTATTTTTATTTATTATTTTGTTTTAAATGACAATCTTTTAGTTGCTTCCCACTTCCACAGGGACATAGGTCTGTTGGGCGCATCCAGTGCTTTCTTACAATGAAGTCTGGATTTTCTGTATTTGTAGTCTCACCAATTTCGGAAGCGTCAATCATTTCATCCATTTTCTTTTTCATAGCCTCAAACTCTTCATCGCTAACTTCTCTTTTCTGTTTATTTGGCCAATCAAAATATTTAGTCCATAATTGGTATATTAAAGAAGTTGGTATTAGAGGCGGTTCACGTTGAGTTCTCTCAATATCGTTTTTTTCGCTTAAAGTAGAACGATAACTAACTAAACTTTTTAAATCAGCTTTCAGTTCTTCTCCCGAGATAAAAGTATGATGCTCTCCAATAACCAAAGGTATCATTCTTTTATGAAATTTGTCATTTGATGAGAATACGTAACAAAAAGGAAGATAGTATAAGTATTCAAGGTCAAGCAAATTAGTAGGCCTAACCCCACCAAATAATTCGTTTTTAAGTACCAAATTAAATATGAGTTTTACCCGACAACAGAAGAAAGTATAAGGAGCAAACTCCTTGATGAGTTTGAATTCAGATTGTTCCCATTTAAGGAAAATACTACCAGCTATAGATGTGTCTATTGAGAACTCCGAAATGATAAAAGATAACAAATCACTCTGTTTAGTCTCGTCACCCAATATCTCGTCGACATATGGACATAAATCTTCGATTTTTTTTATTTTTCGTTCTCCTAACGTGCTGTCTTTTAGTTTTTCTTTTAAATTTACAAGTATATCTTTTTCCGTAGTAATAGTTCTCCATAAATCTGCGGTAATCTCATCAATCGTTGTAAAATCACCTTCTTTCCATCTATTAATAGCTTTTTCTTCTTGAGAAATATCAATATGTAAGCCTTTTTGTCCATCAGCAGACTGTACAGCTGTAACATTCCCAAGTAGAGGTTTATTGTCAAAAGGTATTTTATTACCAATTAACTCTTCGTTTATTAATTTCAGGAAATTTACGTTTACCGCAGAATGGTATGGAAGCAGTTTTCTCGAAAAGTCTACAACTCTATCTTTTGAATATCCCTCTGTTCCTTCTTCTTTCTTCAAATCTCCTAATACTTCCATCACTAATATAGGGCAAATAGTAGGAATGAAGTAATTATGTAATAGTACTATCTCATCAAAATTAAGCATTTGAAAAGAAGACTTGTCTAAAATTAATCCTAATGACATATCGTTTTTTTGCAAAAATACAAAATATTAAAATGCTATATAACTTATTGGAAATAAAAGCACTTAGGTTCATCTTAAATCCAATGCTTTTTGTCCAGCTTCTCTTGCCATAAACCACTCCCATAGGCAGTCATTCCATCAAGGCGGTTAATCATTTCCATTTCTATATGCAAAAGTATTTACGGCTTCTTAACCTCTTTGAGAGTTTAAGCCCTAAACGGTTTGATGCAAAAATCTTCCTGTTGCGCTTTGCTTGAGAGTATTTTTCCACAAAAACTTGCAAAGACTAAAACCTACACTTTCCGGCATATATGAAACGAAAACGACCGACCCGACGGAAAGACGCATATAAAAAAAGTCGGATTTACGAGAAGCAGGAAAAAAAGGTTATGAAACTCAACTCCCTCACCTCAAGAATCCGCATATATCAAAAAAAAAATCAGAAGTTATGGAAGCAACATGTTTAAGCGAAGCAAGGATTTATGTAGGTACATACGCGAAGTACAACGATGGCTCAATCGGGGGCAAGTGGTTTGACCTTTCCGACTTTTCAAACAAAGACGAGTTTTACGAAGCTTGTAAGGAGTTACACGCAGACGAAGAAGACCCGGAATATATGTTTCAGGACTGGGAAAATATACCGAATGAATTAATCGGCGAAAGTTGGTTGTCAGAAAATTTCTTCGACATCCGGGATGCAATGGATGATTTAAGCGAAGACGAGCAAGAAGCATTTTTAGTGTGGTGTAATCACGGTTCGCACGACCTATCGACCGATGATGCAAACGACCTTATTTCTTCTTTCAGGGACGATTTTCAAGGCAAATACAACGATGAAGAAGATTACGCCTATGAAATTGTAGAAGAGTGCTACGAACTGCCAGAGTTCGCAAAAACATACTTCGATTACGAAAAGTTTGCCCGTGACCTGTTCATGGGTGATTACTGGTTTGAAGATGGTTTTGTTTTCCGGGCTTCCTGATTGTTCACCGGGCGGGGAAACCCGCCCACAAAACAAATTATAATGAAAGCAAGAGGTTTATTCAGGTTATTGTTCCGGGTGGGTTTACTGGCTTTAGTAATTTATTTTCTGTGTACTTCGGCGGGTATATGGGCGGTATTGATAATAGCGTTTTTCGTTATCCGCTTTATCCTGCAGTTATTTGTATCTGTATTGTATAGCTTTTTGATAGCTGCCGTTTTCATCGCCTTATTCATCGCTTTTTTTATGTAAATATATGGAATCATTAAGTAAAAACGGCGTATCTACAACTCAAGAGCCGGGACAGGAAAAATATATAACGTTCATTGCCGAGACGTTCAGGGGAACGGAATATTTCCAGTATGATTATCGTCATACGGATGGAGAACTTTTCTCTACGGTAGCCAAAACGCTGGAAGAGTGCCGGAAACAGCGAGATGAATGACTATCCAAAATAGAATAGATATAAGGGCGGAAATCTCCCGCCCGCTACTTTTTCCATGAGTTGATGCGGAGAAAAAGTAGCAAAAAGCCAAGAAAATAAAGATATTAACTATCTAATTTCTCTCTCCAATAAGAACCCTAAAATCATTTTCTAAATCTGTCAAAATATCTTCAAAATTTGCAGGAAATAGAGTAGAATAAGCACCTAACATGAACCCTTCAATATCTCCGTCATGTTCTTGTTTATAAAAATCGTATTGATCCCTAAAAGAACCTATCAGTTTAATGTATTTTTTCAACTTTTCGATTGTGTTTATTGGAAAATAGATTTTACTTCTGTCAAACAATTCCTCAAATTTGCTTAATTTCTCCAATAAAGAATCAACCATTTCTTTCATGCTGTCAGGCCAAGAACCTTCCTCTTCGTGATAATGGTGCAAATGTTCTGCAATATTTTTTCTTATTAACCGAATATCATAGAGTAAGCTATATAGATTTTCAATAGCGGCAACACGTTTTCCATATAAACTTCCATATTCAACCCTCAACCTCTCTAATTGATTATCAAATAGATTTTGAATTTCAATTTTCTTATTGTCTAATTCAGACTTGTGAACCTCCAATTCTTTGTCTATTGCCTTTTGAACGTTTTTTTTATACTTCCAAACACAAAAGCCACCTATGCCACTGACAAATGCTCCAGAGACGGAAACAATAGCCGCAATGACTTCTGGAGAAAAAAAGTTTACTGTATTTTCCATGACTAAATGTATTTATTGCTTAAAGTCAGCCATTTGCAATAACTCTAACGGCCTGGATATAAGTTTAGTATTGTCTCCCATCTCTTTAATAAAATCTTTTACAGTATCACCAGCATAAGGGTCAACAATAAAACAAGGTTTATCCTTCCCAAATTTTTCCATGATAATTTTGTTGACTTCTGAGTCCTTGCATCCATATCCAATTATTATTAGCATATCTGCCTGTTCCAAATTATCCTCGAATATCTTAAATAATTTTTGATATAATAACGGCTCTCTATATCTAATTATCTTAGACGTTGTTCCCGTCAAAAAATCAGAATGATAGTTAACCCAACAGTTTTCATACGCAAGATTACCATCTTTGTCTTTTATCTCTTTGTAAAAATCACTACTTCCAACTCCCCATTTTCCTTTTATATAGGTTTCTGGAACGAACGTACTTCCTTCTATTCTTGAATATAGATAATAGTCTTTGCTCCCATGTAGCTTATATAGCCTTAATTTCGTATCGTAATTGCCTGTATATCTTTCCAAGCGGCATTTATAGCTTCTATTGTCATGAAGCAATTCCCCATAATAAGGAGAACCAAGCTCTTCAAATCCATCACATAATTCTCCATTAATCCATTCGGTGCGGTCTAATCGTTCGAAAAACAAATCATGGTTTAACGTGTGTACATCTACGACATACTCTTTCAGGAAGGTTTCCATACAATTAAGAAAGCCTGTATATCCATCAAAATGAGGTTTCAGATGAAAAGCCTCATCATCATGCCTGTTTTTACCATCTTTATCCTCCAAATAGAAGGAAACAAGTTGATTGAAAATATTATCAATTTGGAATAGATAATCGTTTAACTTAGCTTCTCCGCCATTATATTTTTTCGCCTCAAAAAAAGTCGCTAATGCATGATCTTTATTCGCATCATTTTTAAAATAATCGTAAAACTCCTCATAATCAAAAGATTTAATATTGTCGTTATAATAACGCATTAAATCAGAGCAAAAATCAAAATACATATCATATTGATTTTTAGGCCCTAAATCTGGTTTTGTACCATTATTATTGACAACTAAAGTTCCACTTGTGCTAAAAGCAAAATTATCTCCCGAACAAGTCAATAGTTTTTCGTTTAACTGATTTCCTATTGGATACCCTTTAGGTGCAGAAAAACCAGCACCTAATAAAATAGAAATAGATTTTCCATTTATTAGTTCATTCTTAGATTCAGCCATATCTGTATTATTCTTATTATTTACCTTTTGCTTTCTATTAATCACAGGAGCAGATTGATCTGGAATGCCGACTTTATCTCTTTTGCGATAAGTAGGCATCGGACTTCTCTTTTTATATCTCCATTTTCCCATAAAACTAATAATTATCTGCGAAAATACCCATAAAAAAACAACTGGCAAAATCTTTGTCAGTTGTTTTTCAACAGGTTGCCTAAAGCCTGCTACTCTTTTTGCTCTTCTTTCTCATTCTCATTATTGAAAGCAAACGTTAGCTGTGCCACCTGCCCGAAGCTATCTTCAATATATACGTCAATTTGTTGTTGGTCGGTGGAAGCGGAAGTATAGTACAGTCGGAATATTTCGCCCGAAAGCGGGTACAAATCGTTCGGCAGGAAAACCGTTCCGTCCGCCATCCGCAATATTCCTTTGCCATCCGGTTGAAAATACCTGATGAAGTATTTTGTTTCTTCGTAAATACCTTCCCTGTGAAGTTGGAAGCGTATTTCCGCTGTTTCGCCCATCACGATGCTTTTCTGCACGGGCATAGTCGTAACAGTGAACGGGTAAACCTGCTGAACATCCAGTTTATCATCACAAGAAAACACCAGCAGCATTGCTCCCAGCAAGTACACCCCCATTAATATGTTTCTGATTATCTTTTTCATATCGCACTAATTTATTATGAATTTAAAACCGACCCCGAATTGTGTATGGAACTTCCCGATGGAAGACCCGAACATCGCACGTTCACGGGCATTGATAAGGAAAACCACCCTGTCCGTCAGGTAAGTTTCCAGTTCCAGCGTAGCAGCACCACCATAAACAAAAGTATCTTTGTTTGTGAGTGTAGAGCCATCGTATAGTTCCTTATCTCCCCAGTTACTTGTTTCGTATCCGGCAAGAGACGACAACCCGAAGGACAGGAAGAAGGTTTTTCGGCGGTCGGAAAGGATTTTGACATAATACCCGCCTTCGCCTGTAAGCTGGCTTACAGGTACGGTTACAGCCTTATATTCATACTCCTTATTGAAGTATTCCGCACCGACCACCCAACGGTTTCTGTTTTTGGTATAAGTGGCAAGCGCAGCACCGAAATAGTAAGCCGATTCCGGTTTACCGGGCTTCTTAAAGCCGTCTGCCATCCCGCCTGTAAGTTGGATTCCCTTTTGTCCGGGCAGGTAGCGTTGTGCGTGTGCCAGGTTAAAAGTCTGGCACAAACACACCATTACTATAACACAGATTAATTTTTTTTGTAAATTTCTTCCGTTTGGCAGAACACAAAACAAGTTTTGCTTCTGCTCTCTCTTACTCGAAATTTTCATTTTACTTGATTTTAAGTTCGTTAATCACTCTGGCGTTCACAATATCCGAACTTTCGATACGGATATTTTGGTGACGGCCATTGTTCTTTTCGACCAGCTCTACCACCAGTATTTTATCATCCGGGATAGTGAACTTTGGTAAAGTATAGACCGTGCGGATGGTGGACTTTCCTCCTATGGTAATCACTTCGTTAAAACTGCGTACAGGATACAAAACCGATTCCTGAATGGCGGTACGTTTTGCCACTTGTTTATCGACAATCTTAAACTTGATGAAGTCAGTATCAAACGGTATGTTGGAAGAGTTCTTTACCTGCGTATGGAAATAGAACATTCCGTTATGCACATAAATCCCCTTGACTAAGAACTGTATCCCGAAACGCTTGCATCCCAAATGCCGTATCTCCCGGTCATTGTTTTTGTAGATGGACTGCATTATCAACTTCACCAGCAAAGGCGATTCGTTTCCCAGTTCCCGAAAATAAATGTTCATCCGGGTTTGGGAGTAATCGGTTATGCTTTCATTTTCAAGGAAATCTTTCATTTCGATGTTTAGCATTTCCGGCTCTTTGGCATATTTGGCGTTGAATGAATAAAAACTGCCATCCTCACATATCACCGAAAAGTTGGTTTCACCCGGAAAACCTTCGGTAGCAGCTTTTACACGGATTACATTTTCCGCCCCATCCGCTTTTCCCGCGATAATGTGGTTGGAACCTAAATCCACATATTTCACAGCTGAAGGGAAAATAATATGTACTGTTTTGGCAAATGTTACCTGAACTCCATAAGGCGTAACCATTTGCCCGTAGGGAAGCTTTTGGGTGATACCCTGAAACAAATTGTTGCTTTGTGCTTTGATCGTCATTACACAGAAAATCAAGGCGAACATGATAATTATCTTTTTCATTATAAATTGATTATTAGATGCCGTTGGCAGATCGATAGCTACTTCCCAGCTGATTAGTAATTGATTTTTTAGTGATTGTCATTGTTTAGAATATAGCATTACCTGATAATTGGCTTTCAAGTTTACTTTTACCGTCCTGAATTTTTTCGACAGGTATTGCGATCCACCTTGCAGTATCCCCCTTATAAGATCAGAAACAATGGCTGCTCCGGCATTTTGATTGACGGTAAAACTTGAACCAAGTCCGGCACCGATGTTTGACATGCCTTCGTTCAGGGCTTGTATTTCCAATGAAGATGGAACAGATAAGCCCTTTTGTCCGTCCGAATCATATACTGCCAATTCTACCGGAATGATATTGCCGTTATACTCCATTGAAGAAATAGAAATATCCATTCGCTCGCCTTGAACCCTTGTATTCCCAGACAAAAGTGTATTTTTGGGTACAATGATATTCCCGGCCTGCAAAGGCTCTAACAGGCGAAGCCGCACACTCTGCCCGTCCGTTACAGATTGGTTTTCATGAATACAGGCAAGAATGGTATTTTTTCCCATGGACAATCCACTCCCCACTACCGTATTAAATCCGAGATTCCGTGGCTGGCTGTATGCTGTAATAAATTCCTTATCGGCCATAGATGTTTGCAGCCCCGATACGGTTGTTTCTGTAACAGCTTTTACGGGTAAAGACTGAACCTTTCCCTGCATGGGTACGCTCGGCGTGATCTGTTTTATTGTTTTTTCTTGGGTCTGGCCGTTGTTCATGTATTTTGCAGCCAGTTGATAAGACTTTTCAAGTAGAGCCAATTGTTCATCTGCTGTATTTGTCCCCTTGTTTTCTTTTTCGTATAGCCTGTTTTCCAGTTCTTCAATTTTCCGGGTAAGTACCTCTTCCTCTTTATCTTCTTTGGGCGTTTCATAAAAACTCCCCAACTGACGGTTTATGCCTTGATACGCATAAGCTGAGGACTGGACATAAGAATTTCGAGGCGAAGAACCGTCCGAATAATTTCGACCGGCAGTGAGCGGTTGCTTATCCGACAAATCTGGATTCATGCTTGGATTATCCACCGTTTTACTTTCATCGCCCAATATAAAGCCAAAATCTTGCAGAGAGCGCATTCGTTCATTCTGCTTGTTTTGCATTTGTTCTTGTTCATAAGCCGTTTTTTTATCTCTGATAATACCGTCTTTATGGGGTAAGGGTATATCCGCATTGAAACCACTTATCTCATTCGGTTTCACTTCATTATTCGGTGAAGGGGCAAATATCAGCCACATACAGCCGGCAAATGCAATTCCCATCAATGGAAAAATGATAAGCTTCCTCCGCTTTTGCATCTCCTGAGGGGAAAGCGGTCTCTTTTCCTTCTCTTCACGTTTATTCAAATTCTGATTTTGTTCCATATTCTTTTAATTGATACTGGTTAATATTGTCTTTGCGTTGAAGTTTCAAGCGTTCAATATGCTTAATCTCCATAAAATCTTTTTCGGCACTCTTTTTACCCATATTGTATATGGACGAAATCGTCCAGTAAATCGAGAGGATACTACCCCCGATAATGAAAATCACAATAATGACAATTCGGGTATCTTTTGACAACCTTTCACAAGCATGGCGGAGCTTATGATCCAACGAGCCTCTAAGATTCGTGAATGTTTTCTTTACCATAGCTTACCGTTTTAATACCTGTAAATCCTTGTTTTCCGTAATTTCGAAAGCTTCAATAGTAAAACCATGCGGGTTATTATCGCTCCTGACAGAGTTCAACAACCGGCACCGGGTAACGAGGCTTCTTTCGGTAACACTACTCTCCCTGACAATCATTTGCCTGGCGTATGTTGCCACATGATACGGGTATCGATCGAAGTTGCAAACCACACTGTCCACTTGAACCGTCTGATTGATATTCCCGGAAATAATTCGGTTATAGTACCCCTTTTCGGATAAATCCTTATAGTAGTTGAAGGCACTTTTATCAGCCAGAAAAAATGAACGTTGAATATTCGATTCAATAGCGTTCTTATCCGGCGAAAGGGTAAAGAAGAGTTCATGGAAACGCTTTACGTGTTCCCTGGCTTCTACCGGGCGGTTCTGCGATAAGTCCTGTGAAAGTGCCAGCATAAGAGATTTGCCTCCATCAAGGACATATATCTTTTCACGTTGTTTTTCTACAAAACTGTATGATTTCCAAAGGGCATATCCTACAATTCCAGTGCATACACAGACAAATACAATTCCAAACAAGCGTATTTGTCTGAAACTACTTTCTATATTCTTTAAACTTTTAAATTCCATTTATTTACTGTTTTATTTCTTGATTAGTTTTCCTGAGATATTTCCGGTGGCTGCCCCTGCCGCCGCACCTGCAAGGTTTCCTCCTGTACTTGCTGTTTTAGAGAGATTCCGGTTCATACCACCCAGTCCGCCAGCCTGAATAATCCAGCCTGCTACAGTTGGAATGGTAAAGTATCCCACAATTCCGATAATCATAAAGATGATATAAACCGTATTGGAACTATCAGAGATGAAATTCGGATCGGAAAGGGCTTCTATGTCCTGTTGAAGCATCAGCACCTGAATGCGGGCAAGAATAGAACTGAATAAATCCGATACGGGAAGCCATAGATAAACGCTGATGTAGCGTGTTATCCATTGTGTGAGGGTGGACTGGAATCCATCATAGACTGATATGGCAAAAGCTATTGGCCCAAGTATTGCCAATACGATCAGAAAGAAAGTTCGTATCGTGTCAATGACAAGTGCTGCGGCCTGAAAGAGGATTTCCAGCAATTCCCGGAACCAGTCCTTAACCATTTTCTTGACGTTGTATGCACTCCTGTCCATGTACATCCCCATCATTGTCGCCAAATCAGAAGGAGTCCATCCCAAGTCTTCCAATTGCTTGTCGAATACTTCATCAGAAACCAGGTAAGCGGTTTCGGGATTTCGTAACATGGCTTCATATTCCAGCTTATCTTTTTGTTGACGGTATTTGTTCATATCAAAAGTTTGCCCTTCAAGTAGGGTGTGTGTGCCTTTCACTACCGGAGACATTACGCTGTTGATTGTCCCCAAGACAAACGAGGGAAAGAACATAATGCACAGCCCGATAGCAAAAGGACGTAGAAGCGGATATACGTCTATAGGTTCAGCTCTTGCTAAAGCTTGCCATACTTTCGCAGCCACATAGAACAATGCACCCAATCCCGCCATGCCTTTGGCTACTCCTGTCATGCTACTGCACAGAGGCATCATATCCTCATATAGATTTCTCAGAATCTCGTGCAGGTTTCCAAAATCAACGGCTAGCAAGTTCATGATTACCAGTATCTATCGTTAGCATTTCCATATAAAGCCATTACCCGGTCTGTATCGTTGATTTTCTTTGCCCGTAAGTAGGAAACAGATATGTTTTTGCGGGTGTAATAAGCAACCAAGTTCCGATAATTCAGCACAGAGCTATATGCTTTGTCTATCCTTTCCATGCGTTCGGCATCACTCATGGAAAGTCCGTTGATATTCACTACGTTTTTAAGTTCTGTAAGCACATCCGAACTTTCTTCCAATAGTTTCGCATAACCGAAAGCAATCGCATTCAGTTCTTCCGGACGGAAGTTTTTATCGGAAAGCATTAATTGAAAATTTGTAACGTATATATCCGTAATGTCACCGAGTAGAAGCACCGTTTTCTGCACTTTGCGGGCATCCTTTACTAAGTTGTTTACCGCTTTTAGGGCATCATAATACTCCTTTCCCTGTTCGTAGAGTTTGACGGTTTGCTTGAAATTATCCAGAGTATTGCTCACAGTTTTGGAAGTCTGTGCAATTTGGTTAGTTGTATTCACAATACTTTGAGCCAGGTTTGTTGGGTCAATTACGGCCCATTGGGCGTTAGCCTTACCTGCGAAAAAGCACAGAACTGCTATTAACGCTATTATCTTTGTTTTCATTGCTTTATTATTTTTGATTGATATTAATTCTGATTGCGCTTACTTTCAGCAAGCTGTTTAATGGCAAGTTCGATATTGCCGTCTAATTTCTCGGTAAGTTGGAATAGCTCAAGCTTTTCACTCTCTTCCGTTGTGTAGGTATAATATTCTTCCAAACTTACTTCCGTAGCATATACAGCGGATTGCGTACCACCCAGCCCGATCCATACTTCTTTATATTTACGCCCCGGATGGTTTGCCATGTTGATGGAAAGCACCTGTGCCTTTTCTTTTTCCGTTAGCCCCAGGAGTGCTTGAATACTATCGAACTTATTCATATACTTCCGCTGGTCTAGCAGGATTTTACAATCGCTGTTATTGATGATGGATTCCTTTACAATCGGCGAAGAAATAATATCTTCGACCTCTTGAGTAACCACAATTGCTTCCCCGAAAAACTTGCGGACGGTCTTGAAGAGGTACTTAATGTACTCCGCCATTCCTTCCTTTGCAATGGCTTTCCATGCCTCTTCGATTAGTATTAATTTTCTGACACCCTTTAGCCTACGCATCTTATTGATAAAAACTTCCATGATAATGATGGTGACAATAGGGAACAGAATTTTATGGTCTTTAATATTGTCCAATTCAAAGACGATGAAACGTTTCGAAAGCAAGTCAAGCTGTTTATCCGAGTTTAGCAGGTAATCATATTCTCCACCTTTGTAGTAAGGTTCAAGCACATTCAGAAAGTTTGCCACATCGAAATCTTTTTCACGGACTTGTTTCGATATCAATATTTCTTTGTACTCACCACTTACATATTCGTAGAATGTATTGAAGGATGGTTGGATGCCACCTTTCAGCTTATCTATGTATAAGTTTACAGCATTGGAAAGAGCAACTTCTTCCGCTCGTGTAGGAGGTTCGTTGTCGCGCTTCCAAAGCGTCAGAATAAGCGTTTTGATGGATTCCCGCTTTTCAATATCGAAGATGTTATCATCGGTATAGAATGGATTGAAAGCTATGGGATTCTGTTCTGTATAGGTGAAATAAACTCCATCTGAACCCTGCGTTTTACGATTTATCATTTCGCACAACCCCAAGTAGCTGTTTCCGGTATCCACCAAAAGTACGTGACTACCTTGTTCGTAGTATTGCCGTACCATGTGGTTGGTGAAAAAGGATTTTCCTGACCCCGAAGGTCCCAGGATGAATTTGTTACGGTTCGTGATAATCCCTTTTTTCATCGGCAGGTCGGAAATATCCACATGAAGCGGTTTACCCGTCAGCCTGTCCACCATCTTAATCCCGAACGGGGAAGGCGAAGACATGTAATTGGTCTCTTCTGTGAAGAAGCACAAAGCCTGTTCGATGAAGGTGAAGAAGGATTCTTCCGAAGGAAAATCGCCTTCGTTGCCAGGAATACCAGCCCAGTAAAGGGTCGGGGTATCCACAGTATTGTGGCGAGGTTTGCATCCCATTAAGGCAAGTTGGCTCCCGACATCATTCTTGATATGCTTGAGTTCTTCCCGCTCGTCTGACCAGGCCATCACGTTGCAATGGCAGCGAACGGAAATTAACCCCTGACTGTGTGCTTCGTTCAAGTATTCTTCAATCCATTCTTTGTTCACCTGATTGGCACGGCTATACCTTGACAACGAATGCATATTACGGGCTTGTTTCTCAAAGCGTTTCAGGTTCTCCGCATGATCATCTATGAAAATGTATTGATTATACACATGGTTGCAGGAAAGCAACACTCCCACAGGCGCAGCGAACGACAAACAGCAGTCGCTTCGGTCGGTGGACAGCTTTTCATAACGGGAATCGGTTGAAATCTTACCGGGCAGGTCTTCTACGTCTGAAAGGGTATGCAAGCATAGAATATTGTCGCCTATACGTACATTTTCAGCATTAAGTTGAATATCTTTCAGAGTAGTAGTGTCGCTTTGCGACAAGGAAAAGTATTTCTCAATAATACCAGCTTTTCCCGGTGTTCCTGTAATTTCATCCGAGTTGAGACGGGTAAGAGTGATAAATCCCGAATCGTTCATAATCCGTTCAAACTGTCCGACTGATTCCATAAATTTCTGTATTGCTTCCTTATCCTGAATTTCTTTTGGAATGATAAATCCCCGGCAAAGCGTATTAAAATTGCTTTGGATACGGCTTCTTTCTTTCGTTGTTTTTGTCAAAAACAGGAAGCAAGTATGATTTAAGAACGGCCTTTCGTTGAAGTGTCGTTCAAAACTGCGAGATAGAAAACTTAAATCGTCCTTTTGAACCTCCGGCATATAAGTTTCCTTGATAAACCAGTCTTGCTTATGGATGATCGAATAATTAGGCAACACCTTGATTGCTTTATGCCAAGCTGAATGTATCGCATCATATTCGATTCCGGTAACGGTGAAAAGTTCCGGAAGTTCTACACGAAAGGCTACTGTTATATCGGCATCCTTACTGATGATGCAATCTTGTTCGGCTGATAGCAAAGGAAACTTGCTTTCCAATGTGGCTGCTTTTAATATATTTCTCATGCGTTTCTCCTCCTATTATAAATGAATAATCGGGAAATAGCTTTGCGGTTGATGATATAACGGGGGTGATTTCTGCGTGCGAAAAGCTTCATCAGTCCGTAAGTCCCGTATTTGTCATTCAGGGTGAAAGTCAGATAGACAAGTACCAAAGCTGAGATACATCCAAAGCCGATACAAATCCATTGGTTGATACCAACCATGTACATCACCACAAAGGCCACAAAGACGGCAAGTAGTCCTCCGGCAAATATGAAAAGATACTGACTGCGAAGCCCCTTAAACTCTACGGGGCGACCTATTCCCCTGTTGATTGAATAACCTGCCATAATTTTTAAAGAAAGAATGAACGCAGGATGGTGGCAGCTACGATAAGAAAAATACAAGCGCCGAACCAACTTGCAGCAGTCTTACCCGTATCAGGGTCACCAGAACTGAACTTGTTGTAAACTTTTACACCACCGACCAAGCCAACTACAGCCCCGATGGCGTAAATCAATTTTGTAGCCGGATCGAAATAACTGGTAACCATATTGGTTGCTTCGGTGATACCTGCTGTTCCGTTACCCTGTGCAAATGCGGAAGTTGCAGCCAAAACAATGGCTACTGAAAGAAATATCTTCTTTTTCATTTTGAACTTGATTTTTATTGCCGGAAGCAGGCGGATGATCCACTGTCCGACTGGATTAATAACTGAAAGTTTTGTGGGTTGGTCCATAGACCTTTTTGTAATGTTTGTCAGAAGCTAACCATAGTCTTTTTCTTTCATACCTATTTGTTTTAGAGGTTCTACATATAGTTTTTCATGTCGAACGCCTGTAAATCTTCAGGGCTGGTTTCGTTTGGCGGGGCGATAAATACTGCATCGTATTTACCCAGCATTTCCGCCACCCGTACCATGTCCCCGTTTATCTCTTCTATCACTGTGTCGTACAGACTGGTTTGTTGAATAACGGCGAGCGTTTGTAGTGCTTTACGTTCCTCTTCTTCCGGCGATTCATCTTGATGGATAACCCGGACAGCCTGTGCCATTTCTTCAAAGGAGATTCCCCGTGCCGATTGACCTTCTCCAGTTATGGAAAGTGCTATGTCACTATCGTCAAATTCCAATTTTTCCCCTTCCAATTCTTCTTTTCGTACGTGCTCCTCAAACACCATTTCAAACTCAACATCCATCGGCAATGGAGTATCTTCCGTGTCTTGCAAGGCAAATGTAGAAGTATTATTAACCCCTTTAGAAAATTGTCTTTCAGTGGCTTTATATGACGTAACTTGTCTTAAGCGAAAGGTAGATTCACCTATGATTGACCTTTTCTCATGATTGATCTCCTCCTTTTGCAAAGGCATCTTTCTCCGTCCTTTTCTGAGCCACCAAAACAGAATGAGGTAATAAATAATTATTCCTGCAATTATTATTTTTAGTATCATATCGGTCTTTCCAGAGTTTTTCTATACAATTCGTTGATTTCGTCCTGATATTGCTCGAAGTGATGCAGGATAATCGTTTCTACATAGCTGCTTATAGTCGCTTTGCGCTCACCGATAACCCTCACAATTTTCATTAGCTTCTCATGTGTGGAACGGCTCACATAGATAGGCTGGCGGTCGGGAAGTTCTATTTTCTGAAAGTAGATTTCCCGATAATCGGCAGGGGTACTTTTCTTCCGGCGGGTAGCTTCCCTGATGGTTTTTTCTTCCGGTTGCCGGACAGGTTCTTCCATAGCTTCCTGTATTATTTCCGGTTTATCCGGCTCTTTACTTACGATTTTAGGTGGAATTTCCTGTTTCACGGGCAAACCCTGTGAAATAATCTGCTTCATAAAATCTTCATCCACCTGTACTTTCTCCTGCTTTGCCATGTTAGTATAGTTTTATAATGTATCCAACTTCAGCCACCAGTTCTTCAAGGTTACTGCCTTTTATCATTCGCTTATCAGCAGGGAACAGCGTGGACCGGAAGACAGAAACCTTTTCGCCTGACATTTCCTTTTTGTATCGTTTTGTATCAGGGATAAAAGTCTTCATAAGGGGAAGTCCCAGTTCGCTAATGGTATTTTCATAAATACTGTACAAGTCTGTTTTCTCACGCCCATCAACTTGATTCCAAAACAGGTGTAAACCCTGTATTCGGTAAGCATCATTGTTTACCAGCAGATTGTTTACCGTCATGGCAAATGACAGACTGCTTTCCAATACTACCCGGTCGGCGGTAATCGGCGTAAAGATATAATCCATGGAGGCCAATGAATTGATAATCCCTTCACTGTTCACCGTTCCGGGAAGGTCGAAAAAGACTACATCTATTTCGAGCGGTTCGGTTTTCAGATATTCTTTGGCCGTGGTGATAGCATTTTCTGGTGTGCTGCACAAGACCGGATACGCTCTCTTTCCCAATACCTTGAATTGGTTAAAGGCTAGCAGCTTGTAATTCGTATCACTATTGACCTGTTCACCGTCCCGTTTACGCATGGCACTGATGCTGTGTTGTGGGTAATCGCAATCCACAACCGCTACATTGTAACTTTTCAGATAGTACAGGTAGCTTGCTACTAGCACAGTGAAAGTAGTCTTGCCGACACCACCTTTTTGGGTGGAGAAGGCAACGAATAATGTTTCTTTTTTCATTTCTTTCAGTCTTTATTGTTTTACTTCATTATTGATTTACTGCTTTATCGCAGTATCTATTCCTGTCATTCAACCAATGAATATGTATTTATCCCTGCATAGAAATAAGGAAGTATCCATTTCCTTACATATTGTCTTATTGATTGCTTGAAACATTGGTTTCACTATTTCTTGATTTCTTGATTTCTTGAAATCAATAGACCGGTGTTTATTCATATCGATGATTCTATCGGTATTTACCGCTTTACTTCTCTATTTCAACCCAGTTTTCGAGAACAAATAAATGAATAAAAACTACCCCTTTTTGAAAGTGCCTTACGATGGCTTTGAATGGCTTCGCTTGTCCTATAATGCACTATTTTACAACATAATTAATCCCTGTTACTTTGCAACGGAATCCTGTTTAAACGGACAAAAAACATCCGATTGAGCAGCTTTCCGGAGTTCATTTATCTTATGGCTAACCGCTAATCCGTCTACAGGCGGATTTTATTTGCGTCAGGCAAATAGCAAGGTGTGTTCTGCGCAGCTTGAAATTCTTTCAGCAGCTTAGAACCCCTTGCCCGGACAAGCCTCGATGGGTTGTACTCCGAAGTCGTAAACCTTTTAAAGAATAATGGTATGGGAAAAGAAAAAACGAATGTGCCACAATCCGGTGGCAAAGGACGAAAGCCAAAGGCAGACCCTGCAGTTTTCCGGTATTCAATCAGTTTCAATTCTGCCGATCACGCCCGTTTTTTGGCTCTCTTTGAACAGTCCGGTATGCGGATAAAAGCGCATTTTATCACAGAAAGAATCTTTGGCGGTTCATTCAAGGTGATAAAAATTGATAAGGCAGCAATCGATTACTACACACGTCTGACCAATTTTTATGCCCAATTTCGGGCAATCGGAGTGAATTATAATCAGGTCGTAAAGGCTCTGAACTCCAATTTTACTGAAAAGAAAGCCCTTTCTTTTCTCTATAAATTGGAAAAGGCAACCGAAGAACTGGTGGTATTAAGCCGGGAAATTATCGAACTCACACAGGAATTTGAACAGCGATGGTTGCAAAAATAAATGTGGGAAGTTCGCTTTTCGGTGCGCTGGCGTACAATCAGAATAAGGTTGATGAAGAACAAGGCAAGGTGCTTTTCAGCAACCGGATGTTTGAAAGTGAAGACGGAAATTTCAACATCCAGCGTTGCATGGAAAGTTTTGAAATGCAGCTACCTCAAGATATCAAGACTGAAAAACCAATTATCCATATATCCCTGAATCCGCATCCGGACGATAGACTTTCGGACGAACTGTTATCGAAAATAGCACAGGAGTACATGGAGAAGCTGGGCTATGGTAATCAACCTTACATGGTTTACAAGCATGAAGACATCGACCGTCATCACCTACATATCGTATCTCTGCGGGTGGACGAGAATGGCAAAAAACTGAATGATAAGTTTGAACACCGCCGGAGCAAAGACATTACAAGGGAACTGGAAGAAAAGTACGGTCTGCATCCTGCCGAAAAGAAGCAACAGCAGGAACACTACCAGTTCCAAAAGCTCGATTATGCTGCGGGTGATGTAAAGCACCAGCTTTCCAATACGGTTAAAGGCGTGCTAAATACTTACCAATTCCAAAGTATCGGAGAACTTAATACCCTGTTATCATTATATAATGTACGTGCGGAAGAAGTCAAAGGTGAAGTCCGGGGCAAGGCTTATAATGGTATTGTCTATTCCGCAACCGATGATAAAGGCGAAAAGCTGGGTAATCCCATAAAGTCTTCCCGGCTGGGTAAGTGGATCGGTTATGAAGCATTGGAACGCAGGATAGGACAAGCAGCAACCAAATGGAAAGACGGCAAGCTGAAAGCCAATATCAAAGGTCGGGTAAGCGAAGCGTTGAAAGCTTCCGGGTCAAAAGAACAATTTGAAAAGAACCTGAAAGATAAAGGAATAGAAGTCGTATTCCGGCAGAACCCAGAAGGGCGCATATATGGTGCAACCTTTATCGACCACGAAAACAAAGCTGTCCTGAACGGCTCTCGTTTAGGAAAGGAATTTTCAGCCAATGTATTTAATGACCTGTTTAGAGAATCCCATGCAAACGAGGGACACACAAAACAGGCTGTTCCAAAAGAACCGTTCATACCTTCGGCAGAACCATTCGTGCCGTCAGAACGGCAATCTGAAAACGGGGAATCTACAATCGGAAGCCTTTTCAGTATCCTGCCCGATGGCAGCGATTCATCGGCAGGGAATGATAAAACCCCGCCAACTCCTAAAAAAAAGAAAAAACGCCGTTACGGACGTCAGATGTAATAACAATCTAAAAAACAACCAATTATGCAGAATGAAGATGATTTAAGAGGGCTTGCCAAAGTCATGGACTTTATGCGGGCAATCAGTATTTTATTCGTAGTAATTCATATTTACTGGTACTGTTACCAGTCGTTTGTAAACTGGGGTATCAATATCGGCGTGGTCGATAAGATATTGTTAAACTTCCAGCGAACCGCAGAGCTGTTCAGCCACATACTTATTACGAAGGTATTTGCAGTGGTATTTATTGCCTTGAGTTGCTTAGGAACAAAAGGAGTAAAGGATGAAAAGATTACGTGGGGAAAGATTATCGCTTTCCTGATAGCCGGATTTATTCTGTTTTTCCTGAACTGGTGGATGCTGTATTTGCCATTACCACTTTCGGCAAACGCTACATTTTATATCCTGTCAATGACTGGCGGGTACTTATGTTTATTGGTCGCTGGGGTATGGATGTCCCGGCTACTCAAAAACAACATGATGGACGATGTTTTCAATTTGGAGAACGAAAGCTTCATGCAGGAAACCCGCTTGATGGAGAATGAATATTCAGTGAATCTTCCATCACGTTTTTGGTATAAGAAAAAGCAACATAAGGGATGGATAAACGTGGTAAACCCATTCCGGGCTACTATTGTGCTGGGAACTCCCGGTAGCGGTAAATCCTATGCTGTGGTTAATAATTACATTAAACAGCAGATAGAAAAGGGTTTTGCGCTCTATTGTTATGATTATAAGTTCCCGGACTTATCGGAAATCGCATACAACCACTTGATAACTCATTCGGATGCGTATAAGGTGATGCCTAAGTTCTATGTTATCAATTTTGACGACCCACGACGAAGCCACCGATGTAACCCTATCAATCCGGCTTTTATGACGGATATATCGGATGCTTACGAATCGGCATACACCATTATGCTGAACCTGAACCGAAGCTGGATTCAGAAGCAGGGCGACTTCTTTGTGGAATCCCCGATTATCTTACTGGCTGCGATTATTTGGTTTCTCAAGATATACAAAGGGGGACAATATTGCACTTTTCCTCATGCCATTGAATTCCTAAATAAAAAGTATGCAGATACATTTACCATTTTGACTTCTTACCCGGAATTGGAAAACTACCTAAGTCCATTTATGGATGCGTGGCAAGGTGGAGCCCAAGATCAGTTACAAGGGCAAATCGCATCGGCTAAGATACCACTATCGAGGATGATAAGCCCGGCATTATACTGGGTAATGACAGGTGATGATTTTACACTGGATATAAACAACCCGGACGAACCGAAGATCCTTTGTGTTGGTAACAATCCCGATAGGCAGAATATTTATTCCGCCGCTTTGGGACTGTACAATAGTCGTATCGTGAAGTTAATTAACAAGAAGGGACAGCTTAAAAGTTCGGTTATTATTGATGAGCTGCCGACTATTTATTTTCGTGGATTGGATAATCTGATAGCGACTGCCCGTTCCAATAAGGTAGCAATCTGTTTGGGCTTTCAGGATTACAGCCAGCTAACAAGGGACTACGGTGATAAGGAAAGTAAGGTAATCCAAAATACGGTCGGAAACATCTTTTCCGGGCAGGTAGTGGGAGAAACAGCAAAAACATTGTCAGACCGTTTCGGGAAAGTATTGCAGAAACGCCAGTCCATGACAATCAACCGTCAGGATAAATCAACTTCAATCAGTACGCAGATGGATAGCCTGATACCAGCCAGCAAAATATCCAATCTCACGCAGGGCATGTTCGTGGGTGCAGTCAGTGATAATTTCGACGAACGGATAGACCAAAAGATTTTCCATGCTGAAATCGTAGTGGATAACGAAAAGGTAAAACAAGAAACTGCCCGCTATGAAAAGATACCGGAGATTATCGACTTCCGGGATGCGGATGGCAACGACCTAATGAAAGAGCAAATTCTGCTTAATTACGATAAGGTAAAACAAGATGTGAAGCAGATTGTGATTGATGAAATAGGCCGAATTCGTAATGATGAGAACTTGCGGCATTTGTTGCCGAATGAGGAGTAGAAATAGTTCGAGCCACAAAATATTTGTGGTTCGAATGTTATACTTTTAACTAGTCATATTTTGCCCCGACTTGGTAAGTTCGGCCTTTTTAATCTACTTGTTGTAATTTATCTATGAATTCTATTCTTGCTTTATTATTTATTTGTAAGTAAGGATTACCGAAAAGATGTAGGCAAGCCCATGCTGATGGTGCGATAAATTCACCCTTAATCTGCATATTTGCATTAAAGACTGCATCCACTACATAATCTCCTGCCTCCATGCACTCAAGGAAGGTAGATAACCATGTAGGTATAATTTCGGTAGAGAGGCTCCACATTGGAGCAACGACAGAACTATAGCCCATTTGGATATAACGTTTGACGATGGTGTGCATAGCATTGTCGTATTTGGTCTGTATAATAGCCCCAGAATGGCATACTAATAAAATGAGTAGTTTCCCCTGACCTACTATGCTGCTGGTTCCTATGAGAGGTTGGTCATTGGCATAGAACCATTCCGTTTCACTAATATTGCTACCACCATGCGCACAAACAATGTTGAGGTCTGCATGTAGAGGAACTACAGGGGTAGTTTCACAGTGAACCTCAAACTTATACTTCTGGAGAAAAATATCTAATTGTCCTAAAATTACTTGGAACGTAAACTCGCCACTATCTACAGGAGTCCAAAAGGCTTTGGAATAATCTCCTCGTAATGGCTCATCAAAGTTCGTTTTGATAAAAAGTTCCGTAGAAATCACATTAGCAGTTGGCATACTCTCTCCAATAAATCGATCGGAACGGTTATCAACGAAGAGCTGATGAGGGAAGGTTGCCATTTCCAAGTCTTTGACAAAAAACATACGTGTTGCCACTAGCGGTATTGACAAAATGCATTTTTCCAAAGAGTGATATAAGGATTCTCCCTCTTGTTTCAGTTCGTAATTGGACTTATAATAAATAGGTTCCCCTTCTTTCTTTATTCCTTTGACATATCGTAGCTGATTTATTACTTCTTGCTGTATCCGTGTAACATCCATTTCATGCCAACCTTCAAGAGTCCCGAAATTGTACATGTCTCGAAGTAATATCATGTTGTAAAAGTAGGTGCTTCCTTTGCCAATCCACATCACTGCATCGGACTCATCTGCCTGCAAAAGTATCTTCAAAATTTTTATCTCCTGATAATATAAGTTGTAGTCCTTACCCTCAATATCTTCAATCTTTACTCGTTGGTACATCTGTGTTTGTATGTTTGTTGGAAGTACAAAGGTAAAATCAGCTTTTGGTTGCATTGCAAGAATGTAGTTGCCAGGATTCCCTTCTTCTACTGCTTGAGATAGTAACCTCTTGGCAAGGACGAGTGCTGTTCGGTTATCCTTGGAATAATCATCACGTTCTCTAGTTGACTTGAGTTTAACAAGCAGTTCCTTTAGGTGGGAAGCGAGATTTTTATTCGCGTAGAGGTCAAGAAACAATTCATTACCTTCTTTTTCCACTACCATATTCAGTGCATTCTCATATAGTTGTAAGCCTGAGTAATCAGCTTCGGGGAATATTGAGCGCATTCCATTAATCAGAGTAAACCAAGGCATAGCGCTATGCTCAATATTCTTAAAGAATATTTCTCTATTTTCGTTCAAAAAATCTGTCATATCGCTTGGCAGTGTTTTGTCTTTAGAAAAAATTCTGATTGAAAAAGTTGTGTGATAAAAGGATAATTTGTCGTAGTCAGTGCAACCGAGTTTATCAAATTCTTTAGTCATGAACACAATATCTTTTTCTGATGATCTACCTAGTTCACGCATTATTTTTAGCATCTGCCAAAGGATTTCAAAGGCGAAATGCTGAAGAATGGACTTCCCTAACTGCACTAGATTCGTCAATGCGATGTTTATGTAAAGCAGTCCTGCTATAGGGTTGTTCGCTAATGTATAGGTTCTACAAGCTCCATAGTAACTTTCAGCCAATAGATTCTCGTTATACCCAATTATCAGCAGCCCTTCCGCAAAATCCCTAGCTAACTGATGTTCACCCGAAAGATTCATGCGGTCAAGCACATTATAGTAGAAATAAAAAAACAAGTCCATCACATCATCCTTCTTGCATATAGAGTAAAGGACACTACAAAAGAAGATGTGATTTTCTATCGTATCTTTATCCCATGTCGTCTTCAATCCATATCGCTGCACCGAGTCAATAATATAGCTAACCATTTTACGACGTTCATCTAGTATAAGTACATCTGCTATTTGCGGGTAAAGTGTGCTAGCATTATGTTCTCCCGATAGTAGTGGAGCAACTTTTTCAAGAAGTGTTCTTACATCTGCTTCGCTCCATTTTATGTTAGAATAATTAAGCGAAGGCGAAGGTTGATTAAGAAACAATGGAGCAATGGTACGTAAATAATTCATTGCCAACGCCATCTGTATTACACCTGATTTTGAACTGATTCGTTGAAATTGATCTATACAGAACTGTACTGTATCACGGCTATTATTATAGCTATCTCGTATGTGTGGTAACAGCAAATTGTAGCACTGTTGTATGTGAGGAATAGCATCATTTATTTCTGATTCCACACAAGCATCTATCTCCTGTTTTATCTGTTCTTTAATCATCAATTATCTTATTTTCAGCAAAGATACTCTATTTTACTCGTACTCACGGACAACAGTATTAAAACTTAAATCGTATTGACTCTTTCTGATAAATTACGGTATACTATGTTGAGCAGGAGCCTTCCATTTATAGCCAAAGGAGGAGCAGGTTAAATGAGCAAGAGCGTAGTTAAATCCCTACGCCCTTTACTTTTACTACTTATTTTTTCTTTCCCCTTTTCTCTCTTTGAGAAAGTGCGCTTCCGGCAGCGGTTTTGCTTGTAGCACTTGTTCTTCCATCTCTCAAAACTTTCGAAGCGGCAGAAGCAGCGGCTTTACCTGTAACTTTTTTAGCCATAACTTTCAAAATTTGCTTTTCAATCCGAACAATGCAAGTGGATTGATTCTTGCTTAATGTCATTTTATCGGTTTATGGTCGATTTATAAACCATACTTAATGTATTCCACCACCATGCCAAGTATCGGTGGTTACCCAAATTTCATAATGAAGCAGCCATTCGCTCGTCCACGGAATTATTGTTTTTGCAATCATTTTACGTTCATTCCATTCATTCATAAGCCTATGATACAAGCATAAGTGTTGTTTTTCATGATTATAGGTATGAGGAAGTTTAGTCGCATCCTTAGCCAAAGGCAATGGCTTTGGGCTAAGTACATATATATTAGGGTTGCATCCTATATTATACTCTACCCTAATATCGTAAGTTATGCTCAAATTAGTTGGTTGAAGTTTTCCTTCCCAAATTAACCCTTTATCATATCCAACGATTTTCAAGGTAGAGTCAGGGAAGAAATGCCGAAGCATTCCCCCCTGAGCATGTACCGAAATTCGTTTCTTTTTAGTCATTGCCATGAAAATTGTGTGCAGCTGCGGCTACATTACCTGCCGTGCTAAGAATACCTGTACCTGCTGCCATTTTTAATATCCCACTTTCCCGAAGATTACGATTCCTTTCGCCTAAAGTAGAGAACGTTTTTGTAACAGCCTGCTCACCAAAAGGCTTTTTCATCGCTTCGGCTATATATTGTAATCCACGTTTTTGCACGATAGCTTGTATATCTGATTCAACTTGGTCAAGCCATTTGTAGAAATTCTTTTCCCTTTGAGGATGCTCTACCCATTTGTCAGCAAAGTTTTCATCTGAATTTACCGGATTCGGAATCCATTTGACAATTTTACCTGTATTTGGGTCATAACGGCTTTCAATATAGTTACTCATATTGGCGACCACATTCGTCAATGCGTCTATAATGGACGTTTCTTTATTATATGCCCTTGAAGCTAAAGTTGTAATAATTATGGAAATAGGTTTGTCTTCATTTCCGTTAAATATCATATCACGATGTCGTTTCAGAATTTGAACCACCCGTTGAAGTGGTAGTTTTTCTACACTGTACTTAGGAACTGGACTTATAGCCTCTGAGAGCAACATAGATTTACGTAATGTGCTAACATCGGCTGCAGCGAAAAACCATCTACCATAGCCAAATGGGTTGCTTTTCATCCAATTTTCGGCAATTGTATCCGTATAATAGTTGTTTTGTTTATTATCTGTTATGCGTATTGCTAATGGTTCATAATCTTTACCCAATGCGGTAGCTGAAAAGGCTTTTTCAAGTACAGTGTTATATCCGTTGCAAACAAGGCTTGGAAGTATATCCATGTGGTAGTTTGCACTGTTGGAATACATCAATGTCCAACACCTTCTTCCCTCCTCGTCAAGCATATTTTTGTAAATATCGTTAGCTTTGAGCCTATTTCCTACCGCTTCTTTAAGATGATATTGTGCCCATTGCGGATTTTTACCAGTCAGTTCACACACTAAGTCAATATCCAAATCGTCATCTTCACAAACAGGTTTAATCATTGTTCCAAGCATAAATGAGCCTTGTGGACGAATGACAGGTTTATATGGTGCAAGTGATGATTCTGGTTTTGCTAACCATTCACCAACTGTACCATAACTACTAACTGCGGCATTATACTGGGTTTCTGTGATGTCCAATGTTTCGCTGAGCGTTTCTAAAATCTCGCTAAATTGTTTTTTTTCTTCTTGTGTAAGCATATTTATTTATTTTATTGTTATTGTCTTATAAAAATCGTTCTTTTCCTTGTTCGCATCGTATAATGTCATTGGCATATCGACTTTTGGCATCCATACTCGCCCCAATTCAACTGATGCAGAAACGGGCATAGCTGGAAAAATGTGTAGTTTTGTATAACCGTGATATGATTTGATCTTATCGAAAGTATGTCGGACAGTTCGACGAAAATCAGATAATAATGTTTCTGTTTTCAAGAAATCATTGTTGGGTGTACCACTTATTGTGATTTCCCATATACTTGTATTATCCCCTAATGTCTTTTGTACTCTATCATATGTGACTGTCGCACTCAAACTAAATATAAGAACCGGTAGCATTGTTTTGTCGTCTGGTTCACGAAGGATATATTCAATATCGGAAGAAACGGTTTGCCATCTCCATGTAGAAGGCTCTCTATGCTTCTGATACACTTTCACATTATTCAGATCGTTTAGTAGAACGCCGAACTTTATAAGCAAAGGTTGCGGAGCAATTGCAAACACCGAATAGTGATCTGCATTGCCTTGCATCAATCTCGGCTTTATTTTCAGATTAAACTGTGTGGAAAGATTTGTTTCTTCCGTTACCCAATAAGCGTCTGTTCCATCTACAAAAGGAGCATTTTTTAATCCTAATTCAATTGGATAATCACTTGCTGGATAGTAATCGTATAACAACGCTTCATTTGCCGATTGATAGGATAAAGGAGAATTATTAACCCCAATATTCGCTCCGTATAAAATTATTTCACTGGACATACTTGGAGCGATGGCCGTAACTCGCCTAATACGTTCTTCATGTCTCTGCTTCATTAACAACAAGCGCGATTCAGTATGTCTCGCAATATCATACTTATCAATTAAATTGTGGTGTTCGTTGCACAGTAGCATCAGGTTGCTTATATCATTGCAAAGTAATTTAGAGCGTTTAACATCGCCTCTTGGTCCATTAGGCTCATCGGCGACTATATGAGCAATATAGGCACTATTGTACCTTTTCTTAGTCAATATATCCGTGTGTAAAATTTTGTTGCACCCTTCATATTCACATCTTCCGCCGGAAATTGCCCATAGGAGATTCTGATTTTTAGTAGTAATACTCGTTGCGCTCATTTTGAATCTATTATATTCGTCATCATTTTTATTATATACTAATTCCGTTAGGGTAAACTTCTGTCATTCGCTACATTATGTTTATATTTGCAGCGAAATTGGTATCCCTTTAACTATATACCAATTCCGTTAGTAACGCTTTTAGTATATATATGAAAAGTGATTTAATGACAGAAAAAATAGATTTTGAAAAGATGGTTGGATCTGATTTATTGGAGTATATCTCATTCAAAGATGAGTTCCCCAATGAAGCAGAGTTGGCTTTTTGTGTATTCTGCGACAGATATCAACGAGACATATTGCAAAAATCCGAAATTCAATGTTCTAAATTTGAATATAATGAGGTAATTGCTTTTTTAGCTGCAAAATGCACCTTTGATAAAGTATGGAATAAAGCTCATACTTTTAGTATGGGAAAAGCAAATACAAAGAATATTGATAAGGCTATTCTTTTGTGGATGTACAAGATATTATATACTCAAATACTACTTTTTAAAGATAGAGATACTTGCGCTAAGCCAACAGAAGAGGAAGATTTATCTTTAATTGAAAATTTGGATGCCCTCGTTAATGTTTATGCGCCTGAGAATATTGAAAAGCAAAAAGAATTAAAAGAAAATTATAGCTTTTTGGAGAAGGTACTACAAGGACTTTCGATAAAACATAGGATAATTTATTTTACCTATTTAGCGTATAAACCTGAAAAAGGAAAAAACATACCTCGTTCTATAAGTAATAAGTTGAAGGAACAGTTGAATTTGACACATGCTTCCATTAGAGTATATAGAAAAGATGCAGCCGACCTTGTAAACAATTATATAAACAAAGTCAATGGGGACAAATAATAAAAATAAAATCAATAATAATAATTTGGAAGAGTGGTTTCGCTCTACTGGATTCTTATTTCCGACAAATGAATTGGAACTTGCAAGATTCAATAAATTGTACGCAGATTATGACTTCAAATTAAAAGATGTTTTAATTGATGCAAAGTCTATTGTTGAAGGGAATATTTGTTCGTGCAGTACAAAAGTGTTTCGAATTGAAAAAACCGAGGAACTGAAAAATGAAATTGAGGAATTGAGAATGGTTGCGAGAAAAGGTCACGATGTTCCTAAACATATCCTTGATAAAATGGTTAAAAAGCATCGCAAGAACAACGATGGTGAAGAAGAATAGTCCAAAAATTAAGAGACTGGCGGAATATATAGCTTTACAATTTGAAGAAAAAATAACACCGCTTGAAAGAATCGTTGAAGATGAGAACTTAGATGTGTTCTATGATAATTACGAGAGTAACACTTTTGATGGAATGACTATTTTTGATAAAGGTGATTTTTATATACACATTAATCTGGACAATGGCAATAGAGCTGATAAAGAAAGAGGTAGATTTACTTTAGCGCACGAACTTGGTCACTATTTCATTGATGCACATAGAATAGGTCTTAAAAATGGATTATTAGAGCCACACCCTTCTCATACTAACAAAGCTCAATTTTATACCATTGAACGAGAAGCTGATTATTTTGCATCTTGTCTATTAATGCCCGAAGACCGTTTTCGAAAAGATATCGGAAATAGAAAGTTCGGCATTGATGTTATTGATTTCTTAAGAACAGAATATAAAGTAAGTAGAACGGCATGTGCTTTACGGTTTGCTGATATTGGGAACTATCCTCTTTTAGTAGTATATGCAGAAAACAACATTATAAAATGGTCTTATTCAAGTGAAGATTTCCCTTACAAATGGTTACTTTATAATAAATTCGTACCACCAAACACTGTAATGGGGGACTATTTTAATAATAATCATGTTGCAGAGGTCTTTAAAACCGAGCGAGTATGGGCAATTGATTGTTTTAATTATGTTAGAGATGAAGATTTACAAAGACAATTCTATGAGCATTGCATTACCCATAAAGATTCTGCATTGAGCCTTTTCTGGGAAGACTAATTATATGGCGTCATTTAATGCCATCCAAAGACAACTACTGCCACATTCCTGAAAACAGGGTGGCAGCTTTTTTATATCCCATACCTTTGATTTGATAATCAAATATTTACTCATTTAAAAATCAAACGTTATGGATGTAAATTCAAACAACCAGTTCGGTCCAGATGAACAGATGATGGACATTCTTCTTGTCTTTGACAAGGAAAAGAAAACGATTAATGCTGTAAAGGGTATTGATGAAAATGGGGAACTGCAAACCGTTCCGCCAAAGCAGGAACACAACAACGATTTTCTGAAAGTGGATAAGCAGGGTAATGCTCTTGAAAACTTCCTAAAGAACTTTTTTAATCAGTTAAAAGATCCGACCCGGTTTAGTTTCTTCAAAGTAACAGCAGAACAAGCAGAACAGAAGGCCAAAATCATTCAAGAGAATATCAAGAATCCAACACCTGCTGCGGATGAAATGCTTGATAAAATCCGTATCGAGCCTAAAGACCTGAAAGCAGAAAGTCCGAAAAAATCCACAGCACAGGAACAGAAACCCGATACGAATAAGTATTTCATCGACCTTAATAAAATCGACTGGGATTCCCTGAAAAATTTGGGTATCACCAAAGAACAGCTTGAGAAGTCAAAAGCTTTAGAGCCTATGTTGAGGGGATACAAGTCTCCATCTACCTTTCCTATTGAAGCCAACTTGGGGACAATGGTAATGAAAACGGATGCCCGCCTTTCGTTCCGTCCGGACAGTGAAGGAAATGTAGTGCTGGCAATTCATGGTATCCGCAAGCAACCGAAACTTGATCGCCCTTTCTTCGGACACCAGTTCACTGATGAAGACAAAAAGAATCTCCAGGGAACCGGTAATATGGGGAGGGTTGTCGATATAAAGAATTATCGTACAGGCGAACTTATACCTTCTTTTATCAGCATTGACAAACAGACCAATGAACTGGTATCTATGAAAGTCTCGTCCCTGAAACTTCCTGATGAAGTAAAAGGCGTAAAGCTGGATGAAAAACAGAAAGTTGTCCTGATGGAAGGCAAAGCCGTATGGTTGGAAAATATGGTTTCTGCGAAGAATAAGCCTTTCTCTGCTTTCGTTCAAGTCAATGCCGAGAAATACAGCCTTGAGTTTATCTTTCCCAATGAAGCCCAAAAACAGGTACAGCAGCGAGGAGAACAGCAAAAGAACGAGCAAGAGATACGCATTCCCAAGACCCTTGCAGGAGTGGATTTGTCCGAAAAACAGCAGACTGATTTGCGAGATGATAAAACCATCTATGTAAAAGGACTGAAAGATAAGGAAGGTTAGGAATATAACGCCTATGTAAAGGTGAACCATGAAAAAGGGAAGCTGGATTTCTACAAATTTAATCCTGATAAAGTAAAGGAGATAGCCAAAGAAATAGCCCCAACCAACGAATACAAAACGCAGGTAGCAGTCAATTCCGAAGGCAAAAACAATGAAGCAACAAAGAACCTGGGTGAACCTTTGAAAATAGCTCAAAACCAACCAACCGAGAAACTAGTTGAAAAGCAGGAGAAGGTCAAAGAGAATAAGCAGGCCGAAGCTCCAAAGAAATCAAAGAACCGTAGGATGTAATAATCTGAATTTTCGTATCTTTACCATGGGAAATTTCATTCTGAATAGATTTTCTGCTATCTGTAATTGAGATTTTTTTGTGGTTAGCACCCAGTGAACATTGGGTGGTTTTCGATTGTATTCATAAAAATACTTATAAAATAACAAATGGATATAGCTGTAAATAAGATTGAAATTCCAAATGATTTACATGATTCAGAGTTGCTATGCTTTCTTCATCCTAATAGATTCCAAACAGAAGATGAAAAATTGGCTATTGGATTATTACATAAAATATGTATGGCAAATTTGACTGATTTCCGTGATTCGAATCAAATCAAAGATTTAATTTTGACAGCAGAAGAACGAGAGATTGTTTTACTACATGATTGGAATATTTCAGAGAATATAGAGGTTAGATCGCGCTGCAATGATGTTCTTTGTCGATTTGAAAAAGACAAACGTTCAATAAAAGAAATAGCATCAAATAATTATCTAACAGCTTATAAGACATTTGGTGAGATTGAATTTCTAATCCGCTCAATTACAGTTCGGAATATCAAGATTATTAACACGGAAGACTTTCTAATAGAAGTTGTATCCGTAATTAATGAAAAATTTGATTCTCCTTTTTGGATTCAGAAAGTTGTCGATTCACTTAAAAAATCATATTCAAAGGAAGATTTAAAAAAATTATGCGATTATGTTAAGTCTGAACAGAAAAAATCAAGAGATAGAGGTCATTATAATGAAGAACGGGAATATATAAAGGCACAATATTCCCTCAACATAGTCACTAAACAAGAATTCCATAAATATATGGCTTTGAGTTTTGAGAACGAAGCTGATATTACGTCGAATAATAAACAACCACATACTTTTTATCCCAATTTAGTGGACGATTATCAAAATGCTTATAATGAGATTCATCAAATAAAAACACAAGAAACTAAAATCTTTGAAAGATTAAAAGAAAAATTACTTCAAGAGAAGAGGATCTTTATGGAAATGCTTGCTTTCTGTGGTATTAAGTATAAGATTGAAATTCCTGAAGATTTTGTAAATAGCGTAGAAGAAAGTCTTTCAACAATTATTATTCATAGTTTTTTTGATACAATCAAATTGATGCTTTCAGTCCCTTTTATAAGTACAAATGAAATTAATGCTTATGAATCTGCAGTGAGGAAAGAAAGTTATGTATCTTCAATGTTGGGACGTAATCAGTTAGATACAAATGGTAATATTGTTGGTATAGCTGACCCTCAGAAATCATTACGAACTGAAGCCCATATTTATTTCCGCCAAAAAAGACTGTATGCAATTCAAACATATCTAAATCTTCACCAATGGTCAAATATAAAGTCGGAAGAGGAGTTAATTTATTATTTTCTGAATGATAAGAAGCCTATATATATTGAAAATGAAAATTTGATATTTTGGGCTAAAGGAATTACAATGGGTTTAAATAAAGATTTTATAAGCGCATCCCATATTTTAATGCCACAATTGGAGCATACCTTGCATAATATAGCTGAAATTAAGAATGGAAACATTTCTACATTAGAAAGGAAGCGCCAAGAATCTCCCTCTTTGGGTGCAATTTTTCCAATGCTTCAAAATGTAATAAAAGAGGAAGTTCTATTTGAAATAGAATCTTTTTTGCAAAGCGGCATAGATGTAAATTTTAGGAATAATTTATTGCATGGACTTCTAACTCCATTTGAAATTGAAAAATATGGAGTTTATCTATGGTGGATATGCCTGAAAATTTATTTTGACGGAAATTCCTTATTAAAATAATTAAAACCTATCCCTTATCAGCTTATGAACATCAGTAGCTTTATAGTAGCACCTGCCATCATCTAATTTGATAAAAGGAAGAATACCTTTTTTTCTGTAGCGTTGGAGTGTTCGGGTACTGACTTTCAAAAGAAACATCAAATCCTGATTATCCAAAAGCTGTTCGCCATCCAAACAATTGCGCTGAGTGGTGAGTCGCTCTATTTTTTTGTCCAGCATATCGAATCTGTCTAGCATGCGTTCCATCCATGCTTCAAAATTTTCTCTATCTATATTCATGGTTGCTGATTATATATGACCTTTGATAAAATAACTCTGGTTTGAAGGGTCTTTGATGATTATTTCTTTCTCCCGCATAAAACGTATATAGCTTTTTGCCGTGCGTTCCTTTACATCCATAATTTGTTGTATCTGTTCGCACAGGTCTATATAGGTTATATAGGTTTGCTGATCGAAAACCTCACGGGCTACGCTTACCAGTTCCTTTTCTTTCCGCTTCTCTTTTTCTTCGCGGGGCTTTTCGCCACGATATAGGTGCATTCCAGCTTCCTTGTCCCAAGAAAAGAGCATCAACGGAACATCTAACGGACTGCCTTCCCTTACTTTCAGGGCTTTGACTACTGAGATAGTGGCATCGCCATCCAGTTCGATGGAAAGGATAGCAGCTGCTTTGCGTTGGAGTTCAGACCCCAGGTGTCCACGAAGCTTTAATCCGTTCGGAACATAGTGAAGAACGCATATAATACAGGTTTGATAAATTCCGGCTAACCGATAAAGCTCATCCACTATGCGAAGGCTTTCCACTTCGTCATTGGCGGAATGCACCAAATCTGCAATGCCGTCAATGACTACCAGCCGGATACCGCCATATTGATAATGAAATTTATCCATGCTTTGAACGATAGCCTGTAGACGTTCTTTGCGGGACATTCCTGTTAAGCAGAAGGCTTTGAACTCATCCGGCTTTTCAGATCGCTTTGCTCGTTTTAGAAGATTAGAAACATTCTTGAATAGCTGTACTTCCGATTGTTCTGTGTCATATAGCAAAACGGCCTTGTTTTGGGTGTTTGGATACACATTGATTCCTAATGTATCAACCTGACTATTTTCAGGTCGGATTGATCCCGCCACTAATGCTGCAACATAGTTGCTTTTCCCAGTTCCCTCACCACCTGTGATGCAAAGAATATTTCCTTGTGTTCCCAGTGGTACATCCCCAGCAGAAATAATTTCCTGAGCCTTTTCCGGAGGATTATTAAAATCTATCTCGCACGATTTCAACATGGTCATAGTATCGCTATATAGAGTATCTAATAAATCAAGAAATAGTTTTAGGAATGACTCTCTGATGTTTCCCAGCCTGAAATAATCGGATATATCTTTCTCTTCTTTCGTTCCTGGAAGTGGAAGTAAAAGTCGTTTTATTCCATGTTCCGATAATTGCTTTTCATGCTTTGCAGAACTTTCCAAACCTGTTTTATCCATATCATAAAGCAAGACGATGTGCTTGAAACGAAACGTTAGCTTGTGTATAATTTCAGTAGGAACACTTACAGTTTCGCTATTGAAGCATATCGCATGGAAACCATGTGATGCAAGAGAAAGCACATCTTTTTCACCGCCTGTGATAAAGACCGTATCTCCTTTGGCGGGTAATTGTTCCAATCCAAAACAATATTTTTCACCAATATCACCGCCATATAGGAAGCGCATTTTTGAGAATGGCCGATATAATTTGATATAACGTTTGCTTTTGTATCCGAAGGTGGGTTCTAAAGCTGATGAAACGATTGAGTAAGATTTTCCTTCGTTGTTTTCACTTTTAAACTCCTTGATGGAACAAACTTTATATGCTTTCAGCATTTCAGTAGTTATACCGTATTGTTGCCAGTACTCCAATTCATTTCGGGTAAATTTCTGTTCCAGAAAACTGTATGGCTTGGATTTATTTTCAGGTATAGCTGAAATGGGTGGCTCTGGAATGAACGGTACAGGTGTTTCTACATTTTCCAATAATCCTAACGACAAGTCTTGGTTTATGATTTTTAATATTTCCACAAAATCGCTGGCATTATTACAGTTCAATCCCTTCAGTTTACTTACAAAGAAGAAACAATCCCCACTATATTCGTCATTGCCGAAATCTTTCAGTTTGTAAGTGCTTGCTTTTCTGTCAAAATAGATATTACAAGAAGCCTTCTTGTCTTCGTATAATGGATTGAAGAAATTCCGACCTACACGCCATTGGCAAGGGATGTAATGTCTAAATACATTCAGTCCATTACTTGTCTTTTCTAAGATTTCTTCTTTCCTTAACATACAATTTATGGTTCGTTACTAAGTCGTTTAGACATTCGGTATTACTCCTAATCAGTCGCTCTTCCAACATTCGTTTTATTTCTCCGATTTTGTAGAAATATCTCCCCCGGATATTGGAATAGGCAATTATTCCAGCTACCCGAAGTCTTTGCAATGTCTTGTCACTGATTTTTAAGAATGTGCAGACTTCGTAACTATCTACCCAAATTTCATCTTCATTGATACTTTCCGCTTCCTGTTTATTGAGGATGTAATCCGCAATAGTATTTATCTTTGCTTCAAGTTCCTTAAATGCTTTTGATTCTATCATTATCACATCCATAATGTATAGTTTATTGATTCTCTGCAAAGATCGGAAGGATTGTATTTGCGATTTCACAAGTTTACATAACTTGGGTGAAAATTTTTCATTAAAAACACATTAACCCACTCAATAATAGCCAAATAAAGAATGAAAAAACAATTATAGCAACTATTATTAATACTATGTCTTATGGGTAAATGACTGGAATCCTTTATAAAAAGCAAAAGTCCCAAGTTGGGTAAACTAGGGACTTTTTGGCATTTAATAAGTTTTGAAATGATTATCTTTTTATTTTGTAGTGGCTTTGTGTTACTCCATTCTTATATTTATGATAAATGGATATTTCCCATTGAGATTCCTTAGTGATCTTTGAAAATAATGGTATGCCATTACCTAAGATAATCGGAACAGTTGTGATTATCATTTCGTCAATCAACTCATGATTTAGAAGCATAGAGGCGATTTCTCCACCACCGACCAACCAAATGTCTTGTCCGTTTTCATTACGTATTTGGGTAATTGTTTCAACAATATCATGGGTGATAAACTGAATATCTTTTTCTTCAGTTAAAGAATGATGAGTGATGACATAGGTATTCTTAGCCTGATATGGCCAAACTACATCCATACTTAAGATATCACGGTATGTCCGTCCACCCATAATAACAATATCTATGGATTCAAATAAGGTTTGGTAACCATAATCTGTTTTTTCAGGATTGGGGAATCCTGTTAGCCAATCTAAATCGCCGTCACTTCGGGCAATGTATCCATCGATGGAAGTTGCTATATATAACTTGATTTTTCTCATGTTTATCCAATGTTTCTGCAGTATACAAAAAAAAGAAGCGTGGAACTCACTCTGTCTCAACACGAGGTACTGGCATACCCACAGACGAAACAGGCAAGTCCACGCCATACTTTCGTATAGCATGAACATTGCAACTGTAGATCTCATCTGTTTTGAAAAGTGCCAGTTTTCGTGTCGAGACATTCAGCGAACGTTATGTTATATATTTATGAAGTATCTAATATACTCCTTAAAATCTTTATTTTACGCATGCAAATATAATACATTTAATTGGTTTATTTGCTGTCAGCTTCATCCATCCTTTTATTTAGCGCTTTAATCAAACGGCTTAAATATTCCGTCCGGTTAGTTTTACGACTCCTGATTTCTTAGTATATATGATAGATATCACTTAAATCGACATTGAATATTTTGCCCAAAATAGTTGCTAAAGCTTTTATTTCTATTTGCCCTGCATTTATGCTTTTTTCTTCATGTATACTGTAGATTATTTCGACTAAAGCTGTTTTTTTATCTGTCCATTTTTCTTGTGAAAAAACAGGTGATAATGCCTCAAATTCATTTTCTTGCTGCTTAAGTTTAGTTAATTCATAGTTTATGTAAGCAGCCAACAAATCATTTGCCAATAGTTTTGATACTTTGAAATCAAAATATGTTGAAAATTTTGGATCACGTTCGAAGTAGAAACTGTCCAGATTCAGTTCAATATCTCTTTTACCTCGAAGAAAATAAAATTCATCCATCGATGTTTTTCCTGAACGGTAGTATTGAATGAAGTCAACATTACTACTCCAAAATATATTTATATGTTCCAACTCCCTTTCTAAAAAAAATCTTTGTGTTTGATAACTAGATACAGGTCTATTTAGTTCTAAATGATAGATTTTTTGATAGTATATTAACTTACTGAATAACTTGGGCTTTTGAATTTTGAAAAATATTATTTCTTCATTTTGTTCTTTAAATTCATAATTTGATATAAGCCATTTTAATTTTTCAAAGCCTAATTCCAACGAGCTAATAATTTGAGGTGCATTTGTTAATAACGTGAGTTCGGGATAACATATTATCCCCAAATGGTTAATTGACTTGACT